>ERZ827498.4551-NODE-4551-length-10794-cov-4.968247_pt1 | contig 10794 bp, 8 predicted proteins | sample MGYA00519865_ERZ827498 | MGnify/ENA primary metagenome ERZ827498 (study PRJEB31778, sample SAMEA3449328) | human gut metagenome | biome: human gut; feature: human-associated habitat; material: faeces | place: United Kingdom | collected 2010/2012 ...
AGGAGGCCACTTAATGTGGCCTCCGTCGTGAGCAGGACTGTAGAGCAGGAAACTTCATCCGTGCCCGCCCTCGCGGGGAACCGGCGGGATAGACCGGTTCAGATGGGGCTTTGATGCATGGGTGGTCTGTTGTTGTGCAAATGGGTATCATACTGTGGTTACTGCGTCGAATCTGTGATGCATGTTTGTACGTTCCCGGCGGTCGGTTTGCCAGAAGCGCCCCGTCGGTTGTTCCAGACCCGTTTCGAAGAAAGGAAACAACACTCACCTATGGCAGCTAAAAAATCATCTCCCTTGAAGATCATTCCGCTCGGCGGCCTTGATGGCATCGGCAAGAACATGACGGTCTTCGAGTGCGGCGACGACATGGTGCTCGTCGACGCTGGCCTTATGTTCCCCGACGACTCGCAGCCCGGTATCGATCTGGTTCTCCCGGATTACACCTACGTCCTGGAGAACGAGGAAAAGCTCCGCGGCATCATCGTCACTCACGGCCACGAGGACCACACCGGTTCGCTACCGTATCTGCTGCAGGACCTCAACAACAAGGTGCCCATCTTCTCGAGCAAGCTGACGCTTGGCTTTATCGAGGGTAAGCTCTCCGAGTTTCGTATTCGTGCGCCCAAGTTCCGTGAGGTCAAGGGCGGCAGCCACGTCAATCTGGGTGGCATTTCGCTCGACTTCTTCTCGATGACGCACTCAATCCCGGGCGCTCTGGGTGTGTTCATCCGCACCAACCAGGGCACTGTTATGCACACCGGCGACTTTAAGCTCGACCAGACGCCCATCGACGGCGTCACGCCCGACTATGCCGCTATCAGCCGCTTTGCCAAGCAGGGCATCGACCTGCTGCTTTCCGACTCCACCAATGCAACGGTTCCCGGCTTTACCAAGTCCGAGGCCGAGGTTGGTCCCAATCTGCTGCACGCCATCAAGAACGCCCCGGGTCGCGTGTTCGTCGCGTCGTTCTCGAGCCACATCCATCGTCTGCAGCAGATCTGCGACGCCGCCCGCAAGTGCGGCCGCAAGGTTGTCGTGACCGGTCGTTCCATGCTCACCAACACCCGCGTGGCGCGCGAGCTCGGTTATCTCAACATCGATGACGCCGATATCATCGATGCCTTCGATATTGACAACCTGCCCGACGACAAGATCGTCGTCATGTGCACCGGTTCGCAGGGCGAGCCTCTGTCGGCCCTTTCGCGCATGGCTAACGGCGAGCACAAGACGCTCTCCATCCACGAGGGCGATACCGTCATCCTCTCGGCAACGCCGGTCCCCGGTAACGAGAAGGCCGTTCAGCAGGTCGTCAACAGCCTTGCCAAGCTTGGCTGCGACGTGTGGGATAAGAACCGCGCCCTCGTTCACGTCTCGGGTCACGGTAGCCAGGAGGAGCTCAAGCTCCTGATGGCCATGGCCAAGCCTACGTACTTTATGCCGGTTCACGGCGAGGCCGTGCATCTGCGCGCCCATGCCCAGCTTGCCCGTAAGATGGGCATCAAGGAAGATCATATCTTTATCCTCGACAACGGAGATACGCTCGAGATGCGTGGGCGTATCGTCAAGCGCGGTACGCCCGTCGAGTCTGGCGTCGTCTACGTCGACGGTCTGCGCATCGGCGATACCGACCCCATCGTCTTGCGCGATCGTCAGAAGCTCGCCAACGACGGTATGGTCACGGCCGTCGCTATCGTTTCACTCAAGCACAAGAAGATCGAGGCCATCGAGTTCTCGGGCCGCGGTGTCTCCTTTGCCATCGACGACCAGTTCTCCGAGGACGCCTCGGCTTCCATCATGAAGACGATCGAGAAGGGCAAGTTCAGCTTTACGAGCAGCGGTTCCGATGCCATTCGCAAGGCCGTGCGCGACTCGCTCTCTAACTTTATCTGGAGCCGTACGCGCACTCGTCCGATGATCATCCCGGTCGTCATGGAGGTTTAGTTTGGCGCGCGGATCTGCACAAAACGCCAAAGGCAATAAAGCCAACAACCAACCGGCATCTGCTAAGGGTGCCGGTTCCCATCTTCGTGCCAACAAGGGCCACGAGGCCGAGTTCGACGATTTTGAGCCCTTGGTCGAGCCTTCGGCCAAGGGCGATATCGCCGGCGTGGTCATTGCCGTTTTGGCGATTGCGTCCTTCATTGCCGTGATTTCGCCGGCGACCGCACCCGTTACGGCTGCGGTTGCCGGTTTCTACCACCTGGGCTTTGGTCTGGGCGCCTACGTGCTGCCGATCGTCATTTTGCTGTTTGCCGCCACGCTCTTTTTAGGCGAGGACTCGCCGCTCAACGTGCGTTCTGTTGCGGGCGGCGCCGTGGTCTTTATCGCCGTCGTCTCCATTCTGTCGCTGATGGTGCCGGGTACGAGCGACTCGTGCGACCTTATGTTCACACCGCAAAATCTGTCCGCCTCGGGTGGCTACATCGGTGCGTTTATTGCGAGCGCGCTGCAGAATGCCCTTGGTAAGCCTATCGCGATGGTCAACCTGTTGGGTCTGGCCGTCGTTGGCTTTGTCATCATCGGCTTTTCGGTGGGCGGCGTTTTGCGCTCTGCCCGCGACCGTGCGGCCGATTTTGCCGAGCGCCGTCGTGCCGACGTCAACGCGAGTCCGTGGGGTGACGACGAAGCCCTGTCGGTACCCGGCGTTGCCCGTCCGCACCTGAGCATTCTTCGTCAAAAGGGCTCCGATATGGCCGTGACCACGGTCATGGGCAACGATGCCGACTCGGTTTTGGACGATGTCGACGAGGACGAGGATCCGTTTGTCGACGTGTCCGATGCCGTGGAGGCTGAGCGCGCTAAGACGACGCTGCTGCCGCGCCGTCATGCCAAGAAGGGCAAGACGGCTCCCAAGCTCAATACGAGTGAGCCCGACCCGTCTTGGTCCGAGAGCGAGATTGAGCTTACCGAGGGCGATGACGAGGACGACGAGGCTCCGATCGAGACCGCCAAGACGACCTTGCTGCCGCGCCGCCATGCCAAGCGCGGCCAGGTGACCGGCCAGCTTTCGATGGAAGACGATCAGGCCAAGATCGATGAGTCCGAGCCGCCGTTTGCTGTGAACCCCGTTTCGGCCGCCCCTCAAATTCCTGATTTCCTTAAGCACCCCAAGGTTGCCGATACGGCTGTCGCGGGCGCTGCCGAGGCGTCTACTTCTAGCGATGGGGGAGCGGTCAATGCCCCCGCGGATAACGAGGGCGAAGAAGAGGAAGGCCTTAAGCTTCCGCCGCTCGAAATCCTGCATGCAAACCCTCAGTCCGCTTCTGCCGCGTCTTCGGACAAGGAGCTGGAACAGACCGCCGAGTCGTTGCAGTCCACGCTGCTTGAGTTTGGCCGTAGCGCTCGCGTCGTCGGCTGGATTGCCGGTCCCACGGTGACGACCTTTAAGCTGCAGCCCGGCGAGGGCGAGCGTGTGAGCAAGATTTCGAGCCTTGAGGACGACATTGCGCTGTCGCTTGCTGCTCAGTCCGTGCGTATCTTCGCGCCGATTCCCGGCACCTCGCTCGTGGGTATCGAGATCCCCAATCGCAAGCGTCAGAACGTCAACTTGGGCGACGTGCTGCCCTATGTTAAGGGCGGTCCGCTTGAGCTTGCCATCGGCCGCGATGCAGAGGGCACGCCGGTCGTCGCCGACCTCGCCAAGATGCCCCACCTGCTGATCGCCGGTACCACGGGTTCCGGTAAGTCGGTCATGATCAACTCCATCATCACGACCCTGCTCATGCGTGCGCTCCCCGAGGACGTTCGCCTGATCATGGTCGACCCCAAGCGCGTCGAGCTCGCAGGCTACAACGGCTTGCCGCATCTCTACGTGCCCGTGGTGACCGAGCCCAAGCAGGCCGCGAGCGCCTTGCAGTGGGCGGTGTCCGAGATGGAGCGCCGCCTGAAGGTCTTCGAGCGCCTGAATGTGCGCAAGATCTCGACCTATAACGAAAAGCAGGCCGCCGGCGAGTTTGATCATTACGATAACCCGCCGCAAAAGATGCCCTACCTGGTCATCATCATCGACGAGCTTTCGGACCTGATGATGGTTGCCGGCAAGGACGTCGAGGCGTCGATTGTGCGTATCGCCCAGCTGGGCCGTGCCGCCGGTATCCACCTTATCGTGGCGACCCAGCGTCCGAGCTCTAACGTGGTGACGGGCCTCATTAAGGCCAATATCACCAACCGTATCGCCTTCAACGTTGCAACGGGCATCGACTCCCGCGTCATTATCGACCAGATGGGTGCCGAAAAGCTCACCGGCCTGGGTGACATGCTGTTCTCAAAGGTCGACTGGGGCAAGCCCCGCCGCATCCAGGGCTGCTTTGTTTCGGATGACGAGATCAACGAGATTGTCGAGTTCGTCAAGTCGCAAAGCGAGCCCGACTACCACGAGGAGATCTTGTCGGCCGTGGCACCTGCCTCCATGTCCATGGCGGGTGGAGGCGGCATCGTGCGCACCGGCGTTGCCGAGCCTCAGGACGACGATCCGCTTATCTGGGATGCCGCTCATATTGTGGTGGAATCGCAGCTGGGCTCCACATCTGGCCTGCAACGCCGCCTGAAGGTTGGCTATGCGCGCGCCGGGCGTATTATGGACATGCTGGAAGAAAAGGGTGTCGTCGGACCGCCCGACGGTTCCAAGCCGCGCGAGGTCTTGCTGGATGAAGAAGGCCTTGCCGCGCTGGAATCCGTCGACGCCGAGATGGCACGTGAAGATCGTGAGTTTGGAGGATTCTGATGGCTGCACGCTTTGGTGACATGCTGCTCGAGCAGCGTCGCCGAATGGGCCTTTCCATTCAGCAGGTCGCCAACACCATCAAAATCAGGCCGCAGATCATCGAGTTTTTCGAGACCGGTAATTTTGCTTCGATGCCGCCGCGTGGCTATGCGCAGGGCATGATTTCGAGCTATGCGCGCTTTTTGGGTCTCAATCCGCGGGAGGTCGTCAACGCTTATTTTGACGATCTGATGGCATATGAGCGCGAGACGTCGCAGCAGGGCGGTCGTTTTCAGGACGCCGCCGGCTACGTCAATTCGCGTTCCTCGGTCGACAACGGCCGCTTCCTGATGGTTCAGGGCGGGCGTTCGACGCGTTATGGCCAGCGCCCTCAGCAGGCTGGCTATATTACCGAGACGGGCTCGAGCGAGGAGATTCGTTCCCAGCGCGATCGTTTTCGCAGCACGCCGGCGCCCGAGGAGCGCGCACTCCCCGCTGCCCGCGGTGTCGCACGAGACCCTCGTGCCGGCTACGGGGATGGTGGTTATTCCGATCGCGGGTACCGCGGCGTTTCTTCCGGTCGTCCGCGCGGCGGCTATGCAGACGCCGATACTACGCAGGTGACCCCTCGCCTTCGGTCTCAGTCACAGCCTTATAACCAGCGCTCCTCAGCGCCTCGCTCGGGTCAGCGCAACTACCAGGGTCGCGGCGACCTCGCCCCCCGCTCGGGCCAGCGCAATATGCAGCGCCAGGGCAGTTATCGCGGACGTTCCGACAATAACCGCGGTCGTATGCCCCAAGGCACCGGTCGCGGTGGTTCCAATCGTGGACGCGGCGGTGGGCGCGCTCCCCAGAACAACGGTCTCGATCCTCGTATCGTTTACGCCGGTATCGGCGCCGTGGCGCTGCTGTTGATCGTGCTTATCGTGGTGCTCCTGCGTGGCTGCGGCTCCTCGGCGCCCGAATCGACGCCCGAGACGCCCGCTGCCACCAAGACAACGACTAAGAAGTCTTCCAAGAAGACCGAATCCGTCGATGAGGATGAAGATACCGATGAGACGACGGACGAGTCCACCGATTCGGATGCCGCTAAGACGACGGCCAAGAAGGAGGAGAACGAGGTCACAAAGGTCAAGATCTCCGTTGCTAAGGGCAAGACTGCTTGGATTGAGGTCAAGGTTGATGGCAAGTCGGTCTATGGCGCCCAGGCGACCGGCCCCTTTGAGCAGGAATACACGCCCGAGTCCTCGATCGAGATCACCACGTCCAAGCCTTCCGATGTCACCGTTACCAAGAACGGCGAAAAGGTCCGCTATGACACTAAGACGTCGGGCGTGGCACGCGTGACGATCACCGTTCCCAAGAAGGAGACGACCGAGTCCAAGGATGGCGAGAGCACTGACGGCACCGATGGCACCGAAAGTACCGACGGAACTGATGAAACCGATGCCCAGTCCACGGACGGCACTGATGCCGCCACCGACGGGCAGACTACGCCCTATTCAGACGACTATTCTTACGACAGCTACTAAGCCGCTCGTAAGCGAAAGGATTAACCATGGCTAAAGATTCCAGCTTCGACGTCGTGTCCGAGGTCAATATGCAGGAGGTCGACAATGCCTTCCAGCAGACCACGCGCGAGATTTCCCAGCGCTATGACCTGAAGGACTCCGGCGCCACCATCGAGCTTTCGAAGGGCGATAAGCTCTTTACGATCAACGCTCCGGCCGACTTTGTCTCCAAGCAGATCATCGACGTCCTGAGCTCCAAGCTCATCAAGCGCGGCATCGATCTTAAGGCCGTGTCCTGGGATGCGCCCCAGGCTGCATCGGGCGGTACCGTGCGCGTGCTCGGTCATATCGTCGAGGGTATCGACCAGACGACTGCCAAGAAGATCAACAAGGACATCAAGGATCAGAAGCTCAAGGTCAAGGTGACGATTGAGGCCGATAAACTGCGTGTTTCCTCTGCTTCCAAGGATGCGCTGCAGACCGTGATCCAGTTCCTGCGCGACCAGGACTACGGTCAGCCGCTGCAGTTCACCAACTACCGCTAATTCTTTCGAAAGGACCGCTCTCCAACATGGATACTCCGTTGGGCTCCGTACTCTATATCACCCTCGGGTGCGCCAAGAACGAGGTCGATACCGACCGTATGCGTTCGCTGCTGACCGCTGCGGGCTACGAGGAGGCATTCGATCCGCAGGATGCCGATATCGCCATCGTCAATACGTGCTCGTTCCTTGCCTCTGCAACGTCCGAGAGCATCGAGACCACGCTCGAGCTCGCCAACGAGGTTCAGGACGGCGTTCGTTCTTGCCCCATCGTCATGTGCGGTTGCGTGCCGTCGCGCTATGGCGATGACCTGCCTGACGAGCTGCCCGAGGTCGCGGCCTTTGTGAAGGCCGACGAGGAAGACGGCATCGTGGCGGTCATCGATGATGTGCTGGGTGTTGAGCGCGAGATTGCCGCCTATATTCCGCAGGTCAAGCGCACCGTCGAGGGCGCTGTCGCCTACGTCAAGATCTCCGATGGCTGCAACCGCTTCTGTAGCTTCTGCATGATCCCGTATATCCGCGGTCGTTATCACTCGCGCAATGCCGAGAGTATTATCTCCGAGGTACGCGACCTGGTCGCCGGTGGCGTGCGCGAGATCGTTCTGATCGGTCAGGACACGGGCATCTGGGGTACCGACTTTGCCGACGAGGACCTCGCCGAGGGCTCGCCGCGCAATCTGGCGCAGCTGCTGCAGGCCGTTGCTGAGGCGGTGCGTCCTCATAACGTGTGGGTCCGCGTACTCTACCTGCAGCCCGAGGGCATGACCGACGAACTTATCGAGACCATTCGCGATACGCCCGAGGTGCTGCCCTATATCGATATCCCCGTGCAGCACTGCGACGCGCGCATCCTCAAGGCCATGCGTCGCTCCGGTTCGCGCCAGGAGCTTGAGGATCTGTTCCGCGACCTTCGCGAGCGCATCCCCGGTATCGTGATTCGCTCCACGGCCATGGTCGGCTTCCCGACCGAGACCGACGATGAGTTCCGCGATCTTATCGACTTTATGGACGCTGTGGGCTTTGACTACACGAGCGTCTTTGCCTACTCGCAGGAGGAGGGCAGCCTGGCCGCTAAGATGGAGGGTCAGGTCGACGAAGAGGTTAAGCTCGAGCGCGCCCAGGAGGCCATGGACCTGGCCGAGTCGCTCGGTTTTGCCGCCACCGCCGCCCATGTGGGCGAGCGCGCCCAGGTAATCGTCGACGGTATCGAAGAGACCGAGGATGGCGCCGAGCTGATCGGCCATGCTTGGTTCCAGGCGCCCGATTCCGATGGCGCGGTGCATCTGGACGCCAGCGAGGCGTCCGTGGGCGATATTCTGACCGTCGAGTTTACCGATAGCTTCTGCTATGAGCTTATCGGTCATGTTGTGGAGTAGGAGAGCGTCGTGGCTAACGAGAGCAATAAGGAACTGACGAGTGTTTGGACGCCCGCCAACATCGTGACGTGCGTTCGCATCGTCTTTATCCCGGTGTTCATGATCGTGTCGGCGCTTTCTCACACGAGTGTTGCCGGTACGGATTGGAGCACCTTCGACGGCCAGCTCGCCGCCGCTGCCTTCATTCTGTATGTGATCCTGTCGTGCACCGATAAGGTCGACGGTTATCTGGCGCGTTCGCGCAATGAGATCACCGACTTCGGTAAATTCTTGGACCCCATCGCCGATAAGCTGCTCGTGTTCTCGGCCCTGCTGCTGTTCCTGGATTTTGGCGCGGTGACCGTGTGGTCCGTGTTCATTATCCTATTCCGTGAGCTGCTGGTGAGCGCCCTTCGCATGGTCGCGAGTGCGGCCGGTGTGGTCGTTGCGGCCGATAAACTCGGCAAGTACAAGACGGCGACTACGATGGTTTCCATCTGCGGCTATCTGTGCGTCTTTGCGATGTCTGGCCTTCAGCTGGGGCCGGTGGCTCTGACGCTTGGTATCTACTCTGTGTCGCGTTTCCTGTACGCCGTGGCCGTTATCCTGACCGTTATTTCGGGCGCCCAGTACTTCTGGAACTGCCGCAAGATCGTCTTTTCGGTCTAGGTCCTGGTAGGCATGACGGAATCATTTGAGCAGATTGCCGCGCACAATGAAGAGCTCGCACGCGATATTGTCGAGCGTGCAAGCGTTCGTGGTGTGACGGTATCGACGGCCGAATCTCTGACAGCGGGCATGATTGCCTCGACGATCGCCGATATCCCCGGTGCCTCGGCGGTGCTGCTCGGCGGTGCGGTGACGTACTGCGATGAGATTAAGCATCGCGTGCTCGGCGTTGAGCAAGAGACGCTCGACCGCTTTACCGCGGTGTCGTACCAGACGGCGCGCGAGATGGCAGCCGGTTCGCTGGAGCTGTACCAGAGCGATATTGCCGTGAGTGCGACGGGCTATGCCGGCCCCGGTGGAGGGACCGACGACGATCCGGCTGGAACCTTTTATATTGGCTGGGCGTATCGCTCGGCCGATGGGGGAGTGCCGGTCGTGGACTCCATTCGTTGTCACTATGAAGGCGATCGTTCGTGTGTTCGTGCCCATGCGGTCGCGGAGGCACTGGGTCGCATTGTCTGCGTGTTCCATTCTATGGAATAGACGTGTTTTAAGGGGCCTCCGGGCCCCTTAATTGTGGAGATAGGGACCTCTGGCGAATTTGCTCTTTGTGCAGGTAGTTGGCGTATTCATCCTCGTCATACCTTGCTTGGTTCGCCTGCGGTCAAGTTTTTGGTCAGTGTTTGGTCGGCGTTTGGTTGGGTTTTGGAAAGACCGCCTGCATATGATTGGCCTGAACGGTTGACCACGAACAGCCGTTCGTTTATTATCGATGCAGGTTGTTAAGAGGAGGGCTATTCATGGCCAAGAATTCAGGTCCCGTACGTACCGTTCATGCTCGCACGACGGGTAAAGAGCGCGATGAGATGATCGCCACCACCAAGGCCGAGATCGAGAAGAAATTCGGCCAGGGTTCCATCATGAGGTACGGCGACGGTGGTCCCGAGCTCGAGGTCGAGGCCATTCCCACGGGTGCCCTGGCCCTCGATGCCGCGCTTGGCATCGGCGGCGTGCCGCGCGGCCGTATCGTCGAGATTTACGGTCCCGAGTCCTCCGGTAAGACAACGCTTTCGCTCGAGATTTTGGCAGAGGCCCAGGCTATGGGTGGCGTCGTGGCATTTATTGATGCCGAGCACGCGCTCGACCCCACGTATGCCGCGCGTATCGGCGTGGACATCGATGAGGTCCTCATTTCCCAGCCCGATACGGGCGAGCAGGCGCTCGAGATCGTCGACATGCTCGTGCGCTCTGGCGCCATCGACGCCATCGTCGTCGACTCTGTCGCAGCTTTGACTCCGCGTGCCGAGATCGAGGGTGAGATCGGCGATACTACGGTCGGCCTTCAAGCCCGTCTGATGAGCCAGGCGCTCCGTAAGCTCGCCGGCTCGCTCGCCAAATCTAAAACGACCTGCATCTTCATTAACCAGCTGCGCGAGAAGATCGGCGTCATGTTTGGCAACCCCGAGACCACGACGGGCGGCCGCGCACTCAAGTTCTTCTCGTCGGTGCGCATCGATATTCGCCGCATCGACAGCATCAAGCTTAAGGACGAGGTCATCGGCAATCGTGTGCGTGCCAAGGTCGTTAAGAACAAGGTGGCCGCTCCGTTCCGCTCTGCCGAGTTCGACATCATGTACGGCACGGGCATCTCTAAGGAGGGCTCGATTCTGGACATGGCCGTTGAGTGCGGTATCTGCAAAAAGATGGGCTCTTGGTTTGCTTACGGTGAGGACAAGCTCGGCAATGGTCGCGAGGCCGCTAAGTCCTTCCTGCGCGAACATCCCGATTGTGCTGACGAGATCGAGCATAAGGTACGTCTCGCCTGCGGCCTTGAATTCGATGACGATGCTCCGTCCGAGGTCGAGTTGACCGATCAGCCCGAAACTGACGAGTTCGATGAGCTTTACGCCATCGATGGCACCGCGATGCTCGATGATGACGACGAGTAGCGGATGCCCTCATGTCGTATACGGTGACCGAGGCCACGGTCGTCTTTCCCGATAAGAAGGCGG
>ERZ827498.4553-NODE-4553-length-10793-cov-7.528031_pt1 | contig 10793 bp, 4 predicted proteins | sample MGYA00519865_ERZ827498 | MGnify/ENA primary metagenome ERZ827498 (study PRJEB31778, sample SAMEA3449328) | human gut metagenome | biome: human gut; feature: human-associated habitat; material: faeces | place: United Kingdom | collected 2010/2012 ...
TCGGCAGTCACAAAAGAGTTTGGTGGACATGTCCGAACGGCCACTCATGGCAGGCTATGGTTTACACCCGCAGCGAGGGTGCAGGCTGCCCCTACTGCACGGGGCGCAAGGTTACGCCCAAACAGGGCGGCTTGGTGAAGCAGTTTCCGTTGCTCACGGCAGAGTGGGACGTCGAAAAGAACGCACCCTTGACACCGCAGGACGTGACGACCGGCAGCCACAAGCTCATCTGGTGGCGCTGTCCGAAAGGCCACTCCTACCGTTCCGCCGTCAAGACGCGGGCGCAGGGCAGCGGGTGTCCGTACTGCGCGGGGAAGAATGTCCTGCCCGAGGAAACCTCCCTTGCGGCTGAGTATCCGACGATCGCGAAAGAATGGGATGCGGCAAAAAACGTGCCTCTTTTGCCTACGCAGGTGATCTCCGGCACAAGGCGCAAAGTCTGGTGGCGCTGTCCGAAAGGCCATTCGTGGCGTGCAGCAGTCTTTTCGAGGACGACCCTCGGTACGGGCTGTCCGGTCTGCACCGGACGGCAGGCGTTGGCCGGTGAAAACGATCTTGCGACGCTGTACCCGGACATTGCCGCGCAGTGGGACGAGGAGAAAAACGGTGCGCTTCATCCAAGCAATGTCACTGCGGGCTCGAACCGCCGTGTGTGGTGGCGATGCGAAAAAGGCCATTCCTACCACGCCGTGATCGCGCAGCGCGTGCAGCGGGGCAACGGCTGTCCTTACTGTGCCAACCGAAAGGTGCTGCCGGGCTTCAACGACTTAGCGACCGCAGCGCCGCTGGTCGCGAAGCAGTGGCATGAGACCCTCAACGGCGCACTGACACCGGAGATGGTGACCGCGGGCAGCCACAAAAAAGCGTGGTGGCAGTGCTCTTACGGCCATGTCTGGAAAGCCACCATCTACTCCCGCGCAGGCGTGCAGCAATGCGGCTGTCCCGTCTGCGCCGGAAAGACCAAGCGCAAAATCAAGTAAACCCAGCCCGCGGAGGCGAGCAAAGGATAAAGAAAACCTAGGAGGTAAAAGTGATGAAACAGCGAATTCTTGCAATATTATTGTCACTGACGATGATGTTCACGCTGGTTCCGACAGCATGGGCGCTGAGTGAGGAGGAAAATCGGACTCCTGCTCCCATGGCAACGTCTGAAAACGGCGAGGGTGCCGAGGAAAGCGGAAGCGTGGCTCCTAAGATGAGCGGCAACTGCGGCGCAGTCGGCAGTGAGGCTAGCGTCAAGTGGGCGCTGACCAAAAACAATGAGGATAGTAGTAACCCTACATATACCCTGACTATCTCCGGTGAGGGTAAGATGGCGAATCTGAACAATTCGACAGAAACAGAAAATATTTCGGACGGTGCGGGAACTTACCCTTGGGCTAATTTGAAGGATAGCATCACAAAGATTGTAATAGACGATGGAGTTACCAGCATTGGTAGCAAGGCATTTATTGCATATACAAATGTGACTTCCGTAAACATCGGAAAGGATGTATCTGAAATTGGCGTTGGAGCGCTTTCTCAGCTTTCAGCTTGTACCACGTTTGACGTATCCTCTGAAAATAGCAATTTTACGACAGATCCTACAGGAGCCCTTTTTGACCATTCAGAGACAAAGCTGATTGCATTCCCTTGTGGTTCTTCTGCTACGGAGTATGAAATCCCAGCTACGGTGACGGTAATTTCCTATGGTGCATTTTCAAGGGCTGCGTCATTGAAAACAATCACAATTCCCAAAAGCAGCTCTCTATCGACTATTGGTTATGGCGCATTTGCATTTACAACTGCGCTGGAAACGGTTAATGTGATTCCTGCCAGTGCAACAACCATTGGTGACATACCGTTTGCACAGAGCGGAGTAAAGTATATTTACTGCGCTAATGCGGACACAAGAGATCGTATCCAAGATAAAGTGAATGGCCTGTTGGTTGATGTTTTGCTTCCAAACGAGACACCGGCCATTGAAGTTACAGATAATGGATATACCTATCGGATTGATGATGGCAAGGCCTTGCTTGTATCAGCCCCTAAAAATGAGGTAACGTCAACTGTTCCAAGCGAAGTTACTTATCAAGAAAGAAACTACCCTGTTACTGGGATTTGGAAGGGTGCCTTTGCAATCAGTCTGGATTGGACAGAGGCAAACGGTAGCGCCGATAAACGGAACGAAGCGATAACTTCCGTTGTTTTACCGGCTTCTGTTACGCAGATTGGTGAGCGAGCGTTCTACTTCTGCAAAAACCTGACAACAATCACAGTAAAGTCAACTGAAGTGAGTATAGACTATCTTGCTTTTGCAACACAAAATCCAAGTACAAGTGGTACAACTGTGGATTTGTCCGCCGCAACAGCACTTCAGATTAACGGCGCAGGTAAATGGGCTGGTGTAAAAAAGGTGATTCTCAACAATGAGAACCAGCTTGACACCATAAAATCCAATGTGAACACGGGGGCCGTTGCTGTTATCGAAAATAATAAATGGGTTATGGGCTCTGATGGTGAATGGGCAGAACAACCCAAAACAGGCCTGACTGCAGAAGTCGATGGCATCACTTGGAGATTTGATGCGGTGGGTGGAAAAGCAACGTTGACATCCTATTCACCCAAAACGATTGCAAATGTGACGGTTCCGTCAACCCTTACAGTTGATGGAGTCACATATACAGTTACTGAGCTTGGCGCGGGTCTTTTCGGATGGACTGGTGCTTGGAACTCAACCAATGACTACAATACATCCATCAAAAGCGTTGTGATTCCGAAAACAGTTACGACGATTGGAGCGGATATGTTCCGCTATTCCCAAAACTTAGAGAGTGTAACGATTCAAGGTGAAAGTGTCCTCTTTAAGGAAGATCGGACATTTTCAAATACGAACTCTCTAAAAGTGCTGGATATGTCGGCTGTAAAAGCTATCACATTTAATTCTGATAATGACACTAATTCTGATAAGGACACCTCATATTTTTCCAATATGGGTTCCAACAACAAGTCACCAGCAGTTATTTATGTGTCTTCCTCTGCTATTATGAGTGCAGTAGAAGCACATAGATCTTCTGGTTATCTGACCTATGCAGTAACCAACGGCGGCACGTTTAAAAATCTGCTGACCAGCAACACAGAACTGGCCACGCCTGTTAAGGCCGGCTACACCTTCGCCGGTTGGTATGAAAATGCAGATTTCTCCGGAAACGCTGTAACCACTCCGACAGCGAACAAAGTCTACTACGCCAAGTGGACGATGGCAGATTCCATCTCCTTGACCGCAGATGAGTTCTCTGTTACCTATGGGTCCCCTATTACTTTGAGGGTTACTCCTGCAAACAGCAAATGGAGCTATGCTTGGTACAAGGACACCGATAAAAACGGGAAGTTGGAATTTGATCAAGACACACTGATTCCCAACAACGGCAGCAACCGTAGTATGCTTACCTTGGAGAATGTGTCCGACAGTGGTACGTATTGGGTTGTTGTGAATGATGGTAGCAGCACCAAAACCAGCAACCCAGTCAATGTGACCATCACCAAGGCCACTGGCACGGCATCCGTCAGCATGGATGGCTGGGCGTATGGCGAAACGGCTAAGACACCTGTCCCGACCAGCGCTACCAACGGTACTGACCACGTGACCTATCAGTACAAGGTCAAGGATGAGGATGACAGCACTTACAGCGATGCGGTGCTGACTGCTGCGGGCAGCTACACGGTGAAGGCGACCTTCCCAGAAACGGAGAACTATAACGCAGTAACTGCAACGGCTGACTTCACCATCACCAAGGCTACCTATAACATGACCGGCGTGAAATTTGAGAATGCCAGCTATACTTATGATGGTAGCGAAAAGACGCTGACGATCAGCGGTACTTTGCCCACAGGTGTGACCGTAGCGTATGAGAATAATAAATTGACCAATGCAGGCAGCGTGACAGCAAAGGCAAAGTTCACTATTGCAGATAGCAATAATTACTGCGCAATTGACGACATGACCGCCACATTGACCATCACAAAGGCCAAGCCGACTGTGAGTATTTCGGCCAAGCCTGATTCTTTGCGTGGTGGCGGCAAGGTCACGCTGACCGTGACGGGCGTGCCCGAAGAGGGTAATGTGATTGTGACGTGCGACAACGGCATCACCGTCGATAACGCGAATAGCACGTATTCCGCTGTCCTGCCCAACCGTACCGTGGACTATACCTTTACACTCAACTACACCGGCGTGGAAAATGGCAACTATAGCGATGCAACGGACACCTGCACGGTTTCCGTGACCCGTCGCCACACTTCTTCCGTTACCCCCGGCAACACCGTTTCCGTCCCCTCTACCCCGAACGGCGCGGTGACGGTCAATCCGTCCACCGCTTCCAAGGGCGAGACTGTTACTATCACCACCAAGCCCAGCGAGGGCTATGAGCTCGGTTCCATTGAGGTTCTCGACAAGAACGGCGATTCGCTCAAGCTCAAGGATCTCGGCAACGGCAAGTACAGCTTTGTCATGCCGGATGGCAAGGTCAGCGTCGAGGCGGAGTTCGTTAAGACTGCTGCTACCAGCTTTGCTGATGTTCCCGCGAACGCTTACTTTGCCGATGCAGTGAAGTGGGCAGTCGATAAGGGGATCACCAACGGCCTGTCTGACACGATGTTTGGCCCCTACGAGTCCTGCACCCGCGCGCAGATCGTGACGTTCCTGTGGCGCGCCGCAGGCAGCCCCGAGCCGAAGGCAGCAAGCAGCTTCACGGATGTCCCCGCGAGCGCTTACTATGCCAAGGCGGTTGCTTGGGCCGTTGAGAACGGCATCACGAACGGCATGACTGAGACGACATTCGCGCCCGATGCGACCTGCACCCGCGGCCAGAGCGTGACGTTCCTGCACCGTGCGCTCAAGGGCACCGCGAGCGGCAGCACGAACTTCACCGACGTGAAGTCCGACGCGTTCTACGCTGATGCGATTAACTGGGCGGTTGCGAATAACGTGACGAACGGTACTTCCAACACGACGTTCAGCCCCAACGCGGACTGCACGCGCGCGGAGATCGTGACGTTCCTGTATCGCGCCTATCAGGGCAAGTAAAAAGCAAATACTCAGCTTACAAGGCAGGCACCCGGTTTCGAGTGCCTGCCTTGCAGCAAGAGGTACTGCACAGAAGTTAGCCGCCACGGCAGCAAAATGTTCGTCCCATTTGCGTCGGTAGCTATATCGGCGGGGAAAATATATTAGAGAGAAAAAGGAGAGGTAACATGGCAATTCGTAGATTAAAAGGTTTATACCTTAAAATCAGAAGGTAAATACTTAGAAGACTACCCTTCGCGTTATGTTGAACAGACAGAGGCACTTTTTGAATGGCGGCAGAGCGCACCGAAGCAGGATATCGAACTTCATAAGAGAGCTGAGAAGTTTTCCGGCCTGTTCAGGGATGAAGTATCCGCTGGGTAAAGTGCTTGGATACAAAGTACCCGGTTTTTCGTGCGAGGCAGTGGTTGAGGATACAGAGAATTCGTAAGAGGGTTACTTGATTTTAATGCAAAACAGGGATGGAGTGAGAACGTAGACTTTTCTAACATCTTTCTAACACTTTTCTAACATATTCCGGCAAAAGGCTGTTTTTGGGCACAAAAAGAAATCATAATAGAGAAAGTAACGCTCCCAAGATCAAGATGATCTCGGGAGCGGTTTTGCGTTCAGATGACGGCGGTATATGGCCATAAGACAGGATGAGTAGAATGCTTCTCTTTCTACTCATCCTACGTTGTGGGACATTTAATGGGAAGTGCCTGCCTACTTGGTCAGAATATTCGGCAGCTGCGCGCGCAGGGCGGCCACACCCTCGGCAGAGCCGAGGTCATAGCGCTCCACCATGTTCAAAACAGACTGCAAAGAGGTTTTCGGGTTGCACCATAGGTCCGGGGCGTAGCCCTTGCCCTCCACATTTTCCATACTGTAGATAAAGTGGAGCGCCTGACCGAACTGGAAGCCGATGGCGGAGTTGGGAAGCGTCCAGCCTCGCACATTTCCGACTAGCTGCGCGCCTCTCGTCGGGCCGCCGATCACAAGGCAGTTGTCAAGTGTCCTGCAATAGGTCACGATGCTCTCGCCGGCGGAGCCGGACATGCTGTCTGTCAGAAGAAGAATCGGAGTGCTGTTTTCCAGCAGCTTTCCCTGAAACAGCTCATAGTCCTTATCGCCTGTCCGGAAGGCGGCAAACTCTTCACCCAGGTCCGCGTAGGCTTGGGTCCTATCGAACATAGCAGTGCCCCAGTTGGAGATAATCGTTTTCTGTTCGGGTTCTTCTCCCGTGTAGCTTTTCAGCCAGTTTTTGATGAAGTCTTCATCGCCGCCGCTGTTGGAGCGGGCATCAATGATGATGAGCTTCGCGTTTTTAAGGTCAGAACCGGTGCGGACGAACTCGTCCATTGTCTCCTCATAATTCCAGTCAAACCTGCGAATCGTTATCAAGGCAATACCGTTTGATTTCAGATAATGATAATCCGGGACCTGCGAACCGTCTTCCAGATAGGACTGGCTCAGCGACCATGTGACCGAAACCGTTTTGGTCTCAGCGCCCTTGGTCAGGGTGATACTGTCTGCCGTATGCGCAGCCGTCACGGGACAGAACTGACGCAGGGAATAGCACACGCGGCCGCTCTTTTCAAGATATGGCTGCATTTCCACGTTCGCGTTGCCGCAGGAGGTATAGTACCACTTCTCGTTTTCCCCCAGCAGATAGTACCCGCTTTCATCCTTGCCAAAGCTTTGACCGCTGTAATAGTAAAGATACTGAACGCTTTTTTCAAAGGCCGGTTCATACCGCCCGGCGATCGAGAAATGTCCGTCCCGAACGAAAAGCAGGTGCGAGTAAATGAGCGAGATGAGCTGGTCCCACTTGATCGTCTGATAGGACGCAAGCTCTGCACGGATGGCATCTTCCGCCTTTTGGAACGTCTCCTCACCGAAATAGTAGTAAGCGCCGTAGGAGTAATGCAGCGCGCGGAAGAACAGGTCCACATCCTCAAGCGCTTCCGCGCGCGTAAGGACCGCCTTGCCGGGATTGTTCAGATTTTTCAGGCTGTCGATCTCTGCCTGCGTGATAGTGACCTCGCCGCGGTGATGCTGTAAATATGCTTCAAAGCCGTCGAACGACTCTTCCCTTGCCATATCGGCACGGCGCTTCTCGTTCACGTCTTCGAGCAGCTTTTCAAACGCGTTTTGGTAGGCCGCCGTGGAGCCCTTGCTCAAAACAATGGCGGTATTGCTGTCGGCATCATAGTCGACGGTAAAGCCGAGCGCATCGCCGAGGTCGCGCAGCTTAAAATAGTTGTTTCCCCCGATGTTGTAGACAGAAAGACCGTCCGCAGCCTTTCCGTCGATCAAAACGGACTGCTTGCTGACAACGGCTGTTTTGGACTGATCCCGCCCGCGCTCAAGCTCGCCGCCGACAGGGGTATATTCCTTCCCGGAAACGACCGTGACCGCATTGCTTTGCTCATCGAACGAAACGGAAAAGCGGCTGTCCGTCTTGCTCAGAAGCTGCGCAAGGTCGCGCAGCTTGAAATAGTTGCTGCCGTCGATGTTGTATTTGTCGCAGTCCGCATCGACGCCGTCGACCGACAGATTTTGCGGCGAAGCCACCACATTCGCGGCGGAGGCGTAAGGTGCGGCAATGCAAACCAGGAGCAGCGTCAAAATGATGGGCAATAGTTTTTTCATGGATGATTCTCCTCTCCCTTATCACGCTATCGGTGCGCCGCTTTCAAAGAAGCGTTCCCCGTCAGAGCATTTTTTCACTTTAAGGGTAGCATACTCCATCGTATGCTGCAACGCAAATTTTGCATAAAAGCGGTATCGCCCGTCTAAAGGCGACCGATAGCTTCATCCGCGGCCTTTCAGCCGAGCTTCTGCGCAAGGTCCTCAAGCGCGGCGGTCATCGCCTCTTCAAACGAGGGGTGCGGACGCATGGCCAGCAGGAATTGATCGACCGTCATGTGGTTGGCGAGCGCCTGCGAGATGCCGCCGATCATGTCGCTTGCATGCTCGCACATGAGCTGCGCGCCGAGAAGCTCGCGTGTTTCGGCGTGGGCGACGAACTTCATAAAGCAGCGGCCCGGGTCGGCGATGAGCGTCTTGGCGTTGTCGAACATGACGTGTTTGCCGACCTTGACGGGGATGCCCGCCTCCTTGGCCTCGGCCTCGGTGAGGCCGACGACCGCGATCTCCGGACGGCAGTAGATGCAGCTCGGCACGACGGACATGGATGTGTGATTTTCCCTTCCGTAGAGCAGGTCGACGCAGGCGATGCCCTGCGCGATCGCCACATGGGCGAGCTGAATTTTGGCCGAGACGTCGCCGATGGCGTAGATGTGGGGGATGCTCGTCTCGTAGCGCTCGTTCACGGCGATGCTGCGGCGGTTCATCTCGACAGTAATGCCATCCGCGAACAGGCCGTCGCAGTACGGGCGGCGGCCGATGGCGCAGAGCACGGCCTCGCCGGAGACGGTCTCGCTCTTTTCCTTGCAGGTGAAGTTGACGGCGATATCCTCACCCGTCTTCTCGACGCTCTGGACCATCGCGTTCGTGAAGACCTTCACGCCCTGCTTTTTGAGGATGAGCGCGAGGCTCTGGCCGAGCTCCTTGTCCATGTTGGGCAGCAGGCGGCCCATGCCTTCGATGACGGTCACTTCACAGCCGAGGTCTGCGTAAAACGTCGCAAACTCGATGCCGATGACGCCGCCGCCGATGATGACGATGGAGCGGTACAGTTGGTCGCACCCCTCAAGCAGCTCGTCGGAGGTCATCGCGAACTCAAGTCCGGGAATCGGCGGGCGGGACGGGACGGAGCCGGTGGCGATGAGGATATCGTCGCAGGTGTAGTCGTTGGCACCGCCCTCGGCGTCCGTCACGCGGACAGCGCCGGGTGCGGTGATGAGCGCCGTGCCGCGCAGAAAGTCGATCTTTGCGGTCTTGAAAAGCGATTCAATGCCGGAGGACAGCTTTTGCGAAATTTCGCGCTTGTAGGCAAAAATCTCCGTCATGTCGGCGCGGATATCGTCGGTGTGGATGCCGGCGTGTGCGCCGTGCTTGGCGTCGTGGAAGATCTGAGAAGAGTGCAGCAGCGTTTTCGTCGGAATGCAGCCGCGGTTTAAGCAGGTGCCGCCCGCTTCGCGCTTCTCGACGACGGCGACCTTCTTGCCGAGCTTGGCCGCATGGAGCGCGGCTTCGTAGCCGCCGGGGCCCGCGCCGATGACGATGAGTTCATAATGAGCCATAATAGTTCGTTCCTTTTTGAGAGCAATGCCGCCGACTTTTCGGCGGCATTGCGTGATGTTGAGATATGCGTTGCCTTCGTCAGGCAAACTGATACCGTAAAACCATGTTGCGCGCCGCGCCGACCTCGTCGAGACGGCGGACGGGCGTGGAGTGGGGAGCGGTGTGGAGCGTCTCGGGATCGGAGTGCGCGAGTTCAAAGAGCTTGCAGTAGATGCCGCAGACCTCGTCCATGGTCTCCTTGCTCTCAGTCTCGCAGGGCTCGATCATGAGCGCCTCATGGACGATGAGCGGGAAGTACATCGTGGGCGGGTGCAGACCGTAATCGAGCATTCCCTTGGCAAGGTCGAGCGCGGAAACGCCCGTCTCCTTGTGCAGATCGACCAGCGACATGACAAACTCGTGCATACAGGGGCCGGGGTAGGCCATATCGTAGACATCCTGCAGCGCGGCCATCATATAATTCGCATTTAGAACCGCGTTGCGGCCCACTTCATGCACGCCCTCCCGGCCAAGCATGGTCAGATAGGCGAACGCCTTGACGACGACGAGGAAATTCCCGTAGAAATCCCGCACCCGGCCGACGGACTGCGCAGGCTGCGTAAAGCGGAAGCCGCTTTCGGTCTTTTCCGGGATGGGGCCGGGCAGGAACGGCGCGAGGAACGCCTTGCAGCCAACGGGGCCGGAACCCGGCCCGCCGCCGCCGTGCGGCGTGGCAAAGGACTTATGCAGATTCAGGTGGATGCAGTCAAAGCCCATGTCGCCCGGACGAACGACGCCCATGACGGCGTTCAGATTCGCGCCGTCGTAATAGCACAGGCCGCCCGCGTCGTGGACGATCTTTGTGATCTCCAGGATGTTCTTGTCGAAAATACCGACCGTATTGGGGTTCGTGAGCATCAGCCCCGCCGTCTGCGGCCCGACGGCGGCGCGGAGCGCCGCGAGATCGACGCAGCCGTCTGCACCGGACGGGATATTGACCACGCGGAAGCCCGCCATGACGGACGAGGCCGGATTCGTGCCGTGGGCGGAGTCCGGGACGATGATCTCTGTCCGGGCCGCATCGCCGCGTGCAAGGTGATACGCCTTGATGAGCAGCAGGCCTGTGAATTCGCCGTGCGCACCTGCTGCGGGCTGGAGCGTGAACGCGTCCATGCCGGTCACTTCTCCGAGCAGCTTTCCGGTTTCATACAGCAGCTCCAGCGCGCCCTGCGCCGTCTGCTCCGGCTGGAGCGGATGGAGCCGCGCAAAGCCCGGCAGCGCCGCAAGGGCTTCATTGACCTTGGGGTTGTACTTCATCGTGCACGAGCCCAGCGGATAGAAGCCGTCGTTCATGCCGTGGACGCGATGCGACAGCGCGGTATAGTGCCGGATGAGTTCATTTTCGCTCACCTGCGGCAGGCGCAGCGGCTTTTTGCGCGCCGGCGCCAGCGTCACGACGGGCACATCGCACGCGGGAAGCAGCGACAAGCCATGGCCGGGCGCGCCCTGTTCAAAGATCGTCTTCATTGGCCGCTCACCTCCTGCAAAAGCCCGATCA
>ERZ827498.4557-NODE-4557-length-10780-cov-3.702937_pt1 | contig 10780 bp, 8 predicted proteins | sample MGYA00519865_ERZ827498 | MGnify/ENA primary metagenome ERZ827498 (study PRJEB31778, sample SAMEA3449328) | human gut metagenome | biome: human gut; feature: human-associated habitat; material: faeces | place: United Kingdom | collected 2010/2012 ...
CATGTGGACAGTAAGAAAACCGGCGGACATTTTTGATGTTACAGAGATAAACGGTGCTTCAGAACCGGAAGCGTTGCAGCTTTCTATTCCATTATCCAGCAGGTTGAAAAATATACTGCTCAGTTCCGAAGAGGGAATATTGGATTTCTCCGGAAGAAGAACCTCGTAGGTAACTTTGATATTTTTCTGCATGGCAAGAAATCTTTTGTCCGCAAGGATGGCGTTGATCAGGCTGTCCTGACAGATGGGATGGAAACGTTCTCTCTGAAAATCATCGGTTATGGCAGGCAGGTAGTCCTGGATCTTATCATATTCGTTCGTTTTCAGGTAATTCTGAAGTGTCTCAAGTTTCCGGATGGTAGACTGCTGGAATTCTAGAGTCTCCTGCTTTCTGGAAACAAACAGCTGCTCCTGTTCTTTCTGTAACTGTTCCTGCTTCTGAAGAGCCTGAAATTTTGCCTCTTCCTGAGCATTTTTGAGCGATCGTCTGGCAAGAAGGTAGATCCTGCGGTAAGTGAGGGCCAGAAAAAAGAGAAGCATTATCTGGCAAAACAGAGCATATTCCTGTAGCAGAGCTCCCAGGAAAAGAGATGCCTGAACACAGAAAAGTTCTATAAAAAGAATAGTAAAGCCTCGTTTCATAAAGTCCTCTTTTCCGGCGGAAGTTCTGAAAGAATTGTTTCCAGATATACATCTGCCTCAGGATATTTTTGGGTGCGGATCAGATAATTCAGTGAAAAGAGATGGTTTTCCATATCGTGATTCCATTTTCGCACAGATTGATATTCTTGTTCCATTTCGGTTGTATATTCCAGCTGTTTCTGAAGAAAACTCATCTGCTTAACCAACAGTTCGTGTCTTTTTTCTCTGAGAGAAATGTTGTGAAAAGCCCTGGCTATGATCAGACAGCAGAGAAGATTGAGAAACCAGTATAAAATGATCAGCCATTTTAACCAGGGAGAATTTTTACGGTATAGCAATATTCCAATAAGAAGTGAAGACGCCTGTACGGGAAAAAGGAGCTCAGCAATGGTAGTCAGCTGAATACTGTGGGAATAATTCCGGATTAGTGGAACCAGTTTTTTAATAAACAGCAATGCAACGAAGAAATCTATGATTATTAAAAAAAGCATTTCACCAGATGTATAAAGCAAATTATAACGAAACGATTCTTCGTGGTGTATAAGAGTGTAAATCGGCAGGGCAAACGTTGCAGCGATATTTTCAGAAATTGCCAGAATACATATTAAGATCAGAAATGTGGAAATCTTTTTTTTCAGAGGATCTGAAAAATAGAGAATTGTCAGGAGAAGGAGTGTCAACTGGATAAGCCAGGAGCCCATACTGGGAAACCAATATTTTGACATAAAGGCAGCTGTTATGGGCAACATAAATGAGACAAAAAAACGGCTACGGTTTTTTGGAAAAAAGCTCCGGGATGGCGTAAGGATACCAGTGCAAAATCGGACACAGATATAGGAAGTTATGAAAGAACTCGGAAGAAGAGTGTATAAAATAAATTTCAGAAACTGTGGCATGAGAGTACCTTCTTTCTTGGAAATGTTATAGGATATCAGAGCAAAATACGAAAGTCAGTCTTTCGGAATCACAGCATCAGCAGAGAAAAAGATTTTTTAACATCTTCATAATGTGCGCGGCTGACAGGAATCTGCTGACCGGTGGTCAAAGTAATTTCTGTATGCTGGAGCCTGGAAACTGCATGAAGGTTCACAAGGAAACTTCTGTGGCAGCACACGAAAAAATCTGGAAGCTGTTGCTGGAGAATATTCAGTTTGTCCCGGACTGTATAAGTTTCAGATTTTGTATAAATAAATGTTTCACGCAGATTACGCTCCAGAAACAGGATATCATTTACCGGAATCCGGTGATGTGATTGCTTGATTTTAACGGTAAGAAAAGGTTCCTTATCTGTCTGAAGATTCTTAAGAGCAGCATCCAGTGCAGCCGGCAGATATTCGTTAAGCCGGTTTTTGTAAATGAAGTAGGTGTGCTTCGTAGAATAGACATCGGAGGCATATTCCAGATACTGACTGATAAAGATCAGCTGTGTCCGTGGATTCTCTCCGTTTATCATCTGGCCAAGTTCAATTCCAGAAACCGTTTCCTCTCCCAGAGAAATATCCAGAAAAACAATATCATAAGGGCATCCAATCTCAGGCAGAGAAGTTATAAATTCCTTTCCGGAAAGGAAGGGATGCAGTTCATAAGGTACTTTCAGAATAGTTTCGATATTTTTCTTTATAATCTCCACAAAGATCTCACTGTCTTCGCAGATTGCAATTTTCAACATACGCATACTCCAGAAAATTATTCGGCTGCCCGAGGCAGCCGTAGTGTCGTTATATGTCAAATATACATGAAAACAGGTGGAAAGTCCAGTGAGAGGGAAAAAGCAGCGTACACAGACAAAATGTGAAAGTATGTTATATTACACTGGTAATTGTAAAGAACAGAAATAAGAATGAAGTTATTTATTACCACTTTTGGGCTATTTATGCAGAATGGTTGAAGTAAGAAGGTTCAGGATGTTATGATTAATTAATAATAGTCAAGGAAGCACATGCTCATTTTTTAAAGAAGTATGTGCTTTTTTGGTGCAGATTTTGTCGAAATGTTTTAATTGCGTTTTCGCCCATATTGTGCTAATGTAAAGAAAAAGCATTTCATTTCTATTGATCTGTGCGGAACACTTCCGTATCTGTAATTCACCGGCCATTCGGCTTTTACAAAGAAATCTCAATGCTTAAATCACATGATCACGCAGGGAGATTTCCGGAAGCTGTTTTTACTGTAGGATTCTCCCGACTGCCCAAGAAGGAGGATACTACATGGAAGAAAGTAACATCGATGTATTAACTGCAAACCGGATGTATAAATCCCGGATCTTTGCAATGTTGTTCAGCGACAGGAATGAATTGCTGAAACTTTATAACGCAATTAACGGAACCAGTTATGATGACCCGGATCTTCTCCAGGTGAATACGCTGGAGAACGCTGTGTACATGTCCATGCAGAATGACGTTTCATTTATCATTGATATGCGGCTGAACCTGTATGAACATCAGTCAACTTACAGTCCGAATCTGCCAGTCCGGTATCTGCTGTATGTGGCGGATGTGTATTCGGATTATACGAAAGATATGAATCTTTATGGAACGAAAGCTGTGAAACTGCCGACACCGAGGTTTGTGATCTTCTACAACGGCCAGGCAGAACAGCCGGACCGGAAAGAATTGAAATTGTCGGAGCTCTTTTCAATTCCGGATGCAGACCCGTCTCTGGAACTGAAGGCAGTCATGTTAAATATCAATAAAGGTCATAACCGGAAACTGATGGAAACCTGCCGGACCCTCCAGGACTATGCGGAATATACCTTCCGTGTAAGAGAATACGCAGCGGAAATGCCACTGGATCTTGCAGTAGAGCAGGCAATCACAGAATGCATCAGCGAAGGGATACTGGCAGATTTTCTGAGAAAAAACCGAGCGGAGGCGAAGAAAGTGAGCATATATGAGTACGATGAAGAACGGCATATGAGACAGACTCGTGAGGAAGGTATGGAAGAAGGATATGCCAATGGGTTTAGTCAGGGAATTGAACAGGGAATTACGCAGACGGTAATTAATTTACTGAAGTCGGGGTTTTTAACAGATATTCAGATCAGGGAGATAACAGGACTTGATCAGGAGCAGTTGGATGAGCTGAAGAAGAGATGAAATAAAAACATTGTAAGACTCATCAGTTAATAATGGTGAAAGAAGCACATACTTATTTTACAATTTATTTTGTGAAGAAGTATGTGCTTTTTTATTCAAAAAATCAGTGTATACAGACAAAATGGAACAAATGTGAAAGCATATTATATTACACTGGTAATTGTAAAGGACAGAAATAAAAAAGAAGGAAGTTATTTATTACCACTTTGGGGCTATTTATGTAGAATGGTTGAAGTAAGAAGGTTCAGGATGTTATGATTTAAAAAATATATGATTATAATTCAGATATAGGAAGAGTTATTTGTTTACGGATATATTCATCACAATGACTTATATAATAACAGAGGAAAACAATGAACAGTATATATTTGATCCTGATGATCATAATTGGAGCAACAGGCATCGCACTTATTGGCAGTATATTTTTTTGCTGGATTCCGGGTGCGCATTTCAGAAAAGTTTATCATGTGGGGGTAATTCTGTGTGAGTTTTTATTTCTGAATTTTTTCATTGCCGGATCGATTTTGAGCAGGATTCACAGTGGATTAAGTATGGGAATGTTGTCAGGAGCACTGTTTGGCATTTGCATGAGTATTTTTATCAATTTGAATGAGAATGGAGGCGGATCTGATCAGCTTCAGATTATCCTTACCATTATTACAGCAGTACTTGTGTGCGGACTATCTGTACTGCGACTGAGAATAAGTACAGCATTGAATATTTTTATGGGTTCGTTCGTTATTTTGTTTTTGCTCTTTTGTATGTTTTTGCAGGGAAGAGTACAGTCAGGAATAATGCTGATAATTACGCTGATCTTAGCAATGGGACTGGCAGTCCTGGGATATCTGCAGCATTCTTATGGTTTTATGATCGTGACAGCTGTTTTGGGTGGCTTTATTGCAATGATTGGAGTTTCCAGTATAAGTGCAGATTCGAATCCGGGGTATATTATTCTGACACTTATGACAGAAGCATCTGAAACAGAAAAAATCCTGCTTCTGGCAGGAAGCGTGTTGCTGGCAGTTTGTGGGATCGTGGTTCAGATGCAGTCAGATACCTGGAGAAATCCGGAGGCGGAAACGAAGCAGATATATACACTGATCTCTTATATAAACACATTTCTGGATAATGATAATGTAAGCCTGATCGCCAGTGTACTATCCCTTATTGCGATTCCCTATTGCGGATACATGTTAAAGAATAATATGGGATATATGCTTACAGGAATTGCGTCAGCTGTTTCTGTATTTATCCTGATACAGTGGACAAGAAAACGGGAATATTTGAAAATTATGCTTTTTCAGGTTTTCTATATGGCAGGATATCTGCTGGTGGAATATGCAGTATATAATGGAATGTATGTAAAAGGACAATACCTTGCTGCATTTCTGTATCTCTGGAAATATATGGCTGCCTGGGCTGTACTGTATCTGGAATATGAGATCCTGGGAATCAGGAACCGCCTGTCAATGGTTCTTATTGCCGGATTCTTTTCCAGATATCTTGTAAGGATGATCGTCACTGGAAAACCGGAAATCATGATGTTTACCGGTGATATTATATTCTGGTTTGTATCTTTTGTTCTGTATGTGATCGTCTGGTGGAATGAAGACGAAATAAGTACAAATTGAAAAATCCGATCCACAACGCAAGTGGATCGGATTTTTTGTGCCGTATGGAAATATGTGCGATCAGTGGATCCCCATCCCCGCAACAAAGAAATACATCACAACAAAGTGGCATACACTTCCCAGCATAACAAAGATATGGAATACTTCATGGGAACCAAAGTTTTTATGTTTCGCATTGAAGATCGGAAGTTTCAGTGCGTAGATCACACCGCCGATAGTGTAAATAATACCGCCTGCCAGAAGCCATCCGAAACCTGCCCGCGGCAGATTGTGGAAGATCGGTACAAAAGCCAGGACACACAGCCAGCCCATTCCAATATAGATTACGGAGGAAAGCCATTTCGGGCAGTTGATCCAGCAGCCCTTAAGGATCATACCGATGATGGCGACAGTCCATACCAGTGCACAGAGGATGTAACCGGTGCGGCCGTGAAGGACGATCAGGCATACCGGTGTATAGCTGCCTGCGATCATCACGAAGATCATCATGTGATCCATTTTTTTCAGGCGGCGGTTCACCTTGGCAGTGGAGTTTACGGAATGGTAAAGTGTGCTTGCCAGGTAAAGAAGGATCATGGTAAGGATAAAAACACTTACTGCAAAAACATGGAGAACATCTGCACTTCTGGCCGCTTTCACGATCAGCGGAGTGGCTCCGGCCACGGCAAGAAGCATGCCGATTCCGTGGGTTATGGCGCTTCCCGGATCTTTTAATTTAAATTTCATATAAAAACACCTCCTGCAAAAAAAATCTGCTGTTTATATCATGTGGACAACTTCAAGATCGGTTCATCAATGACGGATCATTGCGACAGTTTACGATGTAGTAATGTAGAAACTGATAAAATAACATGTAGTATTTAAAACTACATATCAAGTATACGAATACTATACCACTATTATTCAAAAATGCAACCCCTATTTTCGAAAAAAATTTTATCAGGATTTAACAAAGCCTTGTTATGGAATAAACATTTGATCAGTATACTTGTATGCAAACCGCGAAGATAGGGCATTCATGAACATGCAGTCAGGCAAAATCTGAATGCTCGCTTGATACGATACGGATAATTACAGATAAAGTCGGCCGAAAAAGAAAAATATATGGCGACGCAGGAGGAAAAAATGGCAGATACAATATACATGAACAGGGAATTATCCTGGCTGAAGTTTAATGAAAGGGTACTTGAGGAGGCTGAGAATCCGGAAAATCCGCTGTGTGAACGTCTCACATTTGCTTCCATCTATCAGAGCAACCTGGATGAATTTTATATGGTACGTGTGGGATCTCTGGTGGATCAGATGCTTCTGGCAAAGGATATCCGTGAAAATAAAACCAATATGACGCCGGAGGAACAGCTGGACGCGATTCTTGCCAGAACAAAAAAACTGAACCGGAAAAGAGATGTGGTTTATGAAGAAATCATGGAAAATCTGGAACAATATGGCATACATATGCTGAATTTCCATAAGATCGAAAAAGAGGATCGCAATTATCTGGACCGCTATTTTGAAGCAGAGGTGGCTCCGGTTATTTCTCCGTCTATCGTCGGAAAAAGACAGCCGTTTCCATTTCTCCGGAATAAGGAGATCTATGCGGTAGTAGTTCTGGAAACAAAAAAAGGAAAAGAAAAGCTGGGTATCATTCCGTGTAGCAGTGCAGGTATCCAGCGTCTGATCCCGGTTCCGGGAAAAACCGGCACGTACATGCTGTCTGAAGAGCTGATCCTTCACTTTGTTTCAAAAATCTTCAAGGGCTATCACATCAAGGCAAAGTCCCTGCTTCGTATTACCAGAAATGCGGATATTGACGCAGATGCTCTTTATGATGAAGATCTGGATTACCGTGAGTTTATGGTAGAACTGATCAAGGCAAGAAAGAAACTGGCACCGATCCGTCTGGAGCTGTCAAGAGAAATGGACGGAGATGTTGTTGAAACACTTTGCGAGTATCTGGAAGTGGACAAGAATTATGTGTTCCGGGGAGATATACCGCTGGATCTTTCTTTTGTATTCCAGATCCAGGACGGCCTGAGAAAAAGAACAGAGCTTTTTTATGAAAAAAGGATTCCTCAGAAATCACCAATGTTTAACAGCCATGAACCGATCCTTGACCAGATCGCGAAAAAAGACCGTTTTCTTTCCTATCCATATGAGAGTATCAAACCGTTTCTTACAATGCTTCATGAAGCAGCCAATGATGAGGATGTCGTTTCCATCAAGATGACTCTTTACCGTGTAGCGAAACAGAGTAAGGTTGTGGAAGCTCTGATCGAAGCGGCAGAAAATGGAAAAGAAGTGTTCGTTCTGGTGGAGCTGAAGGCACGTTTTGATGAGGAAAACAATATTGGATGGTCCAGACTTCTGGAAGATGCGGGCTGTCATGTGATCTATGGTCTGGATGGTTACAAAGTACATTCCAAACTTTGCCAGATCGTGAAGAAAAAAGACGGAAATGTGGAATATTATACACAGATCGGAACTGGAAACTACAACGAAAAAACAGCCCGTCTGTATACAGACCTTTCTCTGATGACCGCTGATCCGAAGATCGGAACAGAAGCAGCCAGAGTATTCCAGGCACTGGCAATGGGAGAAACGGTTGAAGATATGGAACATCTTCTTGTGGCACCAAAATGTCTCCAGAACAAAGTACTTGCCATGATCGATGAAGAGATCGAACATGCCAAAGTTGGAGAACAGGCATATATCGGGCTGAAAATGAATTCTCTGACAGACAAGCGTATTATGAACAAACTGGTGGAAGCATCCTGCGCGGGAGTACATATTGATATGGTAGTCCGCGGTATCTGCTGTCTGAAAACGGGAATTCCGGGGATCAGCGAGAATATCCATGTGCGTTCCATTGTCGGAAACTTCTTAGAGCACAGCAGGATCTTCTATTTTTATAATGACGGATTTGAAGATGTCTACATGGGAAGTGCAGACTGGATGCCAAGAAACTTAGATCGCCGTGTAGAAATCCTGTTTCCGGTAGAGGATGAACAGTTGAAAAAACAGGTGATGCACATCTTAGAAGTAGAGCTTGCAGATAACGTCAAAGCCCATATTCTGAATGCCGACGGTCAGTATGTGAAAGTCGATAAACGTGGAAAAGTGTTAGTCAATTCACAGGAGCAGTTCTGTGAGGAAGCAAAAAACAGCTTCGTGGAAGAAAAAGAAGAACACAGAGAACGTGTCTTTATTCCGGCGGAACAGGCAGAGGATGACAGACAGTAGGAGGAACAGGGAATGGAAACAAAGATTTTATTTGCAGACATTGACGGGACACTGCTCAATGACCAAAAGGAGATTCCAAAAGAAAATATGACCGCGATCCAAAAAGCGTTAGATCTTGGCCACTATGTAGTTGTGGCAACCGGCAGACCGTTAGACAGTGCAAAAGCAGTGGCAAAGGATTTAGGACTGATGATGCAGGGATGTTATCTGATTGCCTATAATGGAGCGATTGTCTATGATTGTGGGAATGAAAAGGTCTTAAAAAAAGAATCCCTTCCTCTTTCCTATGTCAAAGAACTGTTTGAACGTGCAAAAAAAGCAGGGCTTTACATCCAGACTTACAAAGGAAATCAGATCATTACAACGCAGGATTCCCCGGAGTTAGAAGCATACCGCAATCATACAAAGCTTTCTTATCAGGTGGTAGAGGATGTATTTGAAGTGTTAGATGAAGAACCGCAAAAGGCAATGCTGATCCATTTGACCGACAAGTCGAAGTTAGAACAGTTCCAGAGGGATAATATGGAGTGGCAGAAAGGAAAATGCATCAGTCTTTTTTCCATGGATACCTATTTAGAATACTGCCCACCGGGAGCAACAAAAGCAGCCGGTGTGGATTTCATATGTGAATACTTAGATGTTCCGCTCAAAAACACCGTCGCAGCCGGTGATGAAAGGAACGATATCCCGATGCTGCAGGAGGCACACATCGGAGTTGCAATGAAAAATGCAAAAGAGGAAGTGAAAGCGTGTGCAGACTATGTGACGCAACGCACGAATAATGAGGCTGGAATCGCAGAAGTAATTGAAAAATTCTTACTATCCGAATCATAACAGATCACGGATAGTAAGAATATCAGATGTCACCTCAAAGCACCCCGGCGGCTTTTTTGATCGGAATGAGAATCTCATCCGGGATCAAAAGGCCGCCTTTTCCTGTGCCTAAATGCAGGTAGGGTTTATTTGCTCCGTGATAATCAGAACCACCGCTGATCAATAGATCATATTCTTTGGCAATCTGACAAAAATTCCGTTCGTCTCCGGGAGAGTTCGCAGAATAGATCGCTTCAATGCCGGTTAAGCCATGTTCCTTAAGTTCTAAGATAAAAGCTTTTAAATGGTCAAAATTCATATGACAGAGTACCGGATGTGCAAAAAATGCAACGCCGCCGGCAAGCCGGATCAACCGGATCGCCTCAAACGGATCAATTTTTTCGCGTGGCACATAGCAGCGGCATCCGTCTCCGAGATACTTCGCAAACACGGTTTCACGGTCTTTGACCATTCCGTGTTCCACCAGATATTTAGCAAAATGAGCACGGGTAATGACGCTTTCGGGATTTTCACGATATAAATCTTTCATCGTGATCGCAAAACCTTCTTTTTGCAAAAGGACCGTCATTTTTTCGTTACGAAGGTCACGGCTGTTGACAAAAGTATGCAGATGCTTTAAAAAATCAGGATTGTTTTCATCAATATAATATCCTAAAATATGCACTTCTTTTCCCTCATAGTCTGTAGACAGCTCGATTCCGGGTACTAGCTCAATGCCGGCTTCTTCCGCAGCCGGACGGGCGTATTTTAAACCGCCAATCGTATCGTGGTCAGTCAGGGCAAACGCATGGAGTCCCACCTGCTTTGCAAGTGCGACAAGCTCAAGCGGTGTGTCAGTGCCATCGGATTCCGTAGAATGTACATGTAAATCAATCATAGAAAATCTCCCTTTTTCTGATAGGTGTTTTATACATTTTCTCAAACAATGCATGCACGGTCAAGTAAAAACTAAGTGTCCAAACCACCTTGCGAAAAGAGTATCCATATAGTACAATAATGTTAATATTAACGATAAACTCCAGAGAGAAACATACGGAAAAAACCGTTGAGCGAGGTAGTATTATGGAAGAAAAAGTAATTACAGATGTAGAACGAAATAATCTGACAGCAATGAGGGCATATATCATTGATACGGTGGTAATGTTGACGTTTTGTGTTTTACAGGCAGCGACCGGATTGCAGACATGGCTGTATGTGCTTGGACTGTCCATATTAGGTCTGGTTCCGGCAGGACTGGAACTGGGTTACTGGAAAAAAGACCATAACACACCGATGATCAAGCATTTTGTTGCCATCGGTTTTGCGATTTTTTATAGTGTGGCATTATTTACGGCAAAA
>ERZ827498.4561-NODE-4561-length-10768-cov-3.554467_pt1 | contig 10768 bp, 10 predicted proteins | sample MGYA00519865_ERZ827498 | MGnify/ENA primary metagenome ERZ827498 (study PRJEB31778, sample SAMEA3449328) | human gut metagenome | biome: human gut; feature: human-associated habitat; material: faeces | place: United Kingdom | collected 2010/2012 ...
GAAGGGTGTGCACGTGGACATCCCGCTGCAGGCCTACTTCCGCATCAACACGCCGGCCATGGGCCAGTTCGAGCGTACGCTGATCATCGCCGACGAAGGCTCCTACGTGCACTACGTCGAGGGATGCACCGCCCCGATCTGGTCCGAGGACTCGCTGCACGCCGCCATCGTCGAGATCATCGTCGAGAAGCATGCGCGCGTGCGCTACACCACCGTGCAGAACTGGTCGAACAACGTCTACAACCTCGTCACCCAGCGCGCCTACGTGCGCGAGGGCGGCACGATGGAATGGGTTGACGGCAACATCGGCTCCAAGGCCACGATGAAGTACCCGGCGTGCATTCTCGCCGAGCCGTACGCCAAGGCCGAGACCATGTCCCTCGGCTTCGCCGGCAAGGGCCAGTATCAGGACACCGGCGCGAAGATGATTCATCTCGCTCCGCACACCAGCTCCACGATCGTCGCCAAGTCGATCTCGCGCGGCGGTGGCCGCTCCGCGTACCGCGGACTGGTCAAGATCGTCGACGGAGCCGAAGGCTCGTCGAACTCCACCGTGTGCGACGCCCTGCTGGTGGACGACTTCAGCCGTTCCGACACGTACCCGCATGTGGACGTGCGTGAGGACGACGTGACGATGGCCCACGAGGCCACGGTCTCCAAGGTCTCCGAGGATCAGCTGTTCTATCTGATGAGCCGCGGCCTTGAGGAGAAGGAGGCCATGGGCATGATCGTGCGTGGCTTCGTCGAGCCGATCAGCCGCGAGCTGCCGATGGAGTACGCGCTCGAACTGAACCGTTTGGTCGAACTGCAGATGGAAGGATCGGTGGGCTGATTCCCATGGCATCGAACAATACTGAAATCACCATTCCCGTCGCGGATCCGAACGACCCGTACGCGGTGCCGGCGGCCATGCCGTCGAGCGCCGACAGGGAGCCGCGCTCGTTCGACGTGAACGATTTCGCCGTGCCGGAGCGCAAGCAGGACGATTGGCGCTACACGCCGCTCGATCGCATCGGAGAGTTCTTCGACGTGTTCAAGCCGAGCGGGGAGACGATCATCGCGATCAGTTACGCCGATGGCACCGCGGTCGACGAAAAGCACGTGGCCGTCAGCCAGTGCGCCCTCGGCGAAGGAGTCTCCGGCACGGTCTCCAAGCCCAGCGATCGGGCGGCCGCCGTCGAGTGGAATTCCGGGCGTACCGCAACGGTGATCGAGCTGTCGGGCGAGATCGCCCAGCCGGTGCTGGTCAACGTGATCGGCAGCGGCGACGACCTCGATGCCCTGCATCTGGTCATCTCGACGGCCGATGAGGCCCACGCCGACGTCATCGTCGAGCACCACGGTCTGGCCCGTCTCGCCGAAGGCGTGGAAATCGTCACCGGCAAGAACTCCCACGTCTCCACCACCTTCGTGCAGGAGTGGGAGAAGGGCTCCAAGCACGTCGGCAACCAGCGCATCCACGTCGGCGAGGGCGCATCCCTGCGCCACTCCGTCGTCACACTCGGCGGCGACGTGGTCCGTATCCGCATGGATCAGGACTTCGGCGGCGAGCAGGGCGACCTCAACATGCTCGGCATCTACTTCGTCGACCCCGGCGAGCACATCGAGCACCGCACGATGGTGGTGCACAACCATCCCGAGTGCAAGTCCCGTGTGGTCTACAAGGGCGCGCTCGACGGCAAGGACGCGCACTCCACCTGGGTGGGCAATGCGCTGATCGCGCCGACCGCGCCGGGCACCGACTCGTATGAGCTCAACCGCAACCTCGTGCTCACCCCGGGCGCGATCGCCGATTCGGAGCCGAACCTCGAAATCGAGAACGGCAACATCATCGGCGCCGGACACGCGAGCTCCGTGGGCCGTTTCGACGACGAGGAACTGTTCTATCTGCAGTCGCGAGGTATCCCCGAAACGGAGGCCCGCAAGCTCGTCGTACGCGGGTTCTTCGGAGAACTCGTCGAAGAGATCGGCGTGCCATTCATCGCCGAACACCTGATGAACGTAATCGACCGCCGCCTCGCCCGCGGCGAAAGCGACGCCATGAAAGCCGTATTGGAGGATAAGTAACGATGGCCGAACAGCACACTCTCGAAATCAAGGACCTCTACGCATCCGTGGAGACCAAGGAGGGTCGCAAGCAGATTCTCAAAGGCGTGAACCTCACCGTGCATTCCGGCGAGACCCACGCGATCATGGGCCCCAACGGCTCCGGCAAGTCCACGCTCGCCTACACGCTGGCCGGCCACCCCAAGTACGAGGTCGACTCGGGCGAGGCGCTGCTCGACGGCGTCGACATCCTCAAGCAGACCCCCGACCTGCGCGCCAAGGAAGGGCTCTTCCTCGCCATGCAGTACCCGGTCGAGGTTCCTGGCGTGTCGATGACCAACTTCCTGCGCACCGCCAAGACCGAGGTCGACGGCAAGGCTCCCGCCATCCGCACCTGGACCAAAGAGCTCGGCGCCGCGATGAAGAAGCTGCGCATGGACCCGAAGTTCGCGTCGCGTTCCGTCAACGAAGGTTTCTCCGGCGGCGAGAAGAAGCGCGCCGAAGTGCTCCAGCTCGAACTGCTCAAGCCGAAGTTCGCCATCATGGACGAGACCGATTCCGGCCTCGACGTGGACGCCCTGCGCATCGTGTCCGAAGGCGTGAACCGCGCCAAGGAAGCCAACCAGTTCGGCATCCTCATGGTCACCCACTACACCCGCATCCTGCGTTACATCAAGCCGGACATCGTGCACGTGTTCGCCGACGGCCACTTCATCAAGACCGGCGGTCCGGAACTCGCCGACGAGCTTGAGGAGACCGGCTACGACGCATACCTGCCGGAAGGCTCCGATTCGGAAAGCGCATTGGCATGACCGATTTCGCAGCGATCCGCAGCCAATTTCCGATTCTCGACCAGGAAATCCACGGCCATCCGCTGGTATACCTCGATTCCGCCGCGACATCGCAGAAGCCGCAGTGCGTGATCGACGCGGAATCGGACTTCTACCGCACCATCAACGCCGGAGTGCACCGAGGCGCGCATGAGCTTGCCGCGCGTAGCACCATGGCGTTCGAGGATGCGCGCGCCAAAGTGGCCAAGCTGGTTGGCGCCGATTCGGCGGAAGGCGAAGAGGAGATCGTCGTCACCGCCGGCGCCACCGCAGGACTGAACCTGTTGGCCACCGCATTCGGCAACGCGTCGCTTGGACGCGGGGGAGAGGCCGCCAAGCGTTTCGCGTTGAAACCGGGCGATGAGATCGTCGTCACCAAGGCGGAACACCATTCCGTGCTGCTGCCGTTCCAGGAACTTGCGCTGCGCACCGGCGCCACGCTCAAATGGTTCGACTTGGACGAGGAAGGCCGTGTGCGTTCCGACACCGCGAACGAAGTAATCACCGACCGCACGAAGATCGTTGCCGTCACGCATGTGGGCAATACCACAGGAGCGATTACCGACATCGCGCCGATTATCCGCCGCGCCCACGAGGTGGGTGCCGTGTTCGTGCTCGACGCATGCCAGTCCGTGCCGCACCTCAAAGTGGATTTCCACGCTTTGGACGTCGATTTCGCCGCATGGAGCGCCCACAAAATGTATGGCCCGACCGGCGTCGGATTCCTCTATGGCAAGCGTGAAATGCTTGAGGCATTGCCTCCGGCCAATTTCGGCGGATCCATGGTGGAGCTTGCCTGGATGGACCAGGAAGCCCAGTACATGGAGCCTCCCGCACGATTCGAAGCGGGCACGCAGCCGGTGGCACAGGTCGTCGCCGCCGGTGTCGCCGCCGAATGGCTGATGAACATCGGCATGGAAAACCTCGAGGCGCACGAACGCACCATCACCGACGAACTGCTCAAAATGGGCGATATCGACGGCATCCGAATCCTCGGACCCCGCTCCAACAAGGAGCGCATCGGTACCGTCGCGTTCGAAGTCGAAGGCGTGCACCCGCACGACGTCGGCCAGTTCATCGACGCGCAGGGCATCGCCATCCGCGTCGGACACCACTGCGCGCAGCCGGTGCACCGACACTTCGGCGTGTATGCCTCCAACCGCGCGTCCAGCGGCATCTACAATTCGGTCGAAGACGCGCAGGCCCTCATCGAGGCGCTCGGCAAAGTTCGTCCGTTCTTTGGAGTTGAGTAACGAAATATGAGTGATTTTGAGATGTCCGGAAGCGACCTTGAGCAGATGTACCAGGAAGTCATCCTCGAAGCCGCGAAGAACCCGCACGGCAAGGAGCATTTCGCACCTGACCTCGCTTCGGAAAATGCCTCGCATGCCGCCGAAACCACGGTGCAGACCAGCCACGAATACTGCACGCCGGGAGAATCGCACCAATTCAACCCGACCTGTGGTGACGAGGCCACCATCCATGCCGAAGTCTCCGATGCCGAGCCATACACCATCGAACGGCTCGTATGGGATGGCCACGGATGCTCCATCTCCCAAGCCAGCCTGTCCGTCATGGTCGATCTCGTCGAAGGCAAAACCGTGGACGAGGCCATGAAACTTGCCGAAACCTTCCATAAGCTTATGGAGTCACGCGGCAAAGGACTGAATGACGAACAGGCCGAGGAATCCTTGGAGGACGGCATCGTCTTCCAAGGGGTCTCCCAGTATCCGATGCGCATCAAATGCGCGCTGCTCGGCTGGGAGGGCATGAAGGACGCCGTGGCCAAGGCTCTGGCCGCGAAAGCCTGAGCCTTCAACTCGGCGTTTGGAAAAACACTAGTGACAAACCCCAAGCGACGCGCTATTCTTGCTCAACAGATACAAGCAACGTCCATCAACAGTTTGGAGAGACAATGAGCGACACCCTGGTACCCGAACCGCAGGCGTCGATCTTCGATTCCGTGACCAAGGCCTTGGGCAACGATGAGGACGCGGCCCGTCGCGTCATGCTCAATCCGAACCTGGCCAAAGGGTTCAAGGACGGCAAACCGGTGAACAAGGAATCCAAAAAAGACGGGCAGGACATTTGCGGCTGCGGCAATCATGCCGACGCGTGCGGATGCTCCCAACCGCAGGATGACGACATTCCGCTGAAAGCCGTCGACGATATCGGACGTGCCACGGCAGCTGACGTGAAAGAAGCCCTGCACCAGGTCATCGACCCGGAACTCGGCATCGACGTCATCGACCTTGGTCTGGTTTACGGCATCGAAATCGACGAACTGGGCCGAGCCATCATCACGATGACGCTCACCACGCCGGCCTGCCCGCTGACCGACCTGATCGAAGACGAATGCGCCAGCACCCTCGCCGGTCTCGTCGAAGAATTCCGCATCGACTGGACCTGGCAACCTCGTTGGACGATGGACAAGATCACGCCGGAAGGCCGTGACCAGCTCGCCGCGCTCGGCTTCAATTTCGACAATCTGCCGAAATACTGACGTTTGCTGCGGTTGCCGTGCAGTGAACCGCAGCCGCCAAACGTAAGAAAAACGGAACAACATACGAAAGGCGCGCCTCCCGAACGGGGAAGCGCGCCTTTCGTATTACGACGTATGTCAGTCGTCGACCACGGTACCCTTCGGCACCACGGTGATGCCTTCCGGCGTGACGGTGAAGCCACGCGCCAAATCATGCTCGGTATCGATGCCAACGGTCGAATTCTCCGTCAACACGACGTTCTTGTCGAGAATCGCCTTGTAGACCCGCGCGCGACGGTTGACGACCACACCGTCGAACAGAATCGAATCGACGACCTGAGACCACGAATGGATGCGCACGTTCGGCGACAGGACGGAATGGTGCACCTCGCCGCCGGAAACGATGACGCCGGGGGAGACGATCGAATCGGTGGCATGGCCCAGGCGGTCGCGGCCGGCATGCACGAACTTCGCCGGCGGCAGGTTGCCGGACAGCGTGTAGATAGGCCATTCGGTGTTGTACAGGTTGAACTCCGGCACATAGGAGATCAGATCCATATGCGCATCGTAGAACTGCTTCAGCGTGCCCACGTCACGCCAGTAGGCGTGGTCGGTCGGTGTGGCTCCCGGAATCTCGTTGGAATTGAAATCGTAGACGCCGGCCTCGTTGCGTGCCGCGAAATACGGCGCGATGTCGCCGCCCATATCATGCTTCGTATCCTCGGCCTTCTCATCCAACGAAAGCGCCGCGAACAAGGCATCGGTGTTGGCCACATAGTTGCCCATGGAGGCCAGGATGGAATTCGGGTCGTCCGGCAGTCCCGTGGTGGTCTGCGGCTTCTCCTGGAAGCTCTTGATCATATTCGGATGATCGGGATCGACCTCGATCACACCGAACTGGTTGGACTGGCTGATGGGCTGACGGATGCCGGCAACGGTGAATTCCGCGCCGGATTCGATGTGCTGCTGCACCATCTGCTGGAAATCCATGCGATAGACATGGTCGGCGCCGACAATCACCACGATGTCGGGCTGCACGTCCTCAATGATGTTGATGGTCTGGTAGATGGCGTCGGCGGAGCCGAGATACCAGTGCTTGCCGAGACGCTGCTGCGCCGGCACAGGGGAGACGTAGTTGCCCAACAGCGGCGAGAAACGCCATACAGTGGAGATATGGCGGTCAAGCGAATGGGACTTGTACTGGGTAAGCACGACCGTCTGCATGTAGCCGGAATTCACCAGATTGCTCAGCGGAAAATCAATCAGACGGAACACGCCGCCGAATGGGACGGCAGGCTTGGCCCTGTCCCTGGTCAATGGCATCAGACGGGTGCCCTCACCGCCTGCCAGCACGATGGAAAGAATCTTTGGGTTCTTCGCCATGGGAACTCCTCTCCGAGAGCGTCTTGCGACACCGTACGCACGGTCGGTCCGCTTCATCACGAAACCGCTTACGCACACTATGATTGCATAAATTCAGCAAATCGCAAGGAGTTTGCAGCGCGAGTCTTGAAAATTTCCAGTTCGTTTCAGCAACGTTTCACCATGCGTTCATGCGCGTCTCACGCATGATGGTCCACTCGACGCGTCGCATAGAAGGCGACCGCGCTTGATGCGGCGACATTGAGACTGTCCACGCCGTGGCTCATGGGAATCTTCACCGTAAGGTCGGCGCGGGAGATGGTGTGGTGCGACAGTCCATCTCCTTCGGTACCGAAAATCAACGCGAGCTTGTCAATATGGTCGCTTTCAGTCTCGGCGTTGTTGAGACGGCGGACCAATTCGGCCAAAGAAATGGAATCATCCTCAAGCGCCATCGCTACGGTGGTGAACCCCAGACCATGCAGTTCCCGCATGCCGGTGAACGGCCAATAATGCTTGTCGTCCCCTCCGATGCGCGTCCACGGCACTTGGAACACCGTGCCCATGGACACGCGTGCCGCGCGCCGGTACAACGGGTCGCCACAGGACGGAGTGACGAGCACCGCATCCACGTCGAGCGCCGCAGCCGAACGCATGAGAGCGCCCACATTCGTGTGGTCGACGATATTCTCCATGACCGCGACCCGTCGAGCGCCACGGCAGACCTCTTCGACGCTGGGCAGGGACCAGCGTTTCATCGCGGCAAGGGCTCCGCGATGCAGCCGGTAGCCGGTTAGACGTTTGAGCTGCTCAGGCGAAGCGACATACACGGGAATGCCATCGCCCCAACGTTTCTCGATGACATCGAACATGCCGCTCATGCCGTCGATCCACGACTCCTCGACCAGCAGGGAAATCGGCTCGCGTCCAGCGGCCAGGGCACGGTCTATCACTTTGGGCGATTCGGCGATGAACAATCCCTTGCTGGGCTCCAGCCTGTTGCGCAGCTGGATTTCCGTGAGATTCACATAAGCCGCCACACGCTCGTCGTCGATGGAGTCAAGATGAATGAACCGCATTGCCCGTATTCCGCCAATCTTTCGTCAGATACAAGAAAACCCCTTGTCTCCAAGGGGTTTATTCCGGTGTCCGGAGCGGGACTTGAACCCGCACGCCTGTATAAAATAGGCACTAGCACCTCAAGCTAGCGCGTCTACCATTCCGCCACCCGGACAGGTGCGTTGCTCAGCGGCAACGAATGAAAACTATAGCAGTTGAAATCCATGATGCAAATCCTGGCGTGTCGCGATAGGTCCGATATGGGTTATGTGGGGTTCCTGATAGGCTCGGAAGCTATGACTGATGCCCTTTTTCTGCTTGATACGGACCATGACGACGTACCGGTGAACAGCGACGAGCTCAACGCCGGATGGAGGCTGACGCTTCCCTCATCCGTACGCAGGCACGCCATCCAGGCCATGCGATTGAAGGACGGCGACGAACTGCAGCTTTCCGACGGCAGGGGATTGCGCATCCACGCCGTACTGCGCGACGCGCAGCAGGGAATCGCGGAAGTGCTGCGATTCGGCAAGGAGCCGCAGCCGGTCACCAGGCTCGCGCTGGTGCAGGCTCTCGCCAAAACCGGCCATGACGAGCAGGCGATCGATATGGCCACGCAGATCGGCGTCGATCAGGTGATTCCCTGGCAGGCCGACCGTTCCATCGCCAAATGGAAGGCAGGACGTACTGACAAAAAGTGGAGGCAGGTGCTGGAATCCGCCACCGAACAGTCGCGCAGATCGTGGACGCCCCAGCTGGACGATTGCGTGACCAGCAAGCAGGTGGTCGCCATCTGCAAGCGCGCATGCGTGCATGGCGACATGGTGATCGTGCTGCATCAAGATGCCACGAAGACCTGGGAACAACTGGAAACCGGTATCGCCAAACTGTCCGATACGTGTCTGAAGGACGGACGTCCGCGCACCATATATGTGCTCGTCGGTCCGGAAGGCGGCATCAGCGACGCCGAAGTCGAGGCGTTCACGAAAGCCGGCGCCGAAGTGTGCGTGCTGGGAAGCAACATCCTACGTGCGTCCACCGCCGGTCCGGTCGCGTTGTCATTGCTCGCGCGAGCATTGGGACGTTTCGTCTGATCCCGGCTCCATTGCGTGAAATTGCCGGAATCGCCCCGTTTCCTGCTGGTGTAGCATGGTAGCGAAGGTTTTTCCAATACCGATAAGGAGCGTTATGAGCGACAAGGATTGCCTGTTCTGCAAGATTATCGCAGGTGAGATTCCCAGCGAGAAGGTGTACGAGGACGATGCCACCTACGCCTTCAAGGACATCAATCCGAAAGCCAAGGTGCACGTACTGATCGTGCCGCGCAAGCACTACGCGAACGTCGCCGAACTCGCCAAAGAGGATCCGGCACAGCTCGCCCACATGGCCGAAGTGGCGCAGAAAATCGCCGACCAGGAGTTCCATGGCGCCTTCCGTCTGATCTTCAACACCGGAATCGACGCCGGACAGACCGTGTTCCACGTGCACGCCCACGTGCTTACCGGCGAAAAGCTCGACGAATAGTCCACATACTGCCTACCGCCAATACCGACATCGGAAGAGGTTCTGTGCCCACCACTACACGCACCATCGCGATACCCCAACAGCTTGATCCGGTGACCGTGCTCGGCCCTGTGGACGAGGTGCTTCGGGAAGTCGAACGTGCGTTCCCCGACCTGACCATCATCGTACGGGGCAACCGCATCGCCATCATGTCGCATTCCAGCAAATCCGAATCCCAAGCCGCCCAAGCCGAACAGGTGGTTGCCGATATCATCCAAGCCGCCTATACCGCGCCGATGGACGCCGATACCGTCCGTCGCATGCTCGACCAGAACGTGCTTAAAAATCCGGTCCGCGCCACACATCCCGGCCACGGCCGCGTGGTGGAGGAATTGCGCATGGCCGGCAGGCAACAGTCGCACGCGTCCCATCGTGAGGAAACCGCAGACAGGCGGCGTCCTCACGTGCCGGGCGTCATCACCTTCGCGCTCGGCAAACCGGTCCGTGCCAAAACCGCCGGACAGATAGCCTACGTCAACGCCATCGAATCGCACACCATCACCTTCGCCATCGGACCGGCAGGCACCGGCAAAACCTATCTTGCCGTAGCCAAAGCGGTACGTGCTTTCCAAGACAGGCAGGTCCGGCGCATCATACTGACCCGTCCCGCCGTCGAAGCAGGGGAGAACCTCGGCTTCCTGCCGGGCACGCTCAACGAAAAGGTCGACCCGTACCTGCGACCGCTGTACGACGCGCTGTCCGACATGCTCGGAGCGGACCAGCTCAAGCGATACATGGACGACGGCACCATCGAAGTGGCGCCGCTCGCCTACATGCGCGGCCGCACGCTCAACGACGCGTTCGTGATCCTCGACGAGGCCCAGAACACCACCGAACAGCAGATGAAGATGTTCCTGACCCGACTGGGATTCAACACCAAAATGGTCATCACCGGCGACGTGACCCAAGTGGATCTGACCGTGCCGAAATCAGGTCTGGCCACCATCGAACGCATCCTCGACGGCATCGACGACATCGCCTTCGCCCACCTGAAGCCCGAAGACGTGGCCCGCCACGCGCTCGTGGGCAAAATCGTCGCCGCCTACGACAGGCACACGGCCATAGCGGGAGACCACAGCAGAAGCGCGCGTGCCGCATCATCGCAACCATTCGACGACAAGAACAAGGAAAACGCATAAATGAGCGTTGAAGTGACGAACGAAACCGCCTGGCAGATCGACGGCAAAATCTTTTCCGACCTCGGCGTATGGGTCATGAGCCAGATGAGGGTCAGCACACAATCCGACCTGACCATCATGTTCGTGGACCCGGATCCCATCGCCCAACTGCACATGCGTTGGATGAACCTCGAAGGCCCCACCGACGTCATGAGCTTCCCAATGGACGAACTGCGCCCCGGAGACGGCGGAACCGAAATGGAAGGCGTGCTGGGCGACATCGTGCTATGCCCGTGGGTGGCCGCCCA
>ERZ827498.4576-NODE-4576-length-10723-cov-4.667604_pt1 | contig 10723 bp, 6 predicted proteins | sample MGYA00519865_ERZ827498 | MGnify/ENA primary metagenome ERZ827498 (study PRJEB31778, sample SAMEA3449328) | human gut metagenome | biome: human gut; feature: human-associated habitat; material: faeces | place: United Kingdom | collected 2010/2012 ...
TAGGTACGCAAATGGCCCTGTTTGCGTACCTATGTGCGCACGGTCGTCGTTTCGGCGCGCACTTAGGAACGCAAATCCGGACGACACATCCCACGCACGAACAGGCACCACGCCGCATACCGGTCATCGTCCCACGCCGCCCCGTCATAACCCCGTACCGTCGCGTCACAATCTCGTCCCGCACCGCCCCCCTCCCCGGCCACCAACGCAACACAGCCGCGAAACCGCACGAGTACAATGGATATCCGGACGGCGAAAGGGGTGTCATGGGACGTCATCAGCGAGCGGAGACCCTTGGTCTGATCTCATTCCTGATCTGCGCGATGGTCGGCGCGATAATGATGTCGCTGTACATGCAGTTCGCCCCGGCGATCTGGCAGATCACCCAACGACGTTTCATGGTGTGCGCGGGCATTCTGGCCGGTTGCGCCGCCCTGTCATTCTGCGTCGGTTACGCCAGCCACTCCCATTCGCTCAACCTGCATCGCGGCTGGTTCGCCCCGATTCGTCGCGTGTTCGAAATCCTCGCATTGTCGATCGTGTACGCGGCGACCGTGTTCCTCTCGTCATTCGCCCTACTCGGCGCAATCAACGGCATGATGGGGTCGGCGACGTTCAGCGGATACCTCACCCCCATCTGCGCCGGCTTCGCGGGCGTCGTCGGTTATATGACGTTCGTGCAGGCGGAGATGATGAACGCGAAGACGTTGGCCTCGCTGCTGCCGTTCTTCGTGATTTCCGGCGTGTGCACCGCCGGCCTGACCACCGACGACCCGTACTGGTACCACAACAATTTCTCGCAGCTCGGCGACCGCACCACGTTCGCGGCCCGCATGTTCAACTCGACGCTGATGCTCGCCGGAACGTGCATCATCATCGTCAGCTACTTCGCCATCTCGGAGCTGATCACCACCGAACGCATACAGCGAGCACGCCATCAGATGAACAAAAGCACCGGCACCGCCGCCGATGACCGCGACATCGCGCATTTCACGTTGCGTATCGCCATCCTGTCGCTGCTGCTGACCATATCCGGGCTCATGTTCATAGGCATCGGCGCGTTCCGCTATACGCCGCACCCGATCATGCACAACGTGTGCGCCAAGGGACTGACGGTCATCATGGGCGTGTTGATGCTCTCCCTGCCGTGGCTCGCCCCGCGGATACCGAAGGTGATGTCGGTGATTTCCGCCTTGGCGATTCTGATCTGCTCTGCCATCGGCATCAGGATGCTGATGGGCCAGGAAACGCTCACCAATCTCGAAGCGCTCGCCGGACTGCTGTTTCTGGGATGGTTCATCGTCTTCTCAAGGCAAATCGCCGCAATCGAGGCCGATCGTCTGCAGGATCAGCTGATGATGCTGCAGACCGGCACTGGTGACAGCACCGGTGCCGGCCCCGGCAATCCAGCCCGAGACGCGGACGGCTCCGGCACCAACGAGCAGGTCGCGGAACTGCAATCCCGCCTGTCGAACGACCGGTAACACGCAAGTCACCGGTCGGCGCCTGCCTAGCGTAGCGCACACAGTGCGCAGGTGCGAAGCACCTGCCACGAGATCTCAGCTGTCCTCGCGACGTACCGCCGGGCAATCAGAACTCTTGAGCAGCAGGAAGCTGCGCGCCTGGGCGGTGATGGCGAATCCCGCCTCATAGCTCAGCTCCGGCCCCTTGGGGTTGTATGTATCGATGAGCAGCTGCCACTTCTTGCCATACCGCTCACTGGGCAGCGTGAACATGATCGGCTCGTAATGCGCGTTGAAGATCAGGATGAAATCGTTGTCGATCATCGGCGAACCGTACCAGTCAGTCTCGGGGATGCGCGAGCCGTTGAGGAACACCATCATCGAGAACGCGTGCGTGTTCGACCAGTCATCCATGTCCATGATTGATCCGGCGTGGTCGAACCATTCGATCTGCGGGATCGTCGAGACGTCCTCGCCCGGCTCACGCCCGGAGAAGAAGCGGCGCCTGTGCAGCACGGGATGCTCCAGCCGCAGATGGATCAGCTTGGACACGAACTGCAGCAGGTCCTCCTGCTCGGGCGTGGAGTCCCAGCTGCGCCACGATATCTCGTTGTCCTGGCAGTAGGCATTGTTGTTGCCCTGCTGGGTGCGTTCCACCTCGTCGCCGCCGCAGATCATCGGGATGCCCTGGCTGACCAGCAGCGTGGAGAACAGGTTGCGCAGCTGCCGCTGGCGCAGGTTGTTGACATCGCTAATGGTTGTGGGGCCTTCCACGCCGCAGTTCCATGAACGATTGTTGCTTTCGCCGTCGCGGTTGTCTTCGCCGTTGGCCATGTTGTGCTTGTTGTTGTACGTGACCAGATCGTTCATGGTGAAGCCGTCGTGCGCGGTGATGAAGTTCACCGAAGCGACCGGCCTGCGGCCGTTGACCTGATACAGGTCGGAGCTGCCGAGCAGACGGCTGGCGAACTCGGGAAGCGTGGACGGCTGCGAGCGCCAGAAGTCGCGCACGCAGTCGCGGTAACGGCCGTTCCATTCGGACCAGCTCGACGGGAACCCGCCCACCTGGTAGCCGCCGGAGCCGAGATCCCACGGTTCGGCGATGAGTTTGACACGTGAGATGACCGGATCCTGTTCGACGATGTCGAAGAATGCGGACAGCTTGTCGACCTCCTGGAACTGGCGTGCCAGCGTGGCGGCCAGATCAAAGCGGAAGCCGTCGACGTGCATTTCGGTGACCCAATAACGCAGCGAGTCGGTGATGAGCTGAAGCGCGTGGGGAGAGCGCATGAGCAGCGAGTTGCCGGTGCCGGTGGTGTCGAAGTAATGCCGCGGATCGCCATCTACCAGACGATAGTACGACTGGTTGTCGATGCCCCTGAAGCTCAGGGTCGGGCCCATGTCGTTGCCTTCGGCGGTGTGGTTGTAAACCACGTCGAGGATGATCTCGATGCCAGCGCGGTGGTATGCCTTGACCATCGCCTTGAACTCGTTGACCTGCTCGCCGCGCTGGCCTGAGCATGCGTAGGCGTTGTGCGGCGCGAAGAACCCGATGGTGTTGTATCCCCAGTAGTTGCTCAGTCCCTTTTCCTGCAGGAACGAGTCGTTGACGAACTGGTGGATGGGCATGAGCTCCAGTGCGGTGATGCCGAGCTTTTTCAGGTATTCGATCACCGAGGGGTGCGCGAGGCCGGCGTAGGTTCCGCGAATCTGCGGCGGCACGTCCTTGTTGAGGTTGGTCATGCCGCGCACGTGGGCTTCGTAGATGACCGAATCATGGTATGGCGTGTTCGGATGCTGGTCGTTGCCCCAGTCAAAATAGGGGTTGACGACTGCGGACTTCATGGTGTGATCGGCTGAGTCGAGGTCGTTCATTGGGCCGTCCGGGTCGGCGAAACGGTAGGAGAACAGGCTTTCGTCGCCGTCGATGTTGCCTTCGATGGCTTTGGCGTAGGGGTCGAGCAGCAGCTTGTTCGGGTTGCACCGCATGCCCTTGGCGGGATCGTACGGGCCGTACACGCGGTAACCGTAGCGTTGCCCGGGTTGGATTCCGGAAATATAGTTATGCCAGACGTACGAGTTCTGCTCGGTCATCTCGATGCGCGTCTCTTTGTCGTCCTCGTCGAACAGACATAACTCGACCTTGTCCGCCACCTGCGAGAACAAGGCGAAATTCACGCCAGAACCGTCGTAGTTCGCACCCAACGGGTACATGGAGCCGGGTCGTATTTGCTGCATGGTCATATTATCGCACGCCAACGTGAACATAGTTAACTTCAAACCGATATAAAGAAAAATTCTCAGCAGACTATGTTTGTTTTACCGTGAATACTTATTGTTTTTTCAGGATTCGCTGAATCGTCTCATGCTGTATGGCAATGACGGAGTTCGACGCGGTGACCGGCACTCCGGCGAGTTGGCGCCAGGTCACCCACGCAGATTCCACGTGTTCGTCGGGATCGAACCGGCGCGGTCGGCTTTCCCAGCGTCGCAGGTGCATGACCATGATGTTGGCGAGCTCGTCGCTCATGCCTTCCGACGAGTAGAACGCCCCCACATGGTCGAATATGACGCCGTCCTCTCCGACCGGCACCACGCCGGTCTCCTCGGCGAGCTCGCGCAGCGCCGCCTGCTCCACGTCCTCTCCGTCGTCCATCAGTCCCGCCGGCAGACCGTAGGCGAACAGGTCGGAGCCTACGCGGTACTCGCGCTCCAGCAGGTACAGGTCCCGGGCCTCGTCATGGACGAGCATGACGACGCATGGCGCGTGACGGCACACCTGGCGACGCACGGTGACGCAGTCCCCGCCACCGGCCGGCAGCGCGATGCGCATGTCCTCCACGTCGAACACCGCCCCTTGGTACACGGTCTGTCGCGACAGCACGACGGCCCTGCGATCCCGGCTGTCCATGACGATGCCGTCGGTGGAGCGGTCGAGCAGCGCGTCGACTTGCCGGGTGATGTCGCTTGCGGCGGCGGTACCCACGGTTTCGGCAGTGCCAGCGGTGTCAGCGGTTGAACGGTCAGGCATGATGAATGGTCCTTTTTCGAAAGAAGTTGTCAGCGATGTGCAGCGGCAGCCGGCTAGCTCCGGCAGGGGATGTTCAGCGTCCACGGATCGGTGTTCATCGTGATATGGGTGGTGCGTATGGTCTCCCCCGTCGCCCGCCCGACCGCCGCGGCGATGTCGTCCGGGGCGTATCGGAACCACAGCGACTCGATGGCGGAGTGCGGCGTGTTGATCAGCGCCGGACGGGCGACGGCGCTCCCTGCCGTTCCCGTATTTCCGGCCGAGGGGGCGGCCAGTCCGCGCGAGAGCAGCGACGCCTCGTACCGCGCCTGTTCCAAGGCGTCAGTCGCCGGATGATGGCGCAGGTCGCTGGTCACATACACATCGGCTCCGCTGGCCCGCACCTCGTCGAACAGCGAGTCCCCCGATCCCGGCAGCACCGCGACGCGCCGCACGAGCGACTGGAGGTCGCCGGCGACTTGAACACCAAGATTCGTGGCCGGCAGCGCCTGCGCCACGCGATGCGCGAAACGCTCCAAGGTCATCGGCTCCTCCAGCAGGCCGACACGACCCAGGCCCACGGCGTGCGCAGACCCCGGGTCGTCGATGGGCACCAGAGGCCGCTGATCAACCAAGCCGAACGCGTCGGCCGCAGCCTGCCCTACACCGCGCCACGCGGCATCGGCGTTGGTGTGACCCACCCACAGAGCGCAGTGATGGCTGTACAGTTTGCCGACGATGGCGCCGTGCACGTCCTGTCCGGAGACGGCGTGCACGGAACGGAACAGCAGCGGGTGATGGCATATCAGCAGGTCGGCGCCGCGTTCGATGGCCTCGTCGATCACCGCCATGGTGGGGTCCGCGGCGAATGCGACCAGTCCGACGTCGGCACCGGGCTCGCCGACGATCAGGCCGGGCGCGTCCCAGGATTCCGCATAGCGCAGCGGATACAGGGTTTCCACTACGTTGACGACCTGTCGAAGCGTGGTCATGGCTTGTCCTCTTTTCTTTTCTTGCCGTCGTTGTTCTCGCCGCCGTGCCGTCGCCGTCAGTGGGCGGCGAGCTGCCAGTCGGAGCCGATGCCGGTGGACACGTCCAACGGCACGGCGAGATCGACCGCGTGCTCCATGGCGTCGCGCACCAGGCCCGTCACCTGCTCGGCTTCGCCGGGGGCTATCTCCACCACGAGTTCGTCGTGGATCTGCAGGATGATACGGCTACGGACCTTGGCCTTGGCGAGCGCGTCGGACGCGTGGATCATGGCGATCTTCATGATGTCCGCGGCCGAGCCCTGGATGGGCGCGTTGAGTGCTCCCCGCTCGGCGGCGTCGCGTATGTTGCGGTTCGGCGACTGCAGTCCGGGGAAGTACCGACGCCTGCCGAACATCGTCTCGGTGTAGCCCTTCTCGCGGGCGCCGGCGACCAGGGATTCCAGATACTCGTGGACCTTGCCGAACGTCGCGAAATACTGCGATTTCAGCCGGTCAGCCTCGCCGGGGCTGATTTTGAGCTGCTGGGCGAGACCGTAGGTGCTCAATCCGTACGCCAGCCCGTAGCTCATCGCCTTTACGTGGGTGCGCTGGTCGGGGGTGATGTCGTCAACGGGGATGCCGTACACGAGGCTCGCCACGTACTTGTGGAAGTCAGCTCCGGAGCGGAACGCCTCGATCAGCGCGTCATCGCCCGACAGGTCGGCCATGATGCGCAGCTCGACCTGCGAGTAGTCGGAGCTCAACAGCGACTCATAGCCCTCTCCGGGCACGAACGCGGAGCGAATCTCGCGGCCCTCGGCATTGCGGTTGGGGATGTTCTGCAGGTTCGGGTCGACGGAACTGAGCCGTCCGGTGGCGGCCACGGTCTGCTCGAACGTGGTGTGGATTCTCCCGTCATCAGGGTTCACCGCATCGATCAGGCTTTGGACGATCTGCTTGAGCTTGTTCGTCTCGCGATGGCGCAGCAGCGCGGTCAGGAATCCGTTGGCGCGCTCGTTGCCGACGGATCGGACCGCGAGATCCTGCAGCGCGGACGCATTGGTCGTGTACGAACCCGATTTTGTTTTCTTGGTCGGCTTGAGGCCCATGTCGTCGAACAGCACGGCCTGCAACTGCTTGGGGCTTTGCAGGTTGACGCGGCTCCCGGCGAACTGCCAGGCGGTCTCCTGCGCGTCGCGAGCGTCGACGGCGAACCGGTCGCGCATCTCGGTCAGGCGCATGAAGTCCACGCTGGCACCGACCTGCTCCATGCCGAACAGCACGTGGGACACCGGCAGCTCGATGGACTGCAGCAGCCTGAACTGCTCTCGTTCGTCGATCTTCGCGGCCAGCATGTCGGCGAGGGCGCGAACCATGGCCATATGAAGCAGATCCTTGCGCTGGTCGGCCGGATCGACGTCGCCGCTCAAGTCCAGCTGCCCCTGCGCGACGTCATCGGCATTGTCCAATTGCAGCTGCAGGAAATGGGATGCCGCCTGTTCCAGCGAATCGGCATGATAGTCCGGCTGGACCAGGTATCCGGCGAGTTTCGTATCGAACCACGGCTCGGCGAGGTCCAGTCCGAGCGACGCGAGGATGTGCGACTGCTCCTTGTACCCGTGCACGACTATCCGGTCGGCGTGCCCGTCAAGGAACCGCTGCAACGCGGGACGGACGCCGGCGATCACGCCGGCTTCCAGCACGGCCGCCTTGCCGCCGACCTCCAGCATCAGCACGCTGCATCCCGGGTTCCCGGGTTTGGATGAGCCTTCGGCATACAGCGCGCAGGTCGATGCCATGACGTCGGCGCAGTGCGCCCGGTTGCGCGGCTCATCATCCGAATTGTCGGCAGGCGAGCCGAGACCGTCTCGTGCGGAGTCGATCCATGCCGCCAACGCCGCCTCATCCGCGATGGTCACGGCCTCGGGAATCCTCAGGTCGTCGGAGGAGGTGTCCTCGTCGTCTGCGTGCTTGTCAGCTGCGTCGCCGGCCTGCTTGCCGGCGTTGAACGACTTGAGCACCTTGCTGCGGGTGCGCGGGCCGAATTCGAGGCTGGTGAACAGTTCCGAAAGCGCGTCGGCGTCCACCTCGCCGAATGTCAGGTCCTCGATGCCGATACCGAGGTCGACGTCGCGCCGCAGAGCGTTGACCTTGCGGTTGAGCTTGACCTGCTCGATGTTCTCGCGCAGCGACTCGCCCTTCTTGCCGCCTATCTCGTCGGCGTGCTCGATGATACCCTCAAGTCCGCCGTACTGGTTGATCCACTTCGCCGCGAACCCGTCGCCGACGCCGGGCACGCCGGGGATGTTGTCGGCAGTCTCGCCGCGCAACGCCGCAAGATCCGGGTATTGCGCGGGGCCGACATGGTACTTGTCCTCCACCGCCTGCGGCGTCATGTGCTTGAGGTCCTTGAAGTGATGCCCGGGATACAGCACGGTGACGCGCTCGTCGATCAGCTGGAAGGCGTCGCGGTCGCCGGACAGCACCAGCGTGTCGTATCCGGACCGCTCCCCCATCGCGGCGAGCGTGGCGATGATGTCGTCGCCCTCATACCCCTGCTTTTCGACGTAGGTGACGCCCAGCGCCGTGAGCATCTTCTGGATGAGCGGCAGCTGGGTGAGCAGGTCCTCCGGCGCCGCTTCGCGGGTGCCCTTGTATTGCGGCAGCATCTCGTTGCGGAAGGTGCCGCCCTTCATGTCGAACGCGACCGCGAGATGGTCGGGCTTCTCGCTGTCCAGCACCTGGGACAGCATCGTGGCGAAACCCCATACCGCGTTCGTGGCCTGACCGGCCTGAGTACTGAAATTTTCCGCCGGTAAAGCGAAAAACGCGCGGAACGCAAGCGAGTGGCCATCGACCACCAGCAACGTTCCACGCGTTTTCGTCTGGGCGTCGTCGCGCGATTCGCTCATTCCCCTACTTCCGACGGCTTGGGATCGCCATACTTGGCGATGATCGCCATGGCCAGACGCTTCTTCGGGATGCGCTGATCCATTGAGGTCTTCTGGATCCAGCGGAAGGCTCCCTGCTCGGAGAAGTCCGCCTTGTCCATGAGCAGGCCCTTGGCGCGGTCGACGAGCTTGCGCTCCTCCAGCGTGTCTTCGGCCTTCTTGAGTTTCTCCTCGGCCTTCTTGAGCTGCTCTTCGGTCTCCTTGAGCTTGTTCTCGCTGGTCTCGACGTTGTCGAGCAGGTCGTTGATCTCGGAGAAACGGCCCATCGCGACTTCCAGGGCGGGCAGCAGCTTGGATTCCTCATACGGCTTGGTGACGTAGGCCATGGCACCTGCACCGGTCGCCTGACGGACCAGGTCGGGCTGCGAGAACGCGGTGAGCATCACCACGGGAGCGATGTTCTCGTCGCAGATGACGCCGGCGGCGGCGATGCCGTCCATACGGGGCATCTTCACGTCCATGCACACGATATCCGGGCGGAACTTGCGCGTCAAATCGACGGCCTCCTCACCATTGGCCGCCTCGCCGACGACCTCATACCCGTTATCCTCCAGCATGGCCACCAGATCCATGCGGTTCACCGACTCGTCCTCGGCGACAACGACCGTGCGCTTCTTGTGCACGGCGCTCTCGACGGGCTCGCCTTCGGAGACTGCCTTCAGCTCGTCGGCGGAAAGCACCCCCTCTACCTGACCCTCTTGCTCTTGCGTTGAGGTCTTCTTTCTTGCCACCATGCTCACAGCCTCTTTTCCACGACACAGTGATTCATCGACAAAACTTCATGTATAACGATAACATAGAGATTCGGCGATGCGGCACTGTGGCTCACCCGATAATGCAACGTGCCCTCGGTGGGACTCGAACCCACACTGCGCAGATTTTGAGGCTGCTTCCTCTACCAATTGGGATACGAGGGCGTTTCTGGCACTCGCGATAGTTTAGCATATCGCTACGTCATTCGTCCATTGCAGGCGTGCCGCGCATCATTCCAGCGAGTCACGCCGGTTCCGTGGACACCATACGCCCCGGCACGCGATTTACGCCGGTAGCATCAACGCCGCGCCGAATATCCCCGCAACTCACCAGCGCGGACCTACAATGGAAACACATAAGAGAACTATCAAAGGTGAGGCTTATGAGCATGGACAGTGACACTTACAGACCCTTCGATCCGTGGCGTCCGACACCGGTCAAGGAGGAGTCCCGCAAGCAAATCGTCGAGACCCATTATTTCAACGTGGACAGGGTCGCGTTCAGTTCGGCGCAGGTCGGCCAGTTCGAACGGTTCATCCTGCATGAGAACAACGGGGACACCGTCGGCGTCCTTGCGGTGACCGCTGACGGGAAGATTCCGTTCGTCGAGCAGTACCGCATCCCGACCCATCGCTGGACGTTGGAGATTCCGGCAGGCCATGCCAACGCGCCAAGCGAGCAGTATCTGGACGTTGCAAGCCGCAAGCTGCGCGAGGAGGCCGGCTACGAGGCTTCAAAGCTCACCCAGTTCACGCGCTTCATCAACACGCCCAGCTTCTCCTCGCAGTACACCGCGCTGTATCTGGCGACGGGACTCAAGGAGGTGGACCGTTCCGCGATCGGCCCGGAGACGCCACGTCCCGCGGTACGCCTGTACACGCAACAGGAGGCCATGGAGATGGTGACCAACGGCACCATCGTTGATGCGAAGACGATTATCGCGATCCTTCGCCTGCATGAGGGACTGCTGGAGCACATCGGCATGTGAGCATATGAGATTGTGCGGTTCGCCTTCCGCACGAGACAGTCGCGCATCTGCCCCGCATCCGCGCGACGACCTTCCGCATCGTCCTTGAGCCGATGCGGTTCCCTGGCGAAAGCGCGTGAGCCCCCGCTCGTTTCGGAGCGGGGGCTCACGCATGAGTATTCGGCTTCCGTCGTCACGCAGCGGAAGCCGAATCTGCTATCGGCTGAAATCAGTCGTTGGCACCGACGGTGTGCACGTAGATGGTGTCGGTGCTGCCAGCGGCGTGCTCGCCCTGAGCGGAGCTCAGCACGACGATCTTGTCGCCGTCGGAGACCTTGCCGGCGTTCTTGAGGACCTTGTCGGTGAAGGCCATGAGATCCTTGCGGGTCTTGTCGTGGTAGTCCTCATCGAGCAGGAAGGCCTCGGTGCCCCAGGAGAGGGCCAGCCAGTGGTAGGTGTGCTCGTTGGTGGTCAGGCCGTAGATCGGGGCGGCCGGACGCTCGCGGGACACACGGTGCACGGTGTTGCCGGTCTGGGTGTAAGCGACGATGGCCTTGGCGTTGAGCTTCTCGGCCAGGTCGACGGCGGCGGAGGAAACGGCGCCGGTG
>ERZ827498.4584-NODE-4584-length-10711-cov-3.791479_pt1 | contig 10711 bp, 10 predicted proteins | sample MGYA00519865_ERZ827498 | MGnify/ENA primary metagenome ERZ827498 (study PRJEB31778, sample SAMEA3449328) | human gut metagenome | biome: human gut; feature: human-associated habitat; material: faeces | place: United Kingdom | collected 2010/2012 ...
ACATCGCCCTAACAGGCGTTCAGGCCTTCTCATAAAGAAAGCTTTCAAATTTTCCATAATTTCAGTTTTAGTTAATTATAAACAATCAGAAATTTTCAATAATATTCCAATCAGAAATTCCAATTATAGGTAAAAATTGCTCAAAAAATTCATCTTCTTCGTGTGTGTTTGCTTTTTGGTAGACATACCATGCAGGTTTAGGTTCTCCATTATAAGTAGGATCTAAAGATTTACGTAATCCTAAATAAGCACCTTCCACTTGATTATCAAACCAATTATGCCATTGCCAAGCATCAATACCTTCTAAAGCATTAACTTTTTTCCAAGCATAAGCAACCCCTGCCGCCTGCTTTTGAAGTTCCTCATCCGAATAACCCCGCGAATTCACCCCTGCTTCCGAAAGCCATACAGAACGTTTAATAACCCCCTTATATTTATTTTCTTTATCCAAAGCCCACTTATTCAGAACTTCAAGATTCTTAAAAGTAACAAATTGAGTGTTCATAGAACAAGTAGCATTCGGATCATTCCAAGTACAAGGATTAGTCAAATCCTGTGCATAACTATGATAAGCCAACCCCCACTGAAAATCCCCCTCCACTTTGCTATAAACGTTTAACAAATCAATCATTTCCTTACAGGTATACCATCCCGGATTTGAATTTTCCGTCCAAGAGTGAGAGAAAGATGCAAAAACTTCCGCATAAGAATCATATTGCCGTACAATATTATAGCATAACCTCATTGATTTTATATAAGTATCCGTAAACACTTTGACGGGCTTCTTTCCCATATTAACCCAATCTTTCCCTCCATCAACTTCATTATGAATAATCCAATGGCTAATTCTCCCATAGCGATTATCAATAGTACAATATCTTTTTGCTAGAAAATCAAGTGCCGCAGCATAACAATTTAGAGCTTCCGGAGTTGTCATGTTAGGCATAGTATATGTTCCTCCATCATTATCTGGATGTTGCAATATCTTTCCTAATTCTAAATCAGCACATCTAGATGCCGGTTCTAATAATATGATTGCTGCAACAGATATATTCCGTTCTTTGGTTGCTGCCAGAAGAATCCTATCAATTGAATTTTTAAGATAATTCTCATCTATATAATAACTTCTTCCTCCATATACATGTTCAATATCACCAGTTCTTGGAGTAAGATGCATAAAATGGGTTATACAAATATTAACAGTAGCGCTACTGATATTTAAAGATGTTAGATCTGATATATATTGATTAGGAATGATTCCTCCCAGCCCTTTTTTAGACATAATTTCAATAGGAAACAATTTTTGAGCAGTAAATATTTCATCTGCGTAGTGAGCATGTGACACTAACTGATCCCCCTCATCACCTTCCTTAAAAATAGCCCATTTTGACAGAAGTCTATCATATAAAAGACCTTCTCTCTCAACAAACCGTTCAAGTTCTATTTGAAATAATGAATTTACAAGCTTTACCTTATAAGGAGCCTTTTCCTGTTTCACTACGTCCATATAAGGAGCAATTTCACCTAGAATAAAATCGCCCTCACCTACATATTTACCAGTTATTTTAACAGAGGATTCTGTTACGGACACAGAATGAATACTAGAAGCATAATCATTATATAAATAAAAGCCCAATTCTTTTTCATGTTGAACATCTTCTTCGCTAAAAGAAAAAGATTCTTCCTCCAGTCTATTATCACCTTCGCTACAAGAAATCAGTATTAATAGACAACATATAAAAGATAAAAAAACAATCACTTGTTTTATAAAGCCACAGTCTGCAACACTAGATCGTTTCATGGAAATCTTCATACACAAATATTATATGGTTTAGGTTTAGGACAACAAATATAAAACAATTATAGCATCTATAATAAATACTTATTTTCTTTTACACAATAAAAACAGTTGTAAGCATTTAAATACCTTGCGGCCTAAATATATAGCTTCAAGGAGGTTCCTTATAAAGGATAGAATAAACTCAATTTACATGAATATGAACACAAAAAACTAGTTTATGATATAGTTAGGAGCTTTATTCTTATTTCGTTTTCTATAATCAAGGACTTTCTTTATTCTCCAACCTAATCGAAATGTAATTAATAACCATTGTTTAAAATCATACCACTCACCGGTCTTTAAGGATATACAAGCTTTCTTAAAACTAACCTTAATACTATACCGAAATGCCTTTTTGAATGAATAGTTTATATTAACTAATTCAGTTAGCAAATAAATAAATTCAGCACGAAACCCCTCATTAAGAGTTCCAGTCCGGTTCTCTCTATCATGCCAACCAAGAACTAAAGGAGAATAGCCTATCAGATAACGATGAGAAATTAAACGATTTGCATAATCCTTATCCTCTCCATAGTGATAGAACAATGGACAAAATCCACCAATTTCGCATAAAACCTTAGCTGGAATCATCCAAAATGCTGCATTAATAAATGGAACAGAAATTACATCTTTATCCCTATCAAATCTACTCAACTTATCTACTCCCGTATAAATAGCAAAACCATGATCCAATTTATCTCCTTTACCAGTCAAGTGTATAGGTGAAAGTACACCATATTGAGGATATTTCCTACATAATTTTAAAAGAGTACCAATCGTTTTTTTCTCAACCCAAGCATCTTGATTCAATAAAAAGGCTGCATCATAATTTTCTTCTAAGGCTATTCGCAGTCCTATATTATTAGCACGTCCAAAACCTAGATTTTCATTACTACATATTAGGCGAACTTCGGGATAATTCTTCTTAATCATTTGTACAGTATCATCTGTAGAAAAATTATCAATTACAACAACATCTACTGGCAATTCTGAACAACGTAAACTTCCCAAACAACGCTTCATCCAACCAACGAAATTATAAGAAACAATAATTGCCAATACTCTTGTATTCATATTTTCTTGAAATAAATTACATTAATATATAGTACTTTTACATGATTGTAGATGTATAATATGATTCTTCGCAAAATAGATATCTCATCCATTTTATTCACTTAACATACTTGCTTTCCCTAATATTTTGAGATTATTAGAATAGCATCTATAAAATTTCATATTAGTATAAACCTAGCCCCTTAATATAAGGTAACAAAACTACTCATTATAAAAATACAATCTAGACAAATCCTCCTACCAAAAACGCAGTTTCGCTATACATAAACTCCATAAACAACATCTCTTTTCAAAACGAGAATAAGGAAGCCATTCTTTCTTCTTCTCATATTTCTCTTTCCGCTTTATAGCTGGATACTTACTCCGTATTCTCAATATTTCAATATTATAAGGAATAAAGAAAGAGCGAAAAGCACCTTTCACCTTTTTATCATAACCAGCAGCAAAAAGAAAAAAGACAGGAGAAAGAAAAAATGAACCATGAAAATGATAAAAAACTATACTAAAAGTCTTCTTAGTACTATTTTCAATTCCATATACCTTTCCCCCTTTATTCATAAAAGTATACTGTTGCATATTCCATGGAGCTACCCCACCACCTAAATGTTGAAGCTCATGAATCCCTTCAAAACGCGTACACCAATCATCTAAATATTTCTGATCTCCGAATTTTCCTTCCTCTTGCCTATTATAGCACCATTCCAAACAAGCTTCCCTCCACCATTCTAGAACTTTACGAGCTCTTTTATCATTTTTAAAGAATACAAATTGAACACAATACCTACCCGAAGTTTTTGTTTGATCATACTTTTCTGTATATCGGTGTTCCGTTATCATTACAGAGTCATCACCAACCTCATCTATAAGAACCTGTGGAGAAGAATAGAAAAAAAGATCCGCATCAATATAAGTACAATTATCCACTTCGAAATGATCTAAAACATAAAGTACAGTTGAAGGCGTACATGTCCAACAATATTCACCACTAGAACGATTCTTTTTCGCTACTAAAAGCCTCTGATCTTCAAACTCTTGCAAAGAAATAACTGTTACATGTTCGAAATCATTAGATGAAAAGAAATTATAACAATAATCATCAAACGCAAAAATATACAAATGAAAATTATTACATTGCCTACATAAAGACCGATACATAGCCATTCCCCTAGACATGTAAGTCGAATCAAACAAAGTACAAAATGTCATCATAAGCAATTCTACTTATTAACGAATAAAAATAAAATTCCAAAATCTTTTTCTCTTCTTTTCTTTTCTTCTTATCGGCAATAACGTTACAAAATAGTCAGCTATTGCTCTACGTGCCCTTTTATTTTCTTTAGCTTTTAATTTTTCCAGCAGAATAGGAGTATCAGAAATTTCTACAGTATAACTTGTATCCTCTCCACAATGTGTACCTCCTTCACCATCCATACCGTTCTGAAAAACCAAAGAGCGCCCCGGATAAAGAGTCAACTTATTATTCACCAAAGCAGAAGCATACCAACGAATAGCCCAAGAATCTACTTTCCCATTAATCTGATCTTTCAGCATATCTACATAAGGGTAACAGCTATTAAAATCAAATGTTTTACACAATCTTTTTGTTTCTATTTCTTCCAGTAATGCTTTTGAGTCAGCATTAAAGAGGTCCCAACCGCGTTTCCATGTACCCCATCCCCAGCAATCAGCAGTTTTAATGAAAAAACTCTCAGGTAGAGTTTCTTTTACCGGATACATATATCCATGAATACTAATAACTTCAAGAGTATTTTCATACAACTCCAACGCCTCATTCATATATTTTAAGAAAAAACGAGATACTATTAAATCATCTTCAACAACAATAGCTTTTCCGTATTTACTAATCACAGTAGTTACCCCATCAATAATACTATTGGCTAATCCAAAATTCTTAGGTCGTTCTATTATTTGGATACTTTTAAATCCTCTTATCGTTTTAATATATTCTCGCGTGGCATTCACACCTTCCACCGCTTTTTCATTCTTTGGTCCATCAGAATAAATTATTAAATCACTATTTGAAGCCTCAGAGTTTTCCAACAAAGCCTCTACAGCTTGTTTGGTATGCCTAGGGCGGCAATAGGTAAAAAGAATAATTGGTGTATAATTCATAATCTTATCTTTTTAAAGTTTTCATTATTACTTGTAATTGCTCACATACATATTCTATTTCTTCATTAGCCAAAGTTGGATACATTGGTAAAGAAAAAATTTCTTTTGCTGCTAACTCAGTTTCCGGCAAATCACCTTCTTTATATCCTAAATATGAATAAGCTTCCATTGTATGAATAGGCCAAGGATAACTTATATTCAAAAAAATCTGTTTTTCTTTGAGCTTAGAGATTATAGTATCTCGCAAAGGATGCCGCACAACATAAAGATAATAAGAATGCCTATTATAAGCTTGCTTTTTAGGTAAAACCAACCCTGTTCCCTGAAGCATTTCATCATACATTTGAGCTATCTCATTCCTCCTTTTCACATAGTCCTCTATTTTAGACAACTTTGTCAACAAAATAGCAGCCTGCAACTCATCTAGGCGAGAATTATATCCGTGCTCTAACGCATAATAGGTCTTTTCTGCACCATAAAATCGTAAACGCCTTAACTTTCGATTAATTTCTTCATCATTAGTCAATATCATTCCGCCATCTCCATATGCTCCCAAGACTTTAGTAGGATAAAATGAAGTCGTAGCTACATCAGATAGACAACCTGCCTTCTTTTTCTTATACAACGCCCCCTGCGCCTGAGCACAGTCCTCAAGAATGCATAAACGATAACGATGGGCAATTTCCATTAGAGGATCCATGTCAACACATTGACCATATAAATGTACGGGCAAAATACATTTTGTTTTTGAAGTTATTGCTGTTTCTATTTTAGATATATCCATCAAATATGTTTCAGGATTAATATCCACAAAAACAGGAGTTGCACCAGCAGTCACAATAGCTGAAACAGTTGGTATGGCAGTATTTGCAACAGTAATCACTTCGTCCCCCCTAGTGATACCCAAAGAATGAAGGGCAAGAGTTATTGCATTTGTTCCGTTATCAACTCCAATTCCATAATTTACGCCACAATAGGCTGCATAAGTTTTTTCAAAGAGTTGCACTTTATTTCCTAATATTAATTGCCCTGATTCAAAAACTTCTTCAACAGCCTTCAATATTTCCTCTTTATTCTCAGCATATTCCTTCAAATATCCCCAGACCTTTACTTCCATAATTTTTCTCCCTTAATTTTATATTCAACAAACTCCTCATACTCCCTAATATAATCTTCTTCTTCGTAAACATGAGAAGCCAATACCAAACAAATAGACCCAGAAGAAAACCCTTGTTCCATAGCCCAAATACCCGGAGGAATATGCAATCCAAAAAAAGGTCTATTTAACAAGAGAGTCCTTTTATTCACTCCATCATCTAAAACTACCTCAAAGCTACCACTTGCAGCCACCAAAAGTTGGTGACACTCTTTATGGGCATGTGCACCACGTGCTTCCCCACCGGGTATATCATATGAATAAAAAACCCGTTTTACATCAAAAGGGATATTAATAGAGCCATATACAGGTGTCAAATTACCCGCTCGATCTTCAAACTTTGGTAATTCAACAATAGAACAATCAAACACTGTCATTAGAATCTTTTTTTATTTTTACAAATTCCTCATAATCAAAAATATAATCATCTGGTTCATAAGGAGTAGATGACAACACTAATGCTAAAGAATTCGTTGAGAAATTCTCCATTCTTCTCCAAACTCCATTAGGAACATATACTCCATAATAAGAACGATTTAAAGTATATTTGCGTACACATTCCGAATTATCAAGAACAACATCAAAACTACCAGAAAGAGCAATAATAAATTCCTCACTTTTCTTATATGCATGTCCTCCACGTACCTCCCCTCCTGGCACATCATATATCCAATATACTCTTTCTATTTTAAAAGGAATATTCTTAAACTCCTCAACAATAGACAAATTTCCTCGCTTGTCAAGAATCTTAGGCAAATCAATGACCTCGATAGTTTTTGCTTGCATATATTTATAGAGTATTAATTATATTTTCAATGGCAAAGGTAACATATTATATTAAACATGTTCATTTTAAAACAATTTATTAATAATTATTCTAATGATTATTCGTTAGTAAAGTCAATTAGTAATAAAATCCCTGTCTTATTTCAAGATGTGCAGTTCAATAGTACAAAAATAATATATGCAAATACAGTTGCTAAGGCTGAATCGACCATACTTTTTAAGCATATCTCTCACGTTTTAACACAAGATTCATAATAATCAAGCAAGCGCTTTGATTCTATTGAAAAAAGAAATATCTTTGCACAATATATAGAGCATACAGCGAACTGAATATCAACAAATTAACTAAATCAGCAGGAACAATGGAAAAGCTAATAGTTTTATACGATGCTAAGATTCTAGAAAATGGCTTAAAGAATGACGCAACAAGGACTGGCATTTTTTTTGTATCCTACAATATTGCCAAGTATATGTTACTTGACAACAGAGTAGATCTCCATATATATTGTCAAAAGGAGACGAAAGAACTAACAATTAGCTATTTCCAAAAAGAGTTCAATCAAAATATACAGTCTCGAATAGCCATTGAAGGAGATGATTTATCTAATATAAGTATCTTTTTATCAACCGTTTTTACAACTCCCGAATATATAAAACGTTTTCCACAGATAACATGTTTTACAATAATTCATGATGTTATTCCTCTTCTTTTTCCACATTATTTTGGGGCTGCCATCAATTCATGGTTTGAAGAACTAGTAAAAGGAATTAATCAGAACGATTTTTATTTTGCAGTTTCTGAGTATACCAAGCAAGATTTTGTCAAATATGTACCTGCAATCGATAAACAAAAAATAACCGTTATCCCACTTGCTGCAGACAGTCGATTCTATCAAAATAAAGACAATAAAAACCTCCAAAAAGTAAAAGAAAAGTATAAAATTCCATTCAAAAAAAGATATATTTTCTCTTTATGTACGCTAGAAGAACGTAAAAATCTTGTTCGTGCTGTAAGCGCTTTTATTTCTTTTATTGAAAAGAATAAAATAGAAGATTTAGTATATGTTCTTGGCGGAGGAACATGGGACGTATTTATTGGAAAGTTAGAAAAAGAAGTTCCCAATTATCATAAATATACAGATCGGATTATTCAAGCCGGCTACTTGGCAGATGAAGACTTAGCAGTACTGTTTTCCAATGCAGAATGGTTTGTTTACACCTCCCAATATGAAGGTTTCGGAATGCCACCTTTAGAAGCAATGCAATGTGGCTGCCCTGTAATCACATCCAACAACTCATCTCTTCCCGAAGTTATTGGAACTGCAGGAATTATGATTGATTATGATAGTCTAAGCCAGCATATTCAAGCTTATGAATCATATTATTATAATCCAGAGCTGAGAGAACAGAACTCACAAAAAGGATTATCTCGTGCTCACCAATTTAATTGGAAGAAGAGTGTTGACATTATTGTGAATAAAATGATTGAAGTAGAAGAAAACAAACTAAAAAAGCCCCTAGTTACCATAATAACCACCACTTACAATCTAATAGAAAGACAGCGAGAAAATTGTATTCGGCAATGCATAGAAAGTGTGCATAAACAAACGTATCCCAATATCGAGCATATCATTATCGATGGGGCATCAACAGATGGAACGCTGAAGCTATTAAATGAATATGAGAAAAAGGGTTGGATTACACTCTATTCAGAGCCAGACCTAGGAATATATGATGCCATGAATAAAGGTATTCGTATGTCGACCGGTGAGATTGTCGGTATTATTAATTCAGATGATTTTTATCATCGGAGAGATATCATTTCAAGGGTTGTAGAGGCTTTTCGAAATGAGAAGACTCAAACAGTTTATGGAGATGTGCGTTTTGTGAATCCAGATAATCTGGATAAAACTGTACGTTATTATTCGTCTCGGAATTTTTCTCCTAGTCGTTTTCGGTATGGTTTTATGCCTGCTCATCCCACTTTCTTTACTTATCGGAAATATTTCGAAGAATTCGGATATTATAAGACTGATTATCATATAGCAGCGGATTATGAATTGCTGATTCGTTTTCTGTATACACATCAATTGAAGTCAAAATATCTTTCTCTGGATTTTATGAAAATGAGAACTGGTGGTGCAAGTACCGCCTCTATTAAGAGTAATATTTTACTAAATAAGGAAATCGTTCGTGCATGTAGTGAGAATGGGATTTGGACATGCATGCCATTGCTGTTTCTGAAATATTTTATAAAAGTGTTTGAATTGTTTTTAACGAAAGAATAATGAAAAAAGTAGCATTACTAACTGGAATCACTGGTCAGGATGGTTCCTTTCTTGCCGAGTTTCTAATAGAAAAAGGGTATGAAGTTCACGGTATTCTCCGTCGTTCGTCTTCATTCAATACTGGTCGTATCGAACATTTATATCTGGACGAATGGGTACGTGACATGAAGCAACGACGCTTGGTCAATCTTCATTATGGAGATATGACGGATAGCAGTTCTCTTATTCGCATTATTCAGCAGGTGCAACCAGATGAGATTTATAATCTTGCTGCTCAGAGCCATGTGAAAGTATCTTTCGATGTTCCTGAATATACGGCTGAAGCGGATGCAGTTGGAACACTTCGTATGCTGGAGGCTGTTCGTATTCTTGGTTTGGAGAAGAAGACTAAGATTTATCAGGCTTCTACATCGGAACTTTATGGTAAAGTTCAGGAAATTCCCCAGAAAGAAACTACTCCATTCTATCCTCGTAGCCCATACGGTGTAGCGAAACAATATGGCTTCTGGATAACCAAGAATTACCGTGAGAGTTATGATATGTTTGCAGTGAACGGTATTCTTTTTAACCATGAAAGTGAACGTCGTGGAGAGACTTTTGTAACCCGTAAGATTACCCTTGCTGCTGCCCGTATAGCTCAAGGCTTCCAAGATAAGCTGTATTTAGGTAATCTGGATGCCCGTCGTGACTGGGGATATGCAAAGGATTATGTGGAGTGTATGTGGCTGATTCTTCAGCATGATACTCCTGAGGATTTTGTAATCGCTACAGGTGAAATGCATACAGTTCGTGAATTTGCTACGCTTGCCTTTAAGGAAGTAGGTATTGAACTTTGTTGGAAAGGTGAAGGTGTAAATGAAAAAGGTGTTGATTCGAAGAACGATAAGGTTCTTGTTGAGGTTGATCCTAAGTATTTTCGTCCTTGTGAAGTGGAACAATTATTGGGTGATCCGACAAAAGCAAAGACTCTGCTTGGTTGGAATCCAACGAAGACCAGTTTTCCTGAATTGGTGAGAATAATGGTGGCGCATGATATGCGTTTTGTAAAGAAGTTATATCTCAAATCGCAGATAACGGAATAAATCTTTAAATTTTCCATGAATATACTTATAACAGGGATTTACGGTTTTGTGGGGTCTAATCTTATAGCGGCTTTATGTGAACATCATACCCTCTATGGGCTTGATATCATTTCTCCGGAAAAGAAGGGAGTTGTGAAGACTTTCTCGTGGAAGGATATTGAAACTACTTCTTTTCCTATGCAGCGTTTACCTCACTTTGATGCAATTATTCATCTAGCTGGTAAAGCACATGATACAAAGAACCAATCTGTTGCACAGGCATATTTTGATATCAATACAGGGCTAACACAGAAGATATTTGATTTCTTTCTGGAATCTACAGCTAAAAAGTTCATATTCTTTAGTTCAGTGA
>ERZ827498.4585-NODE-4585-length-10710-cov-3.134585_pt1 | contig 10710 bp, 13 predicted proteins | sample MGYA00519865_ERZ827498 | MGnify/ENA primary metagenome ERZ827498 (study PRJEB31778, sample SAMEA3449328) | human gut metagenome | biome: human gut; feature: human-associated habitat; material: faeces | place: United Kingdom | collected 2010/2012 ...
GGGACCCAGCCCCGCCGTGCCCTCGATCGAGTAGAGAGGCACGCTCTGGAGCGGCAGCGAGTTGTCCGTGCGGTGCATGTAGGCCGTCAGGTCCGGCTCGGCGTTGAACATGCTGCCCCTGCCGGTTTCGATCCATTCGGGGTTTACGTTCAATTCCTGAACCAGGATGTTCCGGTTCCTCGCCGAGAGCCCCGCCTTGCCGGTCTCGATCATCGAGAGGGCGGCTTTGCCTATTCCAAGTCGCTGTGCGAGTTGCTCTTGCGTCATTCCGAGCTGCTTGCGTATCAGTTTTACCCGTTCGTTCATCGCTTTGTTATCGGAATTATTTATATAAAATATTTGAACTTTATTGCAGAAAATTCAAATTTTGAACTTATCTTTGTTCTGCAAAGTTAAACAATTTATTCTCTTCTGCAAACTCTTTTGCGAAAAAACGATTAATTATCAATGATGTATTCGGTTTCATCGGAACTTTACCTTGAAGTGGCCGCGCGTCTTGCGGAGGCCATCGGCGGGGGAAGTTACTTTTCAGGCTCGCTCACGTTTCCTTTCGGCGATATGGAGTGCCGGCTCACGGCCTCGGTGATCGTCTACCGGCGGCGCGAGCGGCTCCCCGAGGGCGACCGGGACGCGATTGCGGACCTGGTTCCCGTCTGGTGGGAGTTTCACACCGTCGGCAGCGACGGCGAAGCGCTGAACGACTTCTCGTTTTCCGAGGTGCGCGCGCTCCTCTGACCTGCCGCCGCGCTCCGGCCCTCCTTCCCCGGCACGGCGCTGCCGCCGGAGCGCACCCCGACAAAAAACCTGCCCGCCGCGGCGCCGCGCATGGGTTTTTCAAAAAAAATTCAGTAAAATGCTCAAACCAACCGAACCGACCTCTGCGGAGCGCTCCTCCGCAGAGGTTTTCGTAACCGGCGGGAACGCCTCTCCGGATGCTCCCGCGTGCGAAGCCGTATTTGTGGGCTTTTCGCTGTTTTCCGGCGGCTCGCCGTTTCCCGAGGGGCTGGTGCTTCCGGACGACGCGCCGCCGGCCGCGCCCCCGTCCTTCGCCGATTTCGCCCTCGGGGTCTATCCCTTTCTCGACCTGAAGCCTTTCCACCGTGCCTACTACCGGGTGCTGGAGGCCTTCGCCGCGGGGCGCGTCCGGCGGCTGATCGTCACCATGCCGCCCCAGCACGGCAAGAGCGTCGGGGCCACGACCCTGCTCCCGGCCTACGTGCTGGGACTCGACCCCGACTGCCGGGTGGCGATCGCCTCCTACTCGGGGACGCTGGCCTCGAAGTTCAACCGCCGCGTGCAGCGGATTCTCGAGTCGCGCGAATACGCCGCCTTTTTCCCCGCTACGACGATCAAGCGCGGCGCCCGGCCGCCGGGCTATATCCGCACGGCCGACGAGGTGGAGGTCGTGGGGCGGCGGGGCGGACTGCTGTCGGTCGGCCGCGAGGGCTCGCTCACGGGCAACCGCGTGGACTGCTTCATCCTGGACGATTTGTATAAGGATGCGCTGGAGGCCAATTCGCCGCTCGTGCGTTCGAACTGCTGGGAGTGGTATACGTCGGTGGTCCGCACACGGATGCACAACGCCTCGCGCGAACTGGTCGTTTTCACGCGCTGGCACGAGGAGGACCTCATCGGCGAACTGCTGGCCCGTGAACCGGTCGAGGAGCTGCGCGAGTGGCGGCAGCTCGACACGCTTCCGCCCGGCGGCTGGCTGCACCTGAACTTCGAGGCGCTGAAGACCTCGCCGCCCACCGAAATCGACCCCCGCACACCGGGCGAGGCGTTGTGGGAGGAGCAGCACGGCGCCGTGCTGCTGCACTCCAAGCGGCGGCTCGATCCGTTGCAGTTCGAGGCTCTCTACCAGGGGCGACCCTCTTCGCGCGAAGGACTGCTCTACGGACCGCACTTCGCCGAGTACGACGCCCTGCCGCGCGAGATCGTCCGCCGGGCCAACTACACCGACACGGCCGATACGGGCGACGACTATCTCTGCTCGCTTTCGTATGCGGTCGATACCGACGGGGTCATCTACATCACCGATGCGGTCTATTCGCGCGAGCCGATGGAGGTGACCGAGCCGCTGGTGGCCGGGATGCTCGTGCGCTCCGCGACGCGGCAGGCCGTCGCCTACGCGAGAGCGAAGGGGAAGCTCGTCACCTATGACCCGAATCTGCGCCCGCCGCTCTGGAAGAATCTCGCGGAGGCAAAAGAGCAGCTCCTCTGGGGGCTGGGGCAGGCGGATGTGGTGAAGATCAGCGAGGAAGAGGTGCGCTTCCTTTTCGGACTGGAGCCGGAAGCGGGCGCGGAGCATATCTGCCATACCTTCCCCGTGAAGCTGGTGTTCGTCACCTGCGGCGCGGACGGATGCTATTTTAAAAACTCGCGCGCCGCGGGCCGCGAACCGGCGCTGCCGGGGCTGAGGATCGCCGATACCACCGGCGCGGGCGATATTTTCGGCGGGAGCGCGGTATGGAAGCTGCTGCGATATGGCGTCTCGCCGGAAGAGCTGGGAGAAGATGAGCTGCGAGATACCGTCTCCTTTGCCTGCGCTGCCGCGGGACTTTCCGCGACAAGGCCGGGCGGCATTTCGAGCATCCCGGAGTATGATGAAGTCCTGCGGGCGCTGAAGCAATAATATTGAATTAGAAGAATTAGAAAATATCCCCGCCGTTCGACAGAACGGCGGGGATGCCTTCTTTTGTAAAAAAGAAGACCACCGGCTTGCGCCGGTGGTCTTGCCTTCCGAGGAGCGGATCAGCAGTAGTACTCCATCGGGTAGGTGAGGTATTCGACCGGCTCAAGCTGGTCGCAGGTGACGTATCCGGCAGGAGCGCGGAGCAGGGACGGGATGCGGTTGACGACCGTGGCGCAGGTGTGCTCGACGGTCGCGGGCTTCACGACATGGAACTCGGTCTTGGGCTCGCCGAAGATCTCCCAATCGCACATATCGCCGTCGTCCGGGCCGTAGACCTTGCCGATGGTCTCTTCCTCGACGGTGATGCCCTGCATGGTCTCGATGGTGACGACCGCGGACATGCCGATGGCGTGGCCGGCCTTGATGTCCTTGCCGAGCGTTTCGCTGTAAATGTCCTTGTCGATGATGCAGGGAACGTGCTTCTGGGAAATGCTCTTGATGGTGAAACCCAGCTTATTGCAGATGGCCTCAGAGGCGTTCCATGCATAGGACGGCTCAAAGTCGGTCGGGTGAGCGATCTTCGCTTCAAACTCTTCCGGCGTCAGGTCGCAGCCGTGGGCCTCGGCGAGCGCGATGCCGTACTCGTCCACGTTGTAGCTGTAAGCGCCCTTGATCTTCGTGATGTTGTGGCAGCCCGCCGCAACGAGACCGACCATGTTGATCCAGAAGATATCCTGCATGCCGCTGCCGGTGATGGTGCAGCCGTTTTCCTTCGCAAGAGCGTCAAGCTTGTTGATCATGGCCGCGGAGGTCGTCCAGGGATAGATGGCCTCCTCGCAGGTGGTGATGACATTGATGCCGCGGGTCACGCACTGCTCGATGGCCTCGTAAATGTCGCCGATGAAGCTGCGGGTCGTGATGATGGCGACGTCGGCGTCGCACTCGTCGAGGACCTTCTCCGCGTTATCGGAAATGATGACGCCCGTCTTGACGCCGAGCTCCGCCCAGTCGCCGATGTCCTGGCCGACGGACGCGCCGTGGCCGATGCCGCCGACGATCTGCGCGCCATGCTCATACGCATAGCGAAGGGTGTACTTGCTCATCTTTCCGCAACCATACTGCACAACTTTAATTTTATCCATTATAATAGCTCCTTTCTGTGCTATAAAATACTATAATGGAGTATACAGTCTGTTGCAGGTAGAGAGTCAAGAGTTTTGTTAATTAATTTTTTGTGAAGATCACGGGGACCTGCAGACGCAGGAACATGTTGCGCTTCTTATTATCGAAAAGATTCAGCTCCGTCATCTCCTCGCAGATATAGTCGCCGTTCAAAATATAGTGATTGGCGCGGCAGTATGCAAGAAGGCGCTCCGCGCCCTCGGCCTCCTCGTCGAAGTCGTCGAGATAGGCGCAGGCGAACATGCCGCTTTCGATGACCTCAATGCTGTCACCGTAATCGCGCAGGTGCTTGTCGCCGAAGATGAAGATCTTGTCCGCGATGAGCGCGCCGCGCGCAAAATCGTCCTGTTTCACGCTTGTTCCGAGACTGTACGACAAAAGCTGCGGCAGATTGCGCCCCATCAGCTCCCGGCGCAGCGCGAGGACGGCCTTTTCGTAGGCGACGATGCCCTGCTCGTAGAAGTTTTCGGCGCACGGAATGTACAGAATGTGACGCTGATCGATGAATTCCAGCGAGATCGTCCCGCTGACCGGCGACTTCCGGTAGCGCTCGATGGACTGGATCGTCCGCTCCACGGCCTCGTGCATCGCCTTGAGATCGCGCATCTGCTGGTGGATCTGGTTGTTTTTCTCAATGAGCTTCTGCTCGATGAGCATGATGTCCTCTTTCTCGAGCAGCGTCTGGATATCGGTGAGGCTCATGTTGAGATTCCGCATGTACCGGATGATATCGAGCCGCGAGGTCTGGCGGATATCGTAGTAGCGGTAATTCGTCTCCTCGTCCCGGTAGCTCGGCTGCAAAAGTCCCATCCGGTCGTAGAGTCTGAGCGTGGCGATCGAAACGCGGTTCGCCTCCGCCATTTCGCCGATAGACAGCAGATGCGCGCGTTTTTCGTGGTCCATTTTGTCCCTCCGTATGGCAAAAAACTCTAATCCTGCTGTAGACTTTTGTACCCGAAAACGGCGCGTTTGTAAAGCCCCTTTTTCGATTTCGACAGAGAAACGCCGGAGCCGGAGAGATCGTCTCTCCGGCTCCGGCAATACTATGTATCAGGGCGTGTCCCCGGTGAGGACGGTGAGCTCGGCGCGCAGCGCGTCGTAAAACTTTGCGATATGGCTGCCGTCGGCGAGCGCATGGTGGACGAGCAGCGTCACCGGCATTTGCAGGCGGCCCTCGGCGTCTGGCGCAAACGCGCCCCAGGTGATGCGCGGGTTGGATTCCTCGCCGCCCGCCACGGGCTGGATGAGCGCGCTGTAATGCAGCCACGGGAGCGTGGAGATAAAATACATGCTCTCCACGTTCGCGTCCTCGCGCAGCGAGCCGTCCAGACGGCGGCGCTGCCGCTCGGTCTCGGCATAGGCGATGTATTCCGCAAAGGGCTTATCGTGGTGCAGCGTGCAGTAGCAGTATGTCCCGTCTGCGCAAAGCTCCGTGTGCGACGTCGGACAGGTATCGTATTCGATGATGACGCCGTCATGGATGCGCCGCCGCAGCTCCGGCACGCGGTCGGCGGCCTTCGCCGCGGCGTGGAGAAACGTGAGATAAAACGAATACCCGCGCGCCTTGCAGAAGGATACGATATCCGTTACATCAATATCGACCGTCACGCCGGCATAGGGGTACGGCATCGAGAGAAAGTACCGGAAATGCTCGATGCGCTCATAATGCTCCATGTCCAGATAACGAAAGCTCATACCCTCTCCTTCCGCGCCCGAAGGCGCAGCAGCGCGCGTCCGGCGGGCTTTTCCACAAGATATGTGAGAGCCGCGGAGAGCAGGAACGCGGCGGCAAAGCAGAGCAGCGTGTATTTCGTCTGCCAGGCGCGCCCCTCACTCATCTGCGGGAACTCGGAAACATACGCCGGGATGTGAAACTCCTTGAGCTTCACGGCGAGAAACTGGTGCCAGATATAAAAGTTATAGGATATGGCGCTCAAAAACCGGACAAGGCGATTCCCAAAGGCGCGGTCCAGACTCTCCGGCGTGCGGCCGGAAAAATAGAGAAACGCCGCGCCGCACACGCCGAGCGGCAGCCGCCAGAGAAGCTGCGCCATTTTGATCTCCGCGTCCCCCGCCGCGTTCTGCTGCCAAAGGACGGCAAACGCGCCGAAGAGCGCGAGAAGCGCGAGCGGGAAGAACACCCACCGGCGCGGCGCGTCTGTGCGCTTTTCAAGAAGGTGCGCCGCGAGCATGCCGAGGGCATAGAGATCGAGCATACAGGGAAGCTGATTCAGCCAGAGCGACAGCTCGTGCGCATGCAGCGCAACGAGAGCGCGGCTCACGAGCGCCGCGAGCGTCATAAGCGAGAATGTGAGCGCCGGACGCTTTCCGAACGCGCGGGCGAGCAGCGGGAAGATGAGATAAAACTGCATCTCCACCGCAACGGTCCAGAGCGCGGCGTTGAGGCTCGTCCAGTAATACGTGTCCATCGAGAACGTGTGCGTGAACGTGAGATGTGTGAGAAGATCGCGCCAGAGCGGAGCGCTCCCGACGGCGCGGCCGCGCGCGAGCGCAAACGCCGCCGCAACGAGCACCGCGAGCAGATAGCACGGCAATATCCGGCAGAGCCGCCGGTAATAAAACCCCTTCACGTCCGCGATCTTTCCTTCCGCGCGGACGAGCGGACGGTAGAGCAGAAAGCCGGTGAGCAGCAGCGTGAGATCCACGAGCATGTACCCGCGCCGCACGATGCGCTGAAGATCGAAATAGTGTCCGGCGATCCGGAACGACGGATCGAGCCACGACTGCTGCCAGATATGGAACCACGCCACGGTGAAGATGCAAAGAATGCGGAGAACGTCCGCCGCGGCGAAGTACCGGCGGCCGGCGTTTACAGGGAGAGAATCTCGCATTTGAACTCCGTTCCTTTCACGGTGATCATGCCGTAGGTCTGCCGGCCCATGCCCGCCGAGCCGGGGTTAAAAAGCGTCACATCGCCCATGCGGAGGAAGTCCGCCTCGTGCGTGTGGCCGAAGAGCGCGAGCTGCGCGCCCGAAAAGTGCGCGGCGTTCGCAAGGCTCTCATACCCGAGCTTTACGTTGTAGCGGTGGCCGTGGGTCATAAAAATGCGCACGCCGTCGGCGTTGAAGAGAAGGTTTTCCTCCGCGTCGCTGCGGGAATAGGCGTCGCAGTTGCCGCGCACATACCGCAGGTCGAGCGACGGGAAATACGCCGCGATCGCCTCCGCGTCGCGCACATAGTCGCCGAGATGGAGCACCATATCGGGCTTTTGCTCCTCAATGGCGGCGAGCATTGGCTCCTTCACGCCGTGGGAGTCGGAAAAAACGGCAATACGCATAAAGCACTCTCTTTCTCCCCGCTGCATATACTCCTTACAGGGGGTGGAACGGATGATGGATATGGAAAAGCTGGGCGCGGAGCTGCTCTCCGGGCGGCAGGGCGGCGCGATCCGCGATATGGCCAACTCGCCCGAGGCGAAAAAGCTCGGCGCGGCGATCGATCCCGCCGCGGCGGAGCGGGCGGTGCGCAGCGGCGACGCCGCGCAGCTCAAGGCGCTCCTCACGCAGATCCTCTCGACGAACGAGGGCAAAGCCCTGGCCGAAAAGCTCTCGCGCTTCGAAAACGGAAAATGAGCGAGCTGGAAGAGCGGCTCAACGCCGTGCTCTCCAATCCCGAGGAGATGAGCCGCATCGCGGCCATGGCGCAGAAGCTCATGGGAGAGCTTCCCTCAGAGAGCGCCGCAGCGCCTTCTGCGCCGGAAGCGGCGGGCGGCGGGCTGCTCGGCAGTCTCGCCGGGAGCCTGCCGGGGCTTTTGTCCCGCCTCACATCGGGACAGAGCGGAAACGGGAAAAAACAATTGGCCGACGCGCTCGCGCCGTATCTGAGCGCGGAACGGGCGCGCCGTCTCTCCCGGGCGCTGCGCATTGCGGGCGCGGCGCGCATCGCGGGGGCGGCCTTTTCGGAATGGGGGCGCGGCGATGGCCTATAACCGCTATAACGGCAGCACCGGCGAGCGCACGCGCGTGGAAGAGCCTTTGCCGCCGGAAAAGGCGCAGAGCGGCTCGCCGCTGCCGCGCGAGAGCGCGCCGGAGCGTCCCCCACCGCCGCCGGAGAACGAAAAAACGCCGCCCTCGCCGCTGCTGTCTCTTCGCAGCGGGCTGGACGGCATCTTCGAGCGGCTCGACCCAAAGCGGCTGGAGACCGAGGACCTTCTGGTGCTGGCGATCTTGTGGCTGCTCTACCGGGAGAGCGGCGATTGGGAAATGCTCATCGCGCTTGGCGCGTACTATTTTGATCTGTAGGGACGGCTCACGGTTTCGTGCTGCCGTCCTCTTTTTTGTCCTTCTTCGGCGCCTTCACCGAAGGGTCGGACGGGAAATGATGGCCCGCGAAAACATACAGCCATATGCCGAGCGCGAGCGCCACCGCACCGAGCAGCAGCCAGAAGCGCTTTGCGGCGTTCGCCGCGAGCAGCACCGCCGCCGCGCCGAGAATGCCGCTGGCGGCATAGAGCACGGCGACCGCCTGCTTCTGCGTAAGTCCCAGCGCGAGCAGCCGGTGGTGGATGTGGCCGCGGTCGGCGTGGAACGGGCTCTCGCCGCGGCTCACGCGCCGGACAACGGCGAACACGGTGTCCGTAAGCGGCAGCGCGAGCGTGAGCACCGGCACCGCGAACGCGACAAGCGTGTACATTTTAAAAAGGCCGAGCACCGACGCCGTGGAGAGAACATAGCCCAAAAGCAGCGAGCCGGAGTCGCCCATAAAGATCTTGGCGGGATTGATGTTGAACGGGAGAAACCCGAGACACGCGCCGCCGAGCGCGGCGACGAGCACGGAGATCTCCGTCGCCTGCGGGAGAAAGAGCGACACGGCGAGCATCGAGGCGCACCCGATGCCGCACACGCCCGCGGCGAGCCCGTCGAGCCCGTCAATGAGATTTAAGGCGTTCGTCATGCCGACGATCCAGAGAAGCGTCACCGGCACGCTCAGCGCGCCGAGCGCGATCGCCTCGGCGGAGGCGTCGCCGGGATTCGTGAGAATGCGGATCACAACGCCGTGCCGGATGGCGACGACCGCCGCAGCGATCTGCAAAACGAGCTTGACCCAGGGGCGGAGCGAAACGAGATCGTCCACCGCGCCGGTCACGACAATGATAACGCTGCCGAGCAATATACCCTGCACCGGCTCGTCGATGCCCGTGAACGGCAGCACTCCGGCGAGAAAGCCGGCAAACAGCGCCAGCCCGCCGAGCCGGGGGATCGGATGATCGTGGACGCGCCGGGACTCACCCGGCATGTCCATCGCGCCGATCTTGCAGGCAAATTTTCGCACGGCGGGCGTGGCAAGCAGACACACCGCCGCCGCGGCGAGCAGCGCGAGCAGCACACGCACCCGCAGCCGCAGAGCCAGAGCAGGAAGCATTCCCTTCCGCCTTTCTTTTTTTCGAGTACCGCCGCGCAGCGCGGCGGTGTCTTGAAATTTACTGAAAATTAGATTTGGACGAAGCCGATCTTCTTATAGACCTTGCGCAGTGTGCGGTTGGCGGCATAGGCTGCCCGCTCCGCGCCGTCGCGCAGGATATCTTCGAGATACGCCTTGTCCTTCATGAGCCGTTCGGCCTCCTCGCGGATGGGGCGCAGCGTTTCCACCACGGCCTCGCCCACGGCGGGCTTGAACGCACCGTAGCCCATGCCGTCAAATTCGGCCTCGATCTCGTCCATCGTCTTACCTGTACAGACGCTGTAGATCTGCATAAGGTTCGTTACGCCCAGCTTTTCGGGGCAGGCATACACGCAGTGGCCGGTCTCGGAGTCCGTCACGGCGCGCTTGAAGCAGCGCATAATGTCGTCCGGGGACTGCATGATATAGATGCACCCGCCGGGGTCCTTGTCCGACTTGGACATTTTGTTCTCCGGGCTCGTGAGACTCATGATACGCGCGCCCGTGGGCGGGATATAGGGCTCGGGGATGGTGAACACGTCGCCGTAAATGTTATTGAAGCGCATGGCGATATCGCGGCAGATCTCCACATGCTGCTTCTGGTCGCCGCCGACGGGGACAAGGTCGGTCTGGTAGAGCAGGATGTCCGCGGCCATGAGCGCGGGGTAGGTGAAGAGACCGGCGTTGATATTATCCGCATTTTTGGAAGACTTATCCTTGAACTGCGTCATGCGGGAGAGCTCGCCGAACATGGTGTAGCAGTCAAGCACCCAGCCGAGCTGCGCGTGCGCGGGGACGTGGCTCTGGATGAACAGAGTGTTCTTCTTCGGGTCAAGACCGCAGGCGATGTACTGCGCGAGCTGCGAAAGCGCGCGGCGGCGCAGATCGGCCGGCACCTGCCGGACGGTGATGGCGTGCATGTCTACGATGCAGTAGTAGCATTCATATTCATCGGAGAGCGCCACCCAGTTTTTGATCGCCCCCATATACGAGCCGAGCGTAAGATCGCCGGAGGGCTGGATGCCGGAAAATATGATTTTTTTGCGGGCAGCTTCTTCCATGATGATTCTTTCCTTTCATAAGCATTTTAAAGATGCGGAACTATGGTTTCCGTACTTTTTAATTATGGCATTATAACACGCCGGTTTTGGCTTGACAATACAGAGCCTATCCAATAAGATGGGAAAATGACAAAAGACCTTTGGGAGGTTTATCCGTATGGACAATACATGGTTTGAGAAAATGGAAGAGCGCATCCCGCGCGGCGAAGTACGCACCCGCTTCGCGCCGAGCCCCACGGGGTATATGCACGTGGGCAATCTGCGCACGGCGCTCTACACCTGGTGCATCGCCCGCCACGCGCACGGCAAGTTCCTGCTCCGCATTGAGGACACCGACCAGTCCCGCCAGGTAGAGGGCGCGGTCGAGGTCATTTATAAAACGCTGCGCGACTGCGGTCTTGACCACGACGAAGGCCCCGACGTCGGCGGTCC
>ERZ827498.4589-NODE-4589-length-10704-cov-18.262278_pt1 | contig 10704 bp, 6 predicted proteins | sample MGYA00519865_ERZ827498 | MGnify/ENA primary metagenome ERZ827498 (study PRJEB31778, sample SAMEA3449328) | human gut metagenome | biome: human gut; feature: human-associated habitat; material: faeces | place: United Kingdom | collected 2010/2012 ...
ATTTTATTTACTGCCAGAGCCGCTTAGGCGTGGCGAATTTTTAACGAACTATTGTACCTTTATGAAGATAAGAAAAAGCTTCTTTATTTTTCTGACCATTTTCCTGCCACAACACTTCCTCATCAATGGGCAATCGTACATGGTCAAAACCAGCCCGAGCTATTCGGGAAAAATCAGTTGCACTCATTCCGTCTTGTATGGAAGGAGTATTTTCTCCCCGTTGAGACAACCAATGGCTCAGGTTTACCCCTCTCTTTATCTCAAACGACTTTTTAGGAGAAGCATATCCTCCCACAGACAAAACAATTATTAAAATAAAAGTTATAAGTTTTCTCATACAATCAATCTTTAAAATGGATATTCAGTATTAGCCCCTTCCATAATGCCTTCCAAAATGGGTCTAGAGTAGATGTTTACTTCCATCTGATACCATCTATTAAACAAACCAAAATATTCTTTTCCTTCTACAAATGGGCCATCATATAAAGGATTATAGAAAGTACCATTGTCCCAAACAATTGGAACGATACCATTCTTTTTGGCAGCAGAAGTGATATAACTCATATAATATCTTTTAGTATCTGCTAAGTCATTTACATTCCCATCCGACTTATCTTTAGGAGGTGTAACCACCCCATATTCACCCATAACAACCGGATAGCCTTTATCCACCCAAAGCTGTTTAATCTTTCCAAACAGTTCATCTACATAGTCTTCCTGTTCTCCTGATACAACTGTATTATACTGAATATAGTCCTGCCCCCAATAATATACAGTCTCTGTATAATCTGCAAAATCCATGTAAGAGAAACCTGCCGGGCGATAATAATGAAACTCAATTGCCATTCGCTTATCCACTACATCAGTCGGGAAAAGCAGTCCATCAAATGCATAATCAGGATTGGTGGCATAAGTTTGAATAATCAAATTTCGATAATAATTCTTACCTCCAGTAGCACGTACAGCATCCACAAAGCACTGATTAAAACGATTCTGCACTTCTAAATTAGCAGCAGTAGGTGCCTGCCAATTTATTTCGACTTCATTAGTGCCAGAAAAAATCAAACGCTCATCGTAATCCCTGAAATAAGATGCGATTGCATGCCATAGATTCTTTTCTTTCATCAATACCGTTTCCGCTTCTGATTTCAGAGGGTGGCTTTCCAGCCAGTCTTCATGATGCGTATTTAAAATGACATACATGTCATTATCTATACAATAGTCTACCACCTCCTTTACACGAGCCAACCAATCAAGACGTATTTCAGCCATCGTATTCTGATCCACGACATGAGGATACCATCTGACCGGTATTCGTACAGCATTAAATCCTGCATTTTTCACTGCATCAATCATCTCCTTTGTCACAATTGGATTCCCCCATGAAGTCTCTGAATCCATGTGATTAGCCAATCCATCTTCATAACTCTCCAAGGAGTTACCCAAATTCCATCCAACCTTTATTTTCTTAAACAACGCATAAGCATCGTTTTCCATACCAACATTATCCGGCGCTTTGTCAACCGGTAAAGCTTTGGTCTTAAAAAATATTTTAATCTCACCTACAGAATTATTGTCATCATCAATCAATAATCCACCAGGTATAGTCAAAGTATACTGCGTTTCTGGAGTTAATCCTGAAATCTGCAATGTGACAACCTCATCAGAAAATGAGATATTCTCTATTTGAGCACTTGGGCTTAACTGTAACTGTTCCAAGTCCGAAGCAGACATACAGACTTTCTTATTAAACGTCAGCACAATCTCAGAAAGTGCAAAATCAACCTCTTGTGCTTCATTTTCAGGATTACTTTGTAAAAGCACCGGCATGATTACAGATTTCTCTTCGCTTGAACATGAGGATAGTAATGAGCTAAGCACCAATATCATCAAACTACCATATAATAATATATGCTTCATACATAATTTTAATTAGGGTTAACATAGAAACCTTTAAGAAACACAATCTTGTCCAAGTAAAAATACAAGGACAAGATTGTGACATAAGATATTATTTAATAGTTATCCGATCCACATAATATCCATGACCTACACAAATAAATCCTCCCTTTTCCTTGATTGTATTCAAAATTTCCTGAGTTAAAACAAACTCGTAAACTCCGTCTTCTTGTACATCTATCGGGTCGGTAAAATAGGGTTCCCAAGCTGCATGTGTCAGTCGAATCTGATGATATTCATCGTCAGCCTTAATCGAATAACTTACATACATTGTTGTACCCGGATAAATCGATTCAAAAGCTTCCAAAGGAATAAGGTTAAAAGTCTTATGAGGATCACCGTCTGGCAAATCCCAGGATACATAATGATGTCCTTCCCAAAGCAATGTTTCTGAAGAAACAGCGAACGAGATTTCAGACTCCATTTTTTGTGAAGAATAGAACAAGACTTCTGCTCCATTATCACTCTCTCCTTTCAATACATACATACCATCCTCTAATTCTGGACAGGTAAGTACTATTTCGTAATAACTTTGTCTGATAAACTCAGTCACAGTGGTTCCATTAATACTAAGAGAGGCAATCTTATCCAATCCGATGCCAGTCATAACCCATTCACTATGTGAGGTTGCATGTGCAAATCCGCCAGTGATGACCGGAACATTAACTACCGTTACCAGATTTCCACCATAGCTATTTCCTTCTACATCTACAAGGCTGATACGATATTCTCCCACCTCCAAGTTTGAAGGAACCTCATATTCTACATAGTTACCCAAATCTGAACTTCCCATCGATACAATAGGAACCGTCTGTTCGCCTATCACTACACCTGTGACCAAAGACAAATTATTTCCATAAAGACGAGCACGAGCCCCATTAGATACAATTCGTTCAAAGCCAACAGCCTCCGACCATGGTTCGCCCTGAAGAGGACTGACCACAATCTTTCCTTCCCTGGAAGTGGATTGTCCTTTTGTAGTCGTTGCCACAACCTTTAAAGAGTAAGTTCCTGCTTCCAGTGGAATATCTATTTCATTTCCTTTTTGAACCTCCACTCCGTCTATTAACCAAGTTACTTCTGTATAATCAGAAGGAGTAACTGTCAATTTCATTGTAAAATTGGCATCATGAGTTATCTGTGAGACCACAGCTGGTTCTCCATCTACCCAATCAGGAAATACAGGATCCAATATCTTAGGATAATCATCTTCTGTAATAGTTGAAAAAGGCTCATCCTCTTTACATGAAACTCCCAATAAACTTACAGCAACAAAAGCCATAAGCATCAAATATATTTTTTTCATATTCTTCTCTTTATTTAATCTACAATTAATCTACAGAATCCCACCATACATGAGTATACCAGCTATCCTTACCTCCCATTCTTTGTAAAGCTTCTTCATAGTTATCTTTATTATACGAAGACTCAAGAGTAGGATAACAGAAACGTACTGGAATTTCCTTACCATCCGTCAGGTACTGTTCAAAACCATACTCAACAGGCGATTTTAAAACTGGATAACCAGAACGCCGTACATTAGCCCAGCACTCTGCCGGATTCAGAAAATGTAAAATCCATGCTTGGGTATTGATAGAACTTTTTTTCTGTTCGTCTGTATAACCTATAGGATTAGCATTATAATAAGTTTCAAACTCTTCATCAGTAATCTCCTCACAATCATAATTATTTGAAAGGAAATTCATTGCTTCTCTTACACCTTTCTTATAATACTCTTCTACTGATGCTGACCCTACATTCCATCCTTTCAATGCAGCTTCAGCCATTAAAAACATAACCTCTGAATATGTCATTACCACTCCAGGATTATCACTCATCAAGAAAGTTGTTGCCAGCTTCGGTTCTACTTCACGTGCTACTGAATACACAATATTCGGATTGGTTTCAGCCATTTCCTTCAAAATATCACTATCATATCCCGTAGGCCATGGTTCCCATGAGAATGCTCCGGGCACACAAGGCTGAAATGCAATACCTTTTTCTATCATTTCTTCAGTCAAGTCAATACGATTGTCAGGACTTGAAGTACTCATAAGACCATCATAATAGCAACGGGCTATTCTAAATGTACGTGGGTCACCGGTATTATACAACTGATTAAAGAAAGTGGAACACAGATAAGTCGGATTATTGGCAGGGTCATTTCCATAAAGGACTTTTGACAAAGCATTTCCTCTATAATCTGTATATGATTCTGATCCGAAGCTATATGAAATTTCCATATATTTAATCAAAGCATCATCACTTGAGCTTTCAAAGACTCCTCCGTCTGCCTGCAACGCGCTTTCAAACTCTTGTTTTGCCCTTTCCGGATCAACATTGGAGATTCTCATTGCAAAACGCAAGCGAAGAGAATTTGCAAACTTCTTCCATTTCTGAATATCTCCATCGTAAATCACATCACTTGTTATCTCATCCTTAGCAGGGTCAAACTGATCAACAGCCTTACTTAACACCTTAAAGAAACTATCATATATATCTTTCTGCTCGTCATAACGGGGAGTAAAGATACTTTCCAGATAACCTTTTCCTGCCTCACTGTAAGGAACATCTCCATACAGGTCTGTCATAACTGACATTGTATATACATAAAAAATATTCAATGCCGCATTGATATTCACTTTTTCCGGATCGTCTTTTGTTCGATATTCTGCATCTACCAAATTTGAAACAGCTCCTGTATAACCTAATGTCCAGCCATATCCCATAATATTATTATCAATAAAATGGCGACCACCATGGAATGTAGTATTCCAGCATCCCATGAACTGCTGGTTAAAAGCATATAAATAGTTTCTGAATATATCGACCATATCCAATCTGCCATACGTCTGTAATTCCGCAGTAGTAAGCTGGGCATTAGGGTCAATTATATCTGCTTTAGAAGGGTCTGTATTCATATCTTCCATATAACTATCACTACAAGCACTAAATGAAAAAGTACATGCGGTCAATAGCATTGCCAAAATTGATTTATTGTATTTCATATCTATTTTATTTTAGGTAACGAGTCTACTCAGATTAGAATTTAATATTCACATTGAATCCATAACTTTTGCGTGAAGGCAAAGAACCATATTCCAATCCCATACCTGTAGTATTATTATAGTTAGAGTCTGGGTCTATGTTAGGAATATTTTTATACACGATGAACGGGTTACGTGCTACAAATGAAATGGTCAAGTTATCTACTACATTCTTCAGAAGCTTTTTCGGGAACTGGTAAGTTAATGTCAGCTCACGGCATTTCACATACGAGTTATCATAGATAAACATTGAAGGGGCATTTCGACAAACACTCATCCAATAATCTTCAGGATTAATGTATATATCATTCGGACGATAAGTTCCATCGCCATTGTCTATTACTCCCGGAGCAATAAATCCACCAGTAGGTTTCCAGTCAGGAGAACCTTTCGGGAATCCGGCTGCCTTACGCTGTTCTTCAGAACGATACCACTCTTCACGGCCCTGCAGTGTTTCCAAAGCCTTACCGGACTCATAAGCAGAACGAGCAGACATAGAATAGAGATCTGCACCCACTTTCACATCAAACACAGCAGACAATGATAAATTCTTATAAGCCAAAGTTGTAACAAGACCACCTGTCCAGTCCCATGATGCATTACCTAATATATGTGAGCTCTTATCATACATAGGCAGACCTGTCGACGGATCAATAAGAATATCTCCATTCTCGTTACGCTGGAAGTCCGGGCCAATGATAGATCCATAATTTTCACCCACCTTAGCCGCTACCTGCACATCAAGCCATGACGCTTTTTCAAGTTCAAACATATCCACTCCATCTACCAGCTCTTTTACCTTATTTTGGTTTTTAGAGAAGTTTAAGTTCAAATCCCAAGAGAAGTCTTTTGTTTGAATCAAACGAGTATTCAAAGCTATTTCAATACCCTTATTCTCTATTTCACCCGCATTAATCAAACGATAGTTGTAGCCTGAACTCCAGGAACTGGCCATACCCATAATTTGATCCTTACTAATCTGAGAATAATAGGTGAAATCCAAACCAATCCGGTTATTCAGGAATTTTGTTTCCAAACCTACTTCAAAAGAATTCGTTCTAGTGGGTTTCAAATTCTTATTAGGCACTGTATTATTATTTATATAACCTATTGTATAACCTGGATATGTATATTTAGACTTTGTATAAACCAGTCCCAACTGATACGGATTGGTATCGCTACCAACTTGTGCCCACGTACGGATTTTTCCATAAGGTAATGCGTTCTTCTTATTGATTATCTCTGAGAAGATAAAGCTACCTGAGAATGAAGGGTACAAATAAGAGTTATTATTCAAAGGCAAGGTAGAAGACTGGTCAGCACGTAAAGTTGCATCAAAATAAACCATGTGCTTCCAACCTAAGTTTACAGCTCCATAAAGTGAATTAATCTGTTTACGATATGTATTTTGCTCTACACTAATTTCATTAAAACTAAGTAAAGCGATTACATCACGAATCTGCATATCCTGCGCTGTAGTAATAGTAGTCAGATTATCCACTTTAAAGATATTACCTCCCAAAGTTCCATTAAAATCAAAATCACCCCATGTATTGTTATACAAGGCCAACAACTCAAAGTTATACATACGATTTTCGAAGGTACTATTCTGCAAACGGCCAGCCTCGAATCCTGGAGTAGTCGGAGCCTGATAATCTTCAAAAGTGAACCAGTTCATTTCAGTACCCAATGTACCTTGCAACTTCAAGTGGGGATTAATATTCCAAATAGCCTTACCGTTCAAACGGAACTGGTCTTTTTGGGAAATATTCTGATTTTTATATACGCCCCAATATGGATTTACATTATAAGGGTCCATTCCGTTCCAGTTGCTATATTCTCCATTTTCATCCTGATAAGTCTTTAACCATGCCTGATCATAAGTTGTGGCTAATGTCATCAGGTTCTTTCCGATATTAGCTTTACTGTCTCCCATAGCAGGACGGTTTTTCACATCTTCACGTGTATAGTTCACGCTAAAATCCAAATCAACTTTTGATAAAGAAGTATTTGCACGCAAAGAGAAATTATTACGGCTCATATGAGTTTTAGGAACAATATCCTTATTTCTCATATCTGTATATGAAAAACGTACCCCCGTTTTACCATGACTAGCACTGATTACCGCTGTATTAGTAGCTGTCAAACCGGTACGGAAAAATCCTGAAGTATTGTCTGGAATAATCAAATACGGACGTGATACCCCATCAAAATAAGTCAGCATGTTATTTCCATCTGCTTTTGGTCCCCAACTCGTATTGGTATTTGATATTGCATCAATACTATATGTACCATTGCTACCCATACCATATATTTGCTGAATATCATTCCACTTAGACAATTGTGTATCAATAGTCAAAGTTCCATTATATTCTACACTGAATTTTTCTTTCCCATCCGCTTTCTTTGTGGTAATAAGGATAACTCCATGGCTCGCACGGCTACCATACAAGGCTGAAGCAGCAGGACCTTTCAAGACAGAAATATTTTCAATATCATCTGGGTTAATACTCGAAATGCCATCACCCAAATCATATCCGCCATAAGTTCCAGCACTTCCATAATTCGTATTATCCAAAGGTACCCCATCAATCACATATAATGGCTGATTATTACCAGTCATTTCTGTACTACCACGTAAAATAACACGCGTAGATCCAGAAGGGCCACTGGCTGTCTGGCTTACTACCAAACCAGGTACACGTCCTGCCATAGAATTGATTACATTCGTTTCTTTCGCCTTAGTAAGAGATTCTCCTTTAACTTCTGCAACTCCGTATCCTAAAGCCTTTCTCTCTCTCTTAATACCCAAAGCTGTCACTACAACTTCATCCAATACCTGGTTATCTTCCTTCAAGGTAATTCTCATCGTTCCAGTCGTTGCTTTTACTTCTTGTGAGGCATATCCCACATAGCTGACTACAAGAATTGCACCTGGTTTTACATCTAAAGAGAAACGGCCATCTAAATCCGTAATTGTTCCGTTACTCGTACCTTTTTCAACTACGGAAGCTCCAATAATCGGACCTTCGGAATCTGTTATAACACCTGAAATTTTAGCTCCTTGCTGAACCGCTAACAAACAATCTGGAGCATCTGCCTGTACATACGGAACTCCTCCCAACATAGATAAGGAAAAAGCTCCACACATTAAAACTTTTTTACTTACTGTTTTCATAGATTTATGAATTTAATAAAACTTATTGTTCCCAAAAAGCAAACCATTTACCTATAGATAAACAGAAACTACCAAGAACACAGAAAACAAAGATTTTTTACACATGCAAATGTAAATACAAACAATTTACTCCAAGGTCTGATATGTATTACAGTATACCTTCAATTGTAGAATCAACATTTCATACCCTATTTTTAGACATAAGACACCCCTGCCTATATAGCAGGAATTCAAATGAATATTATCTTTGCAAATAGAATATAACAAGAATATTTTACTATTTTTGTTATATGATTAATTAAAATGAGTAGTCCTTTATTTAAACCTAGTAATTCTATATTAAAGATACAATTAAATGAAAGCACAGATATTGTTCATACTTTGTTTTATATTTAATGTAACAATTGCGAAAGAGCATTATCAATTCCGACATCTCACTACTTCTGACGGTTTAGCTGATAATGAAGTAATAGATATGCTAAAAGACAACGAAGGCTTTCTTTGGTGTGTGACAAGCAGTGCCATAAACCGTTTTGATGGATACAATGTAAAGCAATATTTAAAAACTGAAGATGGAACAGATTTATCAACTTCTGTCAGTCAGATTTTAATTGATAAAGATAATAATATCTGGATAGAACGTTTTGGCTATTACTTCACATACAATAGGGAAAAAGACTTATTTGTCAATGCACAACCCTTACTTCAGAAATATCAATTGCACAGCGGCGCAAATCCACAAACAATTATTACTGACGATCACAATAATTTATGGTCATACAATGGAGAAACAATGAAAGTATATTCTTTCAGTACCCAACAATCTCATACCATAAAAGATTTGCCCGAGAACATAACTTTTTTCAGTGTAAAAAAAGATAAACTATTTTACATCGACGGAGAGAATAAATTTCATATAACAGATCTATTACATAAGCATACAAATGCCATTATTCCACTAAACGAAGCATTAGGTGCAGAAAAATTCTTGAGCTATAAATTTTATGTAGACGACAACCTCGACATTTGGGTATATAGTTCCAACACAGAAGGACTTTGGCTGTTCTCTCAAAATACAAATAACACATGGAAGTTAAGTACAATAGGAAAAAATACCCTCCTTCTAAAAAATAAGGTTATCAGTATTTGTGAAGATAACTTCCATAAAATATGGATTGGATTAGAATATGACGGTATCAGTATTTATGATAAAGAGAAACAACAACATACCCATATTTCACAAAACCTGTCCCCTTACTCATTAGGAAGCAACAAAGTATGGTGCTTTTACTATGATGATGAAAACACTATGTGGGTAGGTACAATGCGAAACGGAATATCCTACTACAACCCACACTTCTTCTCTTTCTCTAAAACCATGCTCCCTTCCACTTACGATACTTCATGTCAAGTGGAAGATCATGAGCATAATTTATGGATTGGTACAGACGGAGATGGAATCTATAAAGTAGATCCTAATGGGAATATTACCACTTTTAAGAAAGAGCAAAATAATTCATTTAGCAATAAGATTATTTGCATGCACGTAGATGCCCAAAACAGAATATGGATTGGCACCTATCTGGATGGATTCGGCTATTATCAGAATAATTGTTTCCATCAACAACCTTTTTCTGATAAATTTCCAAGAAATCCCGTCAACAACAGTATATGGAGCATCACTGAAGATAATAAAGGAAATCTCTATTTAGGGAACTTAAAATGTGGCCTGCATATATTTAATCCTAAAACAGGATATTTTCACACATTTACTCCACAAAATTCCAGTCTTGTCGATCCGCATATCATGAACGTATTTTTTGACAAAAAGAACTCCATATATATGGCAACCTGTAATGGTGTTCACGTCATAAATACAGAGAATCATGAAATAAAAAATATACGCCACAACTATAAGAACTCACAATTCATCCAAGATACAATACAGAATAACGTCTACATAGACAGCCGAAATCTTTTGTGGATGGGAGGAAGAGAAGGGCTTACTATATTCGACACACGTCTTGATACGATTTACTATTTGAATAAGAGCCACAGACTGGAAGGAAATTTTGTACGAGGCATCACCGAAGATAACAACCAAAATATTTGGGTAGTAACTACAGATGGAGTTACTAAAATAGAGATACAAGTAGATCAACATGGACATGGCTATACATTTCATTGCCTCCCATACGCCAAAAACGACGGGTTACAAACCTCTGATTTCGTACATAACTCCATATATAAGTCACAAAACGGTCATATCATAGTAGGAGGAAATGGAGGATATTACGATATTAATCCTAATATAAAATACAACAAAAACATATCCAAAGTCATCTTTACAGAATTAAAAGTTCTGGACACAACTATTAATGTAGATTCCTTATATAATCATCACAAAATATTAAGCCAGAATATTGAACTTACAGACAAAATAACGCTCAAGTACAATCAAAATACGAGGATGTAAATTAAACTGTGTCAGCAAAGAATAAAGTATTAACTTTGCTAACA
>ERZ827498.4592-NODE-4592-length-10699-cov-3.335118_pt1 | contig 10699 bp, 10 predicted proteins | sample MGYA00519865_ERZ827498 | MGnify/ENA primary metagenome ERZ827498 (study PRJEB31778, sample SAMEA3449328) | human gut metagenome | biome: human gut; feature: human-associated habitat; material: faeces | place: United Kingdom | collected 2010/2012 ...
AAATACCTCACCCCACGGAATGGAATTATTTGTCTTACGGAACGGACAAATGTCCCTTCGCCCGCTATCCCGTATGAATAAAAAATGCGAAAAGCAAAAGGAGTACAAGCAAACCTGCATTTTCTACAAGCATTTTCTTTTTTCGTGGGCTTAATAAAGATTTTTCATTATAGTGAAAAAAACGTTTGATACGGTTGAAAACTTTGTTTGACGTATATCAAAAAAATACCGCCCAGCCGAGAAATCATATTCCGGCAGGGCGGCTATATTTTCAATCAAAGACTGAGCTTATTTAATATCTCTCAACTCCCAGCCCAACGCACTGGCTCCCAGCACAGCAGCATCAGAGTCTTTCAGTTCGGACATCATCAATTTGGCCTTGCCCTTGTAAATCATCAGGATATTGTCATCAATAGCTTTCTGGATAGGCTTGAAGATGTAATCTCCGGACTTAGCCAACCCACCGAACAGAATAATTGCTTCGGGACTGGAGAAAGCAATGAAGTCTGCAATAGCCTCTCCCAGAATAGTACCGGTAAAGTCAAAAATATCCTGTGCCAGCTTGTCACCCTGAACGGCTGCATCATACACATCCTTAGAGGTGATGTTTTCGGCCGGAATGGAACGCAACAAACTCGGTTCGGTACGTGCAGTGAGGAACTCACGTGCAGTACGCGCCACACCGGTAGCCGAACAGTAAGTTTCCAGACAGCCGTGGCGACCGCATCCGCAGAGACGACCGTTTTCGCGACGTATGATAGTGTGTCCCAACTCTCCGGCAAAACCGTCGTGTCCGTATACCATTTGTCCGTTGATAACGATACCGCTGCCTACACCCGTACCCAGCGTTATCATGATGAAATCTTTCATACCGCGTGCAGCGCCGTAGGTCATTTCACCGATAGCGGCGGCATTGGCGTCATTGGTCAGTGCCGTAGGGATGCCCAAACGTTCTTCAAACATGGCTGCCAAAGGAATTACTCCTTTCCACGGAAGATTCGGGGCAAACTCGATTGTACCGCTGTAATAGTTGCCGTTAGGAGCACCGATACCGATACCTTTTATTTTATCAACACCGCCATTTGCGATAATCAGCGGAAGAAGATTCTTGCATACTTCGTCTACGTAATTGTCTGCCTCATCATAAGCTCCCGTCTTGATGGAACCACTTGCAAGAATAGTGCCACGTGCATCTACGATACCAAAGACGGTGTTCGTTCCGCCTATGTCAATCCCCACTACATAGGGTTTTTCCATGTTTGAATTCATGATATTTACTTTTTTGTTTAAAGGGTTAGTTATAACATTAATGGTTACAAATTACACAAAGAAAAACGACACTGCAAAATCTTTTTTTAAAAAACTTCACGTCAATTGCAACTTTTCGTCACATAGCTGCGTCTAATAGTTGAAATCAATAAGAACAAAGCTATAAACAGGAAAAACGTGATACAACTAAAAGACATCAACAAGACCTATAACAACGGAGCACCGTTACACGTACTCAAAGGCATCGACCTTGATATCCGAAAAGGAGAGTTCGTCTCTATTATGGGAGCGTCAGGCTCCGGAAAATCCACGCTCCTCAACATCTTAGGCATTTTGGACAACTACGATACAGGAGAATATTACCTGAACGGTACGCTTATCAAGAACCTGAGCGAAAACAAAGCCGCCGAATACCGCAACCGTATGATTGGCTTTATCTTCCAGTCATTCAATCTGATTTCCTTCAAGGATGCGGTAGAGAATGTGGCTCTTCCTCTCTTCTATCAAGGAGTAAGCCGCCGGAAGCGTAACGCTATGGCGTTGGAATATCTGGAACGCCTGGGGCTGAAAGAGTGGGCTCACCACATGCCCAACGAAATGTCCGGCGGACAGAAGCAGCGTGTAGCCATTGCCCGTGCATTGATTACCCGCCCCCAGATTATCCTTGCCGACGAACCGACCGGTGCTCTCGACAGCAAGACTTCCGTAGAGGTCATGCAAATTCTGAAAGACTTGCATAAAACAGGAATGACAATCGTGGTCGTAACTCACGAAAGCGGCGTAGCCAACCAGACGGATAAGATTATCCACATTAAGGATGGCGTGATAGGCAGTATCGAAGAAAATCTAAATCATGACGCATCACCATTCGGCAAGGACGGATTCATGAAATGAAAAATTAGCATATCAACACATAAATCAATTATCGCATTATGCTGGACCTTTGGCAAGAAATATACGGTACAATCAAGCGTAACAAGTTGCGCACGTTCCTCACCGGTTTTGCAGTGGCGTGGGGCATCTTTATGCTTATCGTACTGCTGGGAGCAGGCAACGGCATCATCCATGCTTTCGAACAAAACGCATCCGAACGCGCATTGAACTCCATCCGCCTGGGCGGTGGCTGGACCACCCAATCGTACGAAGGCTTGAAAGAAGGACGGCGTATCCAACTGGAAAACAAAGACCTCGCCGCAACCGAAAAATACTTTCCCGACAATATCATCACTGCCGGCGCCACCCTGCGGCAGGGAGATGTAAACATCAGCTTCGGACAAGAATACATCAATATCTCGCTGATGGGCGTACACCCGAACTACGTAGAGTCCGAAGCCATCAAGACCGCAAGCGGACGCTTTATCAACCGGAACGATGTGAAAGAACGGCGGAAAGTTATCATTCTTCATAAAAAGTCGGCAGAAATTCTTTTCGGAAAGTCACGTACGGAACCAGTCGGCCGGTTTGTCAATGCAGGCGGTGTAGCCTACCGGGTAGTCGGATTGTACGAAGACCAGGGAGACCAAAGCAGCCTGGCCTTTATCCCCTTCTCCACCATGCAAACCATCTATAACAAAGGCGATAAACTCAACAACATCATCTTCACCACCAAAAATCTGACGAGCGAAGCGGCCAACGAAACCTTTGAGAAAGAGTACCGTAAAGTCATTGCCGCCAACCACCGTTTCGACCCGGAAGATGAAGGCGCAATATGGATATGGAACCGCTTTACACAATACATACAGACACAGAACGTAGCCGGCTTGTTGCGTACCGCCATTTGGGTGATAGGTATTTTTACCCTGCTGAGCGGCATCGTAGGCGTATCGAATATCATGCTGATTACCGTCAAGGAACGCACACGCGAGTTCGGCATACGCAAAGCGCTGGGTGCAAAGCCTTTTTCTATCCTTCGGCTGATTATTGTGGAAAGCGTTACGATTACCACCTTTTTCGGCTACATCGGCATGGTGGCAGGCATCGGAGTAACGGAATGGATGAATTCCGCCTTCGGTACACAAACAGCAGATGCGGGTATGTTTCAAGCCAGGATGTTCTCAGACCCTACAGTGGATATCGGCATTGCCATACAGGCTACATTGACCCTGATTATCGCAGGTACGCTTGCCGGATTCTTCCCGGCTAAAAAGGCGGTAAGCATCAGTCCCATCGAAGCACTTAGAGCAGATTAAACAATTATGAGAATAGACATGGATACATGCGAGGAAATCCTCGTTACGATAACAAGAAACAAGACACGCAGTTTGCTGACGGCATTCGGTGTATTCTGGGGCATCTTCATGCTTGTGGCACTTATTGGCGGCGGACAAGGCATGCAGGAACAAATGAAAGCGCAATTTGAAGGTTTCGCTACAAACTCCGGATTTATTGCAGCGCAAAAGACAAGCGAGGCCTACAAAGGATTTCGTAAAGGACGCTGGTGGGACCTGGAAATGGAAGATGTGGAACGGGTACGCAGCATCGACGGAATAAAAACGGCCACTCCTTCATTTGCCTTATGGGGACAGACAGCCGTTTACGGAGAAAACAAATACGAATGCAGCGTCAAAGGTCTATACCCCGAATATGAACAGATAGAACATCAGGAAATGACGTACGGCCGCTTTATCAATGACGTGGATATACGTGAGGCGCGCAAGGTATGCGTCATTGGCAAACGCGTGTACGAAAGCCTCTTCAAGCCGGGCGAGGACCCTTGCGGAAAATATATCAGGGTAAACGGCATTTATTACCGTGTTATCGGCATGTGCTCTTCCGAGGGTAATGTGAACATACAGGGACAGGCTTCGGAAGCGGTTACCCTACCCTTCACAACGATGCAGCAGACATATAATCTGGGACAAAGGATAGATGTAGTCTGTTTTATCATGAAACCGGGAGTAAAGGTTAAGGACGTAGAACCGGAAATAGAACATCGCATCAAAGCCGCCCATTACATCTCGCCGGACGACAAACAGGCAATCATGTTCCTCAATGCAGAAGCCATGTTTTCCATGATGGACACACTGATGACAGGTACCCGCATCCTTATCTGGATGGTGGGCTTGGGAACCTTGTTTGCCGGAGCTATCGGCGTATCCAATATCATGATGGTAACGGTAAAGGAACGCACTACGGAAATAGGCATACGGCGTGCCATCGGTGCCCGTCCCAAAGATATTCTGCAACAAATCCTTTCGGAAAGTATGGTACTGACTACAGTAGCCGGCATGGCAGGTATCTCTTTTGCCGTACTTATACTGCAAATACTGGAAAGTGCAGCGAATGATCCCGGAGTCATCAAGACCCATTATCAAGTCTCCTTCGGACTGGCTATCGGCACTTGCGCCCTTCTCATTGCATTAGGGATGCTGGCAGGACTGGCACCTGCTTACCGCGCAATGGCCATCAAACCTATCGAAGCGATAAGGGATGAGTAAAAAACGGCAAGGTAACAGACTGATAAAACGATAGAAAAATAAAACAATAATACAATAAAGATGAAAACAAAGAAGTATCTGAAAATCGCATCACTGGCGGTAGTAGCTGCCATATTTATCTGGACATTCGTGTTTTTGTACCGGAAATCCCAGCCCACTGTAAAGGTATATGAGACCATCGTTCCGGAAACAGCCGATTTGGAAAAGACAACCGTAGCCACCGGAAAAGTGGAGCCCAGAGATGAAGTGCTTATCAAGCCGCAAATATCCGGTATCATTTCCGAAGTATATAAAGAAGCCGGACAAAGCGTCAAGCAAGGCGAAGTGATTGCCAAAGTAAAGGTTATCCCCGAACTGGGCACGTTGAACTCTGCCGAAAGCCGCGTCCGTCTGGCAGAAATCAATGCCAAACAAGCCGAAACAGACTTTGCCCGTGTCAAGAAATTGTTTAATGACAAACTCATCAGTAACGAAGAATACGAAAAGGGGGAAGTGAACGTAAAACAGGCACGGGAGGAATTGCAAACAGCCAAAGACAATCTGGAAATCGTAAAGGAAGGTATCACCAAGAACAGCGCTTCATTCAGCAGCACATTGATTCGTTCTACCATTACCGGACTGATTCTGGACGTACCTATCAAAGTCGGCAACTCCGTTATCATGAGCAATACGTTCAACGATGGAACAACAATCGCCACAGTTGCCAATATGAATGACCTCATCTTCCGGGGCAACCTGGATGAGACCGAGGTAGGCCGCGTACACGAAGGCATGCCGGTAAAGCTGACTATCGGTGCTTTGCAAAACCTCTCGTTCAATGCCGTACTGGAATACATATCTCCGAAAGGCGTAGAAGAAAACGGAGCCAACCAATTCGAAATCAAAGCGGCCATCCAGGCGCCGGACAGCGTACAAATCCGTTCCGGCTATTCCGCCAATGCGGAAATTGTGCAGGAACGTGCCCTCAAGACGCTCGCCCTGCCGGAAAGTACGGTTGAGTTCAGTGGAGACAGCACCTTTGTATATGTACTGACCGACAGTGTACCTCAACAGAAGTTCAAACGCCAACAGATAGAAGTAGGTATGAGCGACGGTATCAAAATTGCCGTCAAAAGCGGCCTGACTGCCAAAGATAAAGTGCGTGGTGCTGAGAAAAAAGATAAATAACCGTTATACTTAGAAGAAGCAAAAACGCCATGAAGAAAAAGATACTTATATATATGGCCGTTCTGGCTTGCATACAAGTTCAGGCGCAAGACCGCTGGTCGCTACGTCAATGTATAGACTACGCCATCGAGCATAATATCGACATCCGCCGGACAGCCAATGCAGCCGAACAAAGCAATGTTGAAGTGAATACCGCCAAATGGGCACGACTGCCGAACCTTAATGCCAGTGCCGGACAAAACTGGAACTGGGGACGCACGCAGACCGCCATCAAGGACGAGAGTACCGGTGATTACTCCACCGTATATGTCAACACAGGCAGTCACGGTACAAATATGTCCGTTTCCACCAGTATTCCACTGTTTACCGGACTCGAGATACCCAACCAGTATGCCTTAGCCAAATTAAACCTAAAAGCCGCTCTTGCCGACTTGGAGAAAGCCAAAGAAGATATCTCCATCAATATAGCCTCAGCCTACTTACAGGTACTGTTCAACGAAGAACTGCACCGGGTTTCTTTAGGACAAGTAGAACTGAGTAAAGAACAATGCAACCGCATAGAGCGGATGGCAGAAGTAGGGAAAGCCTCTCCGGCAGAAGTTGCCGAAGCCAAAGCACGTGTAGCGCAGGATGAGATGAATGCGGTACAGACGGACAATAACTATCAACTGGCATTGCTCGACCTCAGCCAGCTTATCGAACTGGAAACACCGGAAGGTTTCCTCTTGGAAAATCCTGCCGCAACAATAGAACTTATCCCATTGGCTTCTCCGGACGAAATATATCAGTTAGCATTAGGTTGCAAGGCCTCAATACAAGCTGCACAGTATCGTCTGGAAGGAAGTAAACACAGTATCCGAATCGCCCAAAGCGGTTACTATCCGCAACTGACTCTCAGCGGGAGTCTCGGTACGAATTATTATTCGACAATCAACCGCACTTTCAGCCAGCAAATGAGTGATAATTTCAACAAATACATCGGTTTTAATCTGAGTGTTCCCATCTTTAACAGACTGGCTACACGCAACCGGGTACGTACAGCCCGTCTGCAACGTGAAAACTACTCCTTGCAACTGGATAATGCCAAGAAGGAGCTCTACAAAGAAATTCAGCAAGCGTGGTACAATGCGGCAGCATCCGAAAGCAAGTACACAAGCAGCAGCGTGGCAGCCACGGCAAGCGAAGCATCGTTTAAGCTGATGAGCGAGAAATACGAAAACGGGAAAGCGAACGCCGTAGAGTACAATGAGGCCAAGCAGAATCTGATGAAAGCACAATCCGATGAACTACAAGCCAAATACGAGTACCTGTTCCGTACCAAGATACTGGACTTTTATAAAGGAGAGCCTATCGAATAAATACAATTTTAGTTGTTGTGTGTTTGTAAGGAGATGAACACTTTTTATTTATTTCTTTTCAGGCACGGAATTCACAGAAAAAGAAGTAAAGAAAATATGTGTTTTCCGTGTAGTCCGTGCCTGAAAGAAATCATCAGGTATATTGAAGTATCCCCCGTTTATCAGTTAAATACACATGGATAAGCGTTTAATTTCGTCTTGACGCTTCCTTACTTCTTTCTGACGAACGGGAAGAAGAACGTGTTGTACGCGTAGAGGATGAAGAAGAGTTGCTGCGTCGTCTTACGCTTTCGTTTTCCTTTTGAGTACTCTGCCCGCGTTTAGGAGCATTTACTTCCTTCTTAGTATCGGAACGGCGTACCGGACCGTTGGTAGTAGGACGGCGATTGGACTGTTCCACATTAGGGCGCGTACCGGAATTGGGACGGATATGAACCGAACCGAAATCCGAACGCCGGCTCGTATGGTACGATTTATTATCACGAATGCGGAAAGGGCCGTTGTAAGCAGGATGATTATGCCGTCCCCGGTAATAGCTCACATTATGATAATGGACACGGTTATGTCCGCCACAGTAAGTACGATAATGATAAGGACGCGGATAGTAGAAATGATTCGGATTGGTATAAGTAACATAAATCCGGAAAGACCAATGCCCGCCACTCACATAAATCGGACGGAAAAAGTAGGCAGCCTGCATGAAACGGGAATACTGTCTGCGGCTCAATACCCAGCGTAAATCGTCATTGCGTATATCCAGATAATCGTAATACCGATTCAACGCCCATTCTTCACCCCTCAGCACATCATCCATCAGATAACGTACACCTGAAATAAAGTCATAATTAATTTCATATACATCATTATACTGAGCCGTATTCAGATTCAGTTCATAAGCCATCTTATCCGTAAGAAAGCGTGTTTCTTTACGCACTTTACTGTTACTCATGGCCGCATGGCAGGCAACAGTACTCATTATTACGGCAAATAACATAAATAATATTCGTTTCATGGCAGCATTCTTTACAAGTTTATATTCCATCATTTTAGTAAAAACAAAAATAGGGGAATATTTTCCCCCATCCTTCTGTTTCTCTCTAATATGTTATAGGGAAAACCCTATTGCAGGTAGGGATTAGAGTTTTTTTACCAGTTCAATCCCATTTTCCTGCAGCAATACCACATATTTTTTGTATAAATCGCCAACTGCTTTTTTAAAGGTTTTCTTGCTGACACCGAATGTATCGTAAATCTCTTCGGCAGGGCTCTTGTCATGCAAAGTGATGTGTCCGCCCTGCTCACGGATATAATCCAATAAGGTAGCAGCAAAGTCTTCCACCTTGCCCTGCCCCGGTTTCTGAAGTATCAGGTCAATCTTGCCATCCTCGCGAACCTGCTTTACATAAGCCTTCAATGTCATGCCTGTATGCAGGGGTTGAAATATCTCGCTTTCATACAGCAAACCGCTATATCGGTTCTCAATAATAGCCTTAAAACCTAAATCAGTCTTCTGCCAGATAAGTATGCTGACTTCCTGACCGGGTTCATAAGACGCTTTTTCTTTCGAAAGATAACGGTCCACTTTGGCAGAGGCTACAATCCGGTAACTCTCGTCATCCAGATGAGCATGGATTACATATTGCTTCCCAACCTGCATCTTCATTTTCTGTTCACGGAAAGGAACAAACAAATCTTTCATCAATCCCCAGTTGAGGAAAGCGCCGTATTGATTTATCCATGCCACTTCCAAACAGGCAAACTCACCGACCTGTACTAATGGTGTCAGCGTAGTAGCTACCAACCGTTCCTCGTTATCCAGGTAGATAAACACAGTCAGTTCATCTCCCGGCTTGCAGTTTTCGGGCACATAACGCGACGGAAGCAGAATCTCTCCTTCTTCACCACCATCCAGATACATGCCGAAATCAACCTCTTTCACCACCCTCAAGGTATTGAACTTTCCTAACTCTATACTCATACAAATTATATTTCGTAATATTTATAACAAGAACGATACACAATAGAACACAGCCTGTTCCGGCATCCTGCGCAAAGATAGTGAAAGGTGAGCGCAATACCAAGCCAAAAGCCCGCTTTTGAGCGCGGGTACTTCCGAGCAGCATCCTACCTTATATAAAGATAAGGAATAACTTTTCGCTCTAAAAGATAACTTTTTTATATAAACAACTCCTCCGGAAAACGGTTATCTTTGTAACGTAACAATTGACCAAAGCGTTTATTATTCACCTTTAAATAATATAATTATGGAATTTATTACAAACGAAAAGCTGACCATTGTAGGTGCAGCCGGTATGATCGGCTCCAACATGGCACAGACTGCAATCATGATGCACCTCACCCCGAACATCTGTTTATACGACCCCTATGCTCCCGGTCTGGAAGGTGTGGCAGAAGAAATGTTCCACTGCGGATTTGAAGGCCTGAACCTGACATTCACATCCGACATTAAAGAGGCTCTAACCGATGCCAAATATGTAGTGTCTTCCGGTGGTGCAGCCCGTAAAGCAGGTATGACCCGTGAGGATTTGCTAAAAGGCAATGCCGCCATTGCCGAAGAATTCGGTAAGAACGTGAAAGCTTACTGCCCGGATGTGAAGCACGTGGTTGTCATCTTTAACCCGGCCGATATTACCGGCCTGATTACATTATTGTACTCAGGATTGAAGCCATCTCAGGTTACAACACTGGCAGCCCTTGACAGTACCCGCCTGCGTAGCGAACTTTCCAAACATTTCGGCATTGCTCCCGATAAGATAGAGAACTGCCGTACATATGGCGGACATGGTGAACAAATGGCTGTATATGCTTCTACCGCCAAAATAGATGGGAAACCGTTGCTGGATATCATCGGCACTCCTGCCCTGACAAAGGAAGAATGGGCAGAAATACAGACCAAAGTTACCAAAGGCGGCGCTAACATTATCGCTTTGCGCGGTCGTTCTTCTTTCCAAAGCCCTGCGTACATTTCCATAGAAATGATTGCTGCCGCCATGGGTGGAAAGCCTTTCCGCTGGCCGGCAGGCACATATGTGCACAGTCACGGTTTCGACCATATCATGATGGCTATGGAAACCGAAATCAATAAGGACGGTGTGCACTACAAAGAGCTGAAAGGTACTCCCGAAGAAGAGGCTAAACTGAAAGAAAGTTACGCCCACCTCTGTAAACTACGCGACGAAGTTATAGGAATGGGCGTATTGCCGCCCATTAAAGACTGGCACAGTATCAATCCGAATATAGATTAAGCAATTACGTAGAAATCTATACTCATAAATAATACAAATATCCCCTTTGTTTTTGTTTTAAAAGCTACAAAGGGGATTTTTCTAATATTTTTCCTCAAAAAGCCTTGTAGTATAAAAAAATATCTTTATCTTTGCACCCGCAAACGGAAAAGGTGCCATAGCTCAGTTGGTAGAGCAAAGGACTGAAAATCCTTGTGTCCCC
>ERZ827498.4593-NODE-4593-length-10697-cov-2.698271_pt1 | contig 10697 bp, 8 predicted proteins | sample MGYA00519865_ERZ827498 | MGnify/ENA primary metagenome ERZ827498 (study PRJEB31778, sample SAMEA3449328) | human gut metagenome | biome: human gut; feature: human-associated habitat; material: faeces | place: United Kingdom | collected 2010/2012 ...
TGCACGAGATCACCCAGAATTACCGCGAAGCAAGCCTTTCCAATGTGGCCCGCAGCTACGGCGTTTCGCTGGCGTATGTCAGCGAGTGCGTCCGGGCCCAGACCGGAAAGACCTATAAGGAGCTGCTGCAGAAGCACCGGATGGAGACCGCCGCCCGCCTGCTGCGCCGCAGCGACCTGAACATCCAGCAGATCATCACCCAGGTGGGCTACGAGAACACCAGCTACTTCTACCGCCTGTTCCATGAGCGGTATGGCCAGAGCCCCCGGGAGTACCGCCGGGCACGCAGCCAGCGCACATAAGCGCATCAGTGAACGACCCTCTCCGCCTTTGCAGCAGGCTTTGACGGAGAGGGCCGTTTTGTGTTATATTAAGGCAGAACGATCAGGGCGGGCAGCGGCCTGCCGGAAGAGAGGTTGGATGACGATGTTTCGTGGAGCAAGACGTGCAGATCTGGATGCGATCCTGAAAATTTATGCCCGCGCCCGGCAGGCGATGGCGGATTCCGGCAACCCCACCCAGTGGGGAGACCATTTCCCGCCGCAGGAGCTGCTGGAAGAGGACATTGATTCCAACCGGCTGTTCCTCTACCTTGTCAACGGCGAGCTGGAGGGCGTGTTTGCCTTTATCCTTGGCCCGGACCCCACCTATGCCCGGATCGAGGATGGCAAGTGGCTGAACGATACCCTGCCCTACGGCACCATCCACCGGCTGGCTTCGGCGGGCAGGCACCCCGGCGTTGCCGCCGCTGTGATCACCTGGTGTCTGGAGCACTGCGAGAGCCTGCGGGCCGACACCCACGCCGACAACAAGATCATGCAGCACCTGCTGGAAGAAAACGGCTTTACCAAGTGCGGCATCATCCATGTGGAGGATGGCACGCCCCGCATTGCCTACCAGAAAATGTCCCTTACCCTGCCTTTGCGCCGGGATTGAACCGCAAAAATGCGCCGCCCCACCGGAAACGATGGAGCGGCGCTGTTTTTATATCGGTTTGTCAAGAGCTCTCCCTTTGGGAGAGCTGTCGAGCGAAGCGAGACTGAGAGGGTGAGCCCGCTTTCAGGAAATCGGATCTGTCATCTGACCTTCAAGCGCGGGTTCTTCCACCACGGTCTCCTCCGGCGTGGGCTGGAAATACTTCTCGTACAGCTCCATGCCGATGCGGTAGCCCTGCCACACGATGACCGCCGTGCCTGCACCGGCCACGCCGATGATGGCGGCAGTGCCCAGAATGCTGGGCTCGCTCTCGATGGTGGCATCCCGGTACTGGGCTTCCACGGTCACGGTGCTGCCCTTGGCCACGGTGCCCGCCGGGATGGTAAAGCTCTCCTGGTTGTAGGCGACCGCCGGGTTGCCCAGCAGGCTGGCTTCATCCATGGCCCACAGGTCGAACACCATGCCCTCGGGCACGGCGCTCTGGTTCAGCGTCACCTTGACCTCGGCATCCACCGGCACGTTGGCGCTGGTCATGGCTTCGCCGCCGTTGTAGGTGAACGTGCCGCCCTTCACCGTCAGGGTGTAGGTGGGGGCTTCGGGAGTGGGGTCAGGTGTGGGTTCGGGCTTCGGGTCGGGAACAACAATTTTGGTCGAGTTCAACTCCACATCGCTGTCGGGCATCTCAAAGCATACCACTTTTTTGTTGGTTTCACCGTTCAGGTAGTAGCTGCTGAATGCATTGCCGATTTCCTGACCGTTGATATTCGTAATATCTACATTGGATTCTACGGTGAGGACGGTGCCTGCGTAGGAATACAGATCCCATGCGGTGCCCTGCACCAAATCATAGCCGGTTTTATCGGGGGCGAGAGGAAGCGTGTCGTTTACCTTCACGATGGCTCCACCATTCACGGTAACAGAGCGATAATCGCCACTGAGCGCAGTATCGCTTACTACGGTGCTCCCTAAGAGTTTGTTGAGCACACTATCCTTTCCGTTGAATGCACCGCCGGTTATCACGCCGTCGTTGTAAAGCAGACCAGCCGCAAATGTGCCGCCCTCGATTACATGGGGTTCGCTTGAAGTGCTGCCAGGTTGACCATTGGCTACCAGAGTATTGAAAATGCCATCTTCGATGATGCTGCCTTCGTTAACAATGCCGCAATTTACGGAACGCAAATTTTCGCCCTTCTTGTTAACAGGGTCAGTGTAGAGGAAATTATAGTTGCCGCTTTCCAGATATACGGTGCCGGGGTCGCCGCTTAACGCCTGGTAATGCCAACCGTTGCCACAATAATTATAAAGATTGCCATCGGGCTTAAAAGGAGCATTGCCTATAACCGGTGTGCCATCACTGTCCATGATAAGAGACAAACCATGGGAAGCTTGGTTCAGTATGATATCCGCTTCCGGATTAAAAGCACTCACAGAATTAAGAGATTTTATATTGATGCACACGGTGTTTTTGTTGGAAGAATCCGGATATACGTTTTCCAATAAAATGCGGTTGATATCAAGGATGGGTTTACTGGCGGTAATGGTATTATTCCCGGTCTTGACTGCATAAAGCGTGTTGCCCCAGTCGCCGGACGCAAGACCATTGACTGCTGTAATAGAACCGGTTCCGTTCAGGGTGACTGTTTTGAATGTGCCTGCACCTTCACCAGTGGGCGTGTTTTTGAACGCGCCGCCGGTCAGCGTTGCACCGGATTCAACCACCAACTGGACATTCGGGTTCAGGGGGCCCAGTGCGTTTTCCTCACCGGAAAAATCATAACATGTCGGCGTGCTGGGGCTTAATGTCAAAGTTCGGGTGTCCTTATCATAGCTCCAGTCTGTTCCGGAGCAGGACTGACTACCGCTATTAGAGCCTTCTGGGTAGCCGCCCTTTACAATTTTTAATTGGCCGCCTCCCTCCGCCCACGCTGTGATTGCCGACACAGGCAGGAGCGTTACCGCCATGCACAGCGCCACCAGAAGGCTGATAAGTCGTTTCTTCATAGGGGGTCCCTCACTTTCTTTGGGCCGGAAGTGGAGCTCCGGCAAAAATGGATGCTCTTACTTCCTTAAATACACGCCGCGCGGAATCCTTTCACCCTTTTTCAAAAAAATTTGAAAAAAAAAAACGAACTGCAAAACAGTCCGTTTTCGGGTCATCTTTCGTAATGTGTCCAAAGGCTTAAAATCTTGATGGTTTGCTCTTCTTCAAAAACATCATACACAAGGCGGTGCTGTACGTTGATGCGCCTGCTGTACGAGCCGTTCAAATCGCCCACCAGCTTTTCATAGGGCGGCGGGTTCTGGAACGGATTTTCTTTTATAATGGAGATCAGCGCCTTCGCCTTTTCGTCAAGATGGGCGGATTTCAGCTTTGGAATGTCCTTGAGCGCGGTTTTCGTATAAACAATTTTGTACATTTACCACTCCACAGCCGATTCGTCAACACAATCTTCCAGCGGTTCGGCCTTGGCCGCCATGAGCTTTTCCCGCATTCCCGGCACGGAGACGAGATAAAGCGTTTCCATAATGCCGCTGTAATCTTCTTCCGAAAGCAGAACAGCGTTGCCGTCTTTGGTGCAGATGTTCAGCGGTTCATTGTACTTTACGGTCTGCTCTACATACTGGAAAGCATTCTTGCGAAAGTTCGTGATATTAGTGGTCGTCATTGTGCATCACCTCTTATGTACATAATAGCGTACATGCTGCGCGGTGTCAAGACCTTTTTTGCCGAACTTGGGGCTTGTGGAGCGGGGGCAATCGTTCTATAATACAAGCTGTGAAATGAATCACAAAAGGGGTGGAACGTATGGACAAAAAACTGAACGAGGCCGTGGCGGCGCTGCGGCCCCAGATGGTGGCGGCGCTCCAGCGGCTGGTGCGCAGGCGCAGTGTGGAGGCCGATCCGCTGCCGGGCAAGCCCTTTGGCGAGGAGGTGGATGCCTGCTTTGCCGAGGCGCTGACCCTCTGCCATGAGCTGGGCTTTGAGACCACCGACATGGATCGGTACATCGGCTGGTGCGAGATCGGCACCGGGGACGAGATGGTGGCGGTGCTGGGGCATCTGGACGTGGTGCCCGAGGGCGAGGGCTGGCATCACCCGCCCTACGCCGCCGAGATCGAGGGCGGCAGGCTGTATGGCCGGGGTGCCATTGACGACAAAGGCCCGGTGGTGGCCAGCCTGTTCGCGCTGAAAGCCATCCGGGATCTGGGCATTCCGCTCAACCGCCGTGTCCGGCTGCTGTTCGGCCTGAACGAGGAGACCAACGACCGGGACGTGCTGTACTACAAGGCCCACGGCGGGGAGATCCCGGTGCTGGGCTTCACCCCGGACGGCGAGTATCCGCTCATCAACGGCGAAAAGGGCATCCTGAACGAGAGCTATGCTGTGCAGCTGCACCAGACCGGGGCCTGGCAGCTGAGCAGGGTGCAGGGCGGCGTGGCCGGCAATGTGGTGCCGGACTACGCCTGCGCTGTGCTGACCGCCCCGGCGGGGGCCTCCCTGCCGGATGCGGAGCACATCACCGTGACAGCCATCCCCGGCGGCTATCAGGTGGAAGCGGTGGGCGTTTCGGCCCACGGCAGCCACCCGGAGCAGGGCGAAAACGCCATCGGGCGGCTGGTGTGCTACCTTGACCGGCTGCCGCTGGAGGGGGATGCCAAACAGGCCGTGCACTTTCTGGCCGAGAAGCTGGGCACCGACCCCTACGGCGAGCGCCTGCTGGGCCACCGGCTGGAGGATGCGCTCTCCGGCCCCATGAGCTGCAACTGGGGGCTGATCGAGGGCGACGCGCAGCATCTGTGGGTCAAGCTGAACTACCGCTATCCTGTGACCATGGAACGGGCAGACTGCCAGCCCGCTGTGCAGGCCGCTTTTGAGGCCGCAGGCTGGGCGCTGGATGGGCAGGTGCACAAGGAAAAGCTCTACTACCCTGCCGAGACCCCGCTGGTCAGCGCCCTGCTGGAGGTTTACCGGGATGCCACCGGCGACAATGCCCCGCCCAAATGCATCGGCGGCGGCACCTACGCCAAGATGCTGCCCAATGTGGTGGCCTTTGGCCCCCTGTTCGCGGGCGACCCGGTCACAGAGCATCAGCCCGATGAATGCTTCGATCTGGAACGTCTGGTGCAGAACGCCCAGATCATTGCAAACGCCATTGTCAAGCTGGCAAACCTGCCGCTGGAATAAGAAGGAGGACGGGACTATGAAGATCACACAGGTGCGGCTGGGCCGCATTTCCACCCCGCTGCGGGTGCCGTTCAAAACAGCACTGCGCACTGTGAACAGCGTTGAGGATGTTATCGTGGAGCTCCACACCGATACCGGTGCTGTGGGCTACGGCGAAGCACCTCCTACCGGCGTCATCACCGGCGACACCACCGGGGCCATCTTCGGTGCCATTCAGGATCATATCGCCCCTGCCCTGCTGGGCCGCGACCTCGATGAATTTGAGGATCTGACCGCCGCTGTGCAGAAGGCGCTTGTCCACAACACCAGCGCCAAGGCCGCTGTGGACATGGCCCTGTGGGATCTGCTGGGCCAGAAGTACAGCGCCCCTGTTTATCGGATGCTGGGCGGTGCCCGCAAAAACATCGTGACCGATATCACCATCAGCGTCAACCCGCCCGAGGAGATGGCCCGGGATGCCCGCACCGCCGTCCAGCGCGGCTACGACTGCCTGAAGGTCAAGGTTGGTATCGACCCTGAGCTGGATGTGGCCCGCCTTGCCGCGGTGCGGCAGGCCGTGGGCGCCAACTATCCCGTGATCCTGCGTATGGGCGGCAAAGACTTCATCCCCGGCTCCAACGGTCTGGAGGAGGCGCAGGCCTTTGCCGTGGAGGCCGAAGCGGCCGGCATCGACCTGCTGAATGTCACCGGCGGCTGGCATGAGACCACCGTACCCCAGCTGCCCGGCGACCTGCCCCGGGGCGGCTTGAGCTATCTGGCCGCGAACGTCAAACGCGCCGTGTCCATCCCGGTGGCCGCCTGCAACCGTATCAGCTCCCCCGCCGTGGCAGAAAACATCTTGGCCGAGGAGAAAGCCGACCTCATCGGCATGGCCCGTCCCCTGCTGGCCGATCCCGAGCTACCCCGAAAGGCCGAAGCGGGCCGGGCAGATCTGATCCGCCCCTGCGTGGCCTGCAATCAGGGCTGTCTTGTGGGCGCGTTTTTTGACCGGCCGCTGTGCTGTCTGGCCAACCCGCTGTGCGGCCGGGAGTATCAGCCGGAGTCCCGCCCCGCAAGCGGAAAGGTTCTGGTCATCGGCGGCGGCCACGCCGGCTGCGAAGCCGCTTCGGCGGCGGCGCGCATGGGTTCGCGCACGCTGCTCCTAACGATGGACATGACCAAGCTGGCCAACATGTCGTGCAACCCCGCCGTGGGAGGCGTAGCCAAGGGGCAGATCGTCCGCGAAATCGACGCGCTGGGCGGCCGCACGGCGCGTATCACCGACCGCACGACACTCCAATTCCGGATGCTCAACCGCTCGAAGGGAGCGGCCATGTGGAGCCCGCGCGCGCAGTGCGACAAAGGCCGTTTTTCGGCCGAATGGCGGCACGAACTGGAAAATACGCAGAACCTCTATATCTGGCAGGATACGGCCGCAGAACTGCTCTTCGACACGGCAGGGGAGCGTCCCCGCGTGACGGGCGTGCGCACGTGCATGGGCGTCGAGTTCACTGCGCGCGCCGTGATCCTCACGGCCGGCACCTTCCTCGACGGCATGATGTACTGCGGCGAAGCGCACGCGCCGGGCGGACGTGCCGGCGATCCCGCTTCGACGGGCATCACTGCATCGCTCGCCGCGATGGGATTCGAAACGGGGCGCATGAAGACCGGTACCCCCGCACGACTCGACGCCCGCACGATCGACTTCGAGGCATTGGAGCCGCAATACGGCGACGAAAATCCGTCGAAGTTTTCATTTTCCACTGATACACAGCAAGTTAAATATCAAAGTCCCTGTTTTCTGGTCTACACTTCGCCCGAAGTGCACGCCACGTTGCGTACAGGCTTCGACCGGTCGCCGCTCTTCAACGGCACGATCCACGGCATCGGACCGCGTTACTGCCCCTCGATCGAAGACAAGCTGCGCACCTTCGCCGACAAGGAACAGCATCAGTTATTCCTTGAACCAGAAGGAGATAACACCAATGAATACTATCTCAACGGCTTCTCGTCGTCGCTGCCGTGGGAGGTACAGTACGAGGCGCTGCACCGGATCCGGGGGTTGGAGGACGTCCATATCTTCCGGCCCGGCTATGCGATCGAATACGACTACTTCCCGCCCACCCAGTTGCGCCATACGCTCGAAACGAAACTCGTCGACGGACTCTATTTCGCCGGACAGGTCAACGGCACGACAGGTTACGAGGAGGCTGCGGCGCAGGGCCTGCTGGCAGGGATCAACGCGCATCGCAAACGGGTAGGGGAGTCGGCGATCGTTCTGCAACGCGACGAAGCCTACATCGGCGTGTTGATCGACGATTTGGTGACGAAGGGCATCGACGAACCTTACCGGATGTTCACCTCGCGCGCCGAGTACCGCATTCTGCTCCGACAGGACAATGCCGACCTGCGACTCACTCCGCTCGGGCATGAAATCGGATTGATTTCGGAAAAAGACTTTGTGAATTTCGAGCGAAAAAAGTCGTGCGTAGAATCGCTTATTTCCTTCGCCCGCCGCACGAGCGTGCGTGCAGGCGAAATCGACGACTATCTGAAATCAGTCGATTCCGAACCGATGAAGCAGGGGAGGAAGCTCTACGACATCCTGCTTCGCAACGAAATCACCTTCGCCGGCCTGTCCCGCGTCCTCCCCAAGCTCGCGCAACTGATCGAGGAAAAGGGAATGACGACCGAAGCGATCGAAGAAGCGGAGATCCAGATCAAGTACAACGGATATATCCAGCGGGAAAAATTCATCGCCGAAAAGTTGCATCGGCTCGAAAATATCGCCATCCCTGCCGATTTCGACTATCATTCGATGCAATCGCTCACGATCGAGGCACGGCAGAAACTCACGCGCATCCGCCCGACGACGATCGGCCAAGCTTCGCGTATCCCCGGGGTTTCGCCCGCCGACGTGAATGTCTTGCTTGTGAAATTCGGGAGATAAGGCCGATTCGACCACAAAAAAAACCACGAGAGAGGCAAACCTTTGCGGTTCGCCTCTCTCGTGTTCCACGTGGAACAATCCACCAAAGGAGAGTAGGGGGGGGGTCAAAATGTCTCGACGAAATGCATCGGATAGCGATCCCAATACTCACGATACACCCGGTCCATCTGCCCATCTAAATTCAACTGATACAGACGAAAGATAACCGGAAAATTCTTGGGTTGCCACAACTCCTCATAAGAATAACAATACCGCATCCCTATGGCCTGCATCACCCTTCCGCTTCGCGGATTGTTCACATCGTGTGTCGCCGTAATATAGGGAAGCCCCATACGCCGCAACAGGTCGACGACAGCCCGACAAGACTCCGTGCAGAACCCATTATGCCAGAACTCTTTGCGAATGCAGTACCCCAGATCATGGCTATCGTCACCGCTCACATGAATGCAACCAACAGCTAAATCGCTATCTTTCAGGCAAATCGCATAATACAAACCGCCGTTTCGAATCCACGTCTCGATATACCGGAGGTAAGACCGAGCTTCCGCCATATCTTTTAACGGGAACATCGGCAGAAAGGCAGTGACCTCTTCGTCGCTTAAAAGCACGAATAAAGCGGACAAATCGCCGTCAGAAAAAGGGCGTAAAATCAACCGCTCGGTCTCAATACGAATCATGATCTCTTGAATTCAATTCATACATGCATATAGAATCACCGTACCCCCCCCAAAAAAAAAACATGCGGTCACACAAGGAGACCACATGTTTTCCGTACCAAAATTCGTATTTCCGAAGGTCAAGAGAAATTCATACACTACCTCCCGAAATACGCTCCTTATACTATATACTACTCGACGACCAACGTCCAGCCGTAGGGATCGTCGCAGCGGCCGTACTGAATATCCTGCAATTTGTTGTACATCTCCAAGCAGCGCTTGCCCGGTTCGTCACCGAACTTCCATTCGCGACCCGTTTCCTCGTCGTAGATATAGCCGATAGGCGATATCACCGCAGCCGTTCCGCAGGCGGCGCACTCTTCGAACGTCGAGAGCTCGTCGACCGCAACGGGACGCTCCTCGACCTTCATCCCCATATCCTTCGCCAACTGCCGCAGGCTCTTGTTGGTGATCGAAGGCAGGATCGAGGTCGATTTCGGCGTAATGTAAGTATTGTCTTTGATACCGAAGAAATTGGCGGCGCCGCACTCCTCGATATATTTCCGGTGGACTGCATCGACGAACATCGAATTGGCATATCCCTCCCGGTTGGCCTCCTCGCCCGCTTCGAGGCTGGCGGCATAGTTGCCGCCGCACTTGACATCGCCCGTTCCACGTGGAGCAGCACGGTCATAATCGGGATTCACGATCACGCGAATCGGTTTGATGCCCTCCTTGAAATAGGCTCCGACAGGCGAGACGAAGACGCACACCATGAACTCTTTGGCGGGGTGTACACCCAGGAAAGCACCCATGCCGATCTCCAAGGGTCGAAGATAGAGCGTCGCACCCGTCCCGTAGGGAGGTACGAACCGCTCGTTGGCCTTGACCGCCATGCGGCACATCTCGACGAAGGTTTCGACGGGCAGTTCGGCCATGCAGAGTTTGCGGGCCGTCGCGGCGAAACGCTTGCCGTTCTCGTCGGGACGGAAGAGCCGCACCTTGCCGTCGGCGCCGCGAAAGGCTTTCAACCCTTCGAACGACTCGACGCCGTAATGCAGGCAGGGGGCCGACATGTGCACCGAAATATATTCGTCCTGCGTCAGTTCCGGCTCGCCCCATTTGCCGTCCTTGTAGGAGATGCGGACGTTGTAATCCGTCTTGTGATAGTTAAACGGCAACGCCGCCCAATCCACGTTTTCCATAATCTTAAAGAGTTTAAGAGGTTTTTATCCAACGACCGCACCGCTGTTTACCGGAGCCGCCGGTTCCAGCAGCACGAGTTTGCCCACAGCATCCTCGCCCATGAGGATCATACCGCGCGACTCGATTCCTTTGAGCGTACGGGGTTCGAGATTGACGAGCACCAACACCTGCCGACCGACCAGCTCCTCGGGCGTATAATGTTCGGCGATGCCCGACACGATCTCACGCCGGTCGATACCCGTGTCGACAGTCAGCTTCAACAGCTTCTTGGTCTTGGCGACCTTCTCGGCCGCAAGAATGGTCGAAACACGTATATCCATGCGTTGGAAATCGTCGAACGATATACTATCTTTCTGAGGATCAATATTTTGAGACGACTCTACCGCCAAATTTGCCTCTTTGGTCGCCGCCAGCTTATCGAGCTGCGCCTGGATAACGTCGTCCTCGATCTTCTCGAAAAGCAACTCGGGCGTCCCGATCCGGTGACCGGCGGCAACGAGATCGGTCGCCCCGATACGCTCCCAGTCCAACGGTTCGAGCCGCAGCATCGCCAGTAACTTGGCCGCGGTGAAGGGCATGAAGGGTTCGACGACGATCGAGAGGTTGGCCGTGATCTGCAAGGCGATGTTGAGGATCGTCTTCACCCGTTCGGGATCGGTCTTGACGAGTTTCCACGGCTCGCAGTCGGCCAGATACTTGTTGCCGATGCGCGCCACGTTCATCGCCTCCTTCAACGCCTCGCGGAAGCGGTAGTTCTCGATATTCTGTTCGAGCGTCGCCTTCA
>ERZ827498.4599-NODE-4599-length-10688-cov-3.989561_pt1 | contig 10688 bp, 10 predicted proteins | sample MGYA00519865_ERZ827498 | MGnify/ENA primary metagenome ERZ827498 (study PRJEB31778, sample SAMEA3449328) | human gut metagenome | biome: human gut; feature: human-associated habitat; material: faeces | place: United Kingdom | collected 2010/2012 ...
CACCTGTGATGGCACACTCGACCACGGCGGGGGGGGTCATCAGCGCACTCTCCACCTCAAACGGGCCGATGCGGTAGCCGCTGCTCTTTATCACGTCGTCAATGCGACCCACAAACCAGTAGTAGCCATCCTCGTCGCGCCATGCCATGTCGCCAGTATAATAGATGCCGTCGTGCCATGCCTGACGTGTGAGCTTGTCATCGCGATAGTAGCCCTTGAACAGTCCGAGGGGCTTCACGTCGCCCACACGCACCACGATCTGTCCCTTCTCACCATCCTCACACGGTGTGCCGTCGGGCTTCAAGAGGTCGATGTCATACTGAGCGTTGGGCTTGCCCATAGATCCTGGCTTGGGCGTCATCCACGGCATTGTTCCGAGCGTCATGCAGGTCTCTGTCTGGCCAAAGCCCTCCATCAGGCGTATGCCCGTAAGCTCATAGAACTTGTCATAGACAGCAGCGTTAAGCGCCTCGCCCGCCGTGCAGCAGTAGCGCAGCGACGAGAGGTCATATTGAGAGAAATCCTCACGAATCATGAAACGGTAGACCGTCGGGGGCGCACAGAACGAGGTTATGTGATATTGCTCTATCTTGCGCAGCAGCTTCTCTGCCGTAAACTTTTCGTGGTCAAAAACGAACACGGCAGCTCCAGCAAACCATTGTCCGTAAAACTTACCCCACACGGCCTTGCCCCATCCCGTGTCGGCCACGGTGAGGTGTATGCTGTCTTCGCTGAGGTTGTGCCAGAACACACCCGTGGTGAGATGTCCGAGAGCATAGAGAAAATCGTGAGCCACCATCTTGGGTTCGCCACTGGTTCCGCTGGTAAAATACATCAGCATGGTGTCGTCGTTGGTGTTGACGTGGTTGGGGCGCACAAAGGCAGGAGCGCTCTGCCACTCCTTATGCCAGTCGTGGAACCCGTCGGGCACCTCGGGACCAACAGAGATAAGAGTGTGCACCGTCGGACTCTCGCTCATGGCCTCGCTCACCTGTGTGAGCACATAGTCCTCACCCACACACACTATAGCCCTCACGCTTGCGCGGTTGTTGCGATACACGATGTCATGCTTTGTGAGCATGTGCGTGGCGGGTATGGCGATGGCACCGAGCTTATGCAGGGCAAGCATTGTAAGCCACCACTCATAACGACGTTTGAGGATTATCATGACCATGTCGCCATGTCCAATGCCGAGCGAGGCAAAGTAGGCTGCCGTCTGGTCGCTTTCGCGTTTGATGTCGGCAAACGTAAAAAACTTTTCCTCACCTTCGTCGTTGGTCCAGATGAGTGCCACCTTGTCGGGTTGCTCCTCTGCCCACACGTCCATCACGTCGTAGGCGAAATTAAAATTCTCGGGTATGTTAAAATGCAGATTTTTCCTATAATCCTCTTCAGAGGAAAAATGGGTCTGCGTCAGGAATCGTTCTATCATCTTTAACGTTAAATCGTCTAGATCATTCTATGGCCTTAATCGTTCAATGGCCCTAATCGTTCAATGGTCTTTTTAAATTACAACACACACAAATGTCACCTTGCTATCTCCTATCGCACGCATGCAGTGTTGCTGCGAGGCATCAAAATAGATGCTGTCGCCTTCGTGCAGAACCATGACCTTATCGCCGATGGTGATCTCGAGCTCACCTCTCAAGACAAAGTCAAACTCCTGTCCTGCGTGCGAGTTCTTGTTGTGGTTTGCATCGCCAGGCAACGGGTCGACGGTCACAAGGAAAGGATCCACCTCACGTCCTTGAAACCCGCTTGCAAGACTCTGATACTTATAGTCTTTGCTTCGTTCAACGCCCAGACCCTTGCCCCGACGTGTAAGGAAATAGCCTTTCATGCGTGGCTCCTCGCCGAAGAGCAGCACGTCAAGGGCAATGCCATAGCGTTTCGATATTTTTGAGAGACGATATACCGACGGGTCTGCCTTGCCCTCCTCCATCTTAAGGTAATGTTCGAGCGACACGCCACACACCTCTGCCACTTCTTCAGCAGGGATGTCGAGTACCTCGCGGAGGCCCTTCAGGCGTTGTCCAATTTGCTTTATTGAGTCTTCCATAACTGACAATATTATTATTTTGAGCCAAAGTTAGTAATAATTTCCCAAATATAAGACATAAAGGTCTACATTTTGTCAGATATTAAGCAATAACCTTTTTTTATAAGATCCATATAAGCGATTAATTTTGAGCTCCTATTATAAAAAAAAGGAAATTGTCGGGAGGTTTCTTCCTTTGCCTCCCGACAATTTCCTTGTTCCGTCATCTCATGTCAAACAGTTCTGTTATGTTGGTTATGGTGAGAAAACGGAGTATGAGTTTCAAACCAATCACTTGAACAGTTTCTGCGCAAACTCGGTGAGATACAGGCGCCAGTTACGCCAGATGTGTCCTCCCTCGGTCTCCACATAGGTGTAGGGATATTTGTGATCCGTAAGGAAGTGGCGCAGGTCGGCATTCATGTCATACAAGAAGTCGGTCTTGCCTATGCCAATCCAGTAGAGCTTTGGTTTGCCTGCAAACAGCTTCGCCATTTGTGCACCAAACTCCTTGTTGGAAGACATTCTTTCGTATAAGCTGGAGCGGTCTCCACCACCCACGTTAAAGCCGGCAGAGAACAGGCCTATATAATCGAACTTGTCGGGGAAACGGCGTGAGATGTCGAACGAGTGGCCGCCACCCATCGACAGACCGCAAATGGCGCGTTGCGATTTTTCCTTGCTCACCTTATAGTGGCTCTCTATATAGTTCATCACGTCAGGGAAGCTCTCGTCCATCGTGGCAGCAGGCTTAACCCCCTTTATGCCCATAGCCGACGGCACATACATGCCAGCCGACCACTCGCCGGGAGCTGCCTGACAGGTGGGGTTGCCATTGGTCATCACCACCACCATAGGCTTTGCCTTGCCTGCGGCAATGAGGTTATCCATCTGGCTTAACGAAAACGTTATTATAAGTGAGCACAAATTTACTCGTTTTATTTTTTTATGTGAAAACCATTAATCTTTTTTTAACTCAAGTTATTTTTCAGCAAGCCTAAAAATTTTGGCGCTTCGCGCTGTTTTTTAAACATCAATTTCCCGCGCGAAGCGCGTATTAATGACAATTAATGGGTCATTAATGAACATTAATGTTTAAAAAACAACGCGAAGCGCCAAAGTATCAGCAGTCTGCGCAAGCAGATTTTACACTTCGCTTTTTATTCGTTTATAAAAGCTCAATTCCTTACAAATACCCCAGCCAGCGCAAGATGTCGTTGAGGTTTGCCACGATCATGAGAAGCATGAGGACACCAATGCCCACATATTCGGCACGGATCATGAAGTTCTCACTAGGCTTGCGGCGCGTGATCATCTCATAGAGCAAGAAGAGCACATGACCGCCATCGAGCGCGGGTATGGGCAAGATGTTCATGAACGCAAGGATGATGCTCAGGAAAGCCGTCATCAGCCAGAACATGTGCCAGTCCCACACGGGCGGGAACAAGCTGCCGATGGCTCCGAATCCGCCAAGCGACTTGGCACCGTCAGCAGAGAACACATACTTCATGTCGCCCACATAACCTGCAAGCACGTCCCAGCCATATTTCACACCTGCGGGGAACGATTCGAAGAAGCCATAGCCCACATGGGTGGGCTTATAATAGTCGATGAGGGGCTTTACGGCGAATCCAAACTCCATCTTCTCTGTGAGCGTGGGCTTGGCAGTGAGCGTGTCGTTGGCTGCCTGTCTCACAAAGCTTATCTGCACGGTGCGTGCCTTGATGCTGTCCTTGTGGGTCTGCGCTGCTGCGAGCATGTCGCGGCTTCGTCCCACCTCGTTTGTGAACTCGTTGTACGAGTCGATCGTCTTGCCGTTGACAGCTATGATGCGGTCACCCTTCTGCAAGCCGATCTTCTGCGCAATGCTTCCTGCCACAATGCTGTCTACAAGTGCGGGAATCATGGGACGCGCAAACTGAGGCGTGCTCTTCAGCATGCCCAACAGGTTGATGTCGCCAGGCAGCGCCACCGACATGGCCTTGCCGTCGCGTATGATGTCGGCACGCTTGGCCTCAGACAGGTCGCGGAACATGTCGGCACCAAAATCCTTAAACTGGCCTTTCTCCGTGCCAACCATGATGTCGCCGTCCTTGAAGCCCATGGCCTTGGCCTCGTCGTTAAACTTCATTCCCATCGTCATGTCCTTCGTTGAGATGTAGTTGTCACCCCAATAGAACAGACACATAGAGTAGATGAAGAGTGCAAGTACAAAATTTACGAGCACGCCGCCCACCATGATGAGCAGTCGCTGCCATGCCGGCTTCGACCTGAACTCCCACGGTTCAGCGGGCTTCTTCATCTGTTCGGTGTCAAACGACTCGTCTATCATGCCCGAGATCTTGCAGTAGCCGCCCAGCGGAAGCCAACCCACACCATAGGTGGTGTCGCTCTTCTTGGGTTTGAACTCGAAGAGGTGGAACCAAGGGTCAAAGAACAAATAAAATTTCTCCACCCTTACGCCGAAGAGCTTTGAGAAGAAAAAGTGGCCACCCTCATGGAGCAGCACCAAGATGGAGATTGCCAGCATGAACTGTAGCAATCTGATCAGAAATATTTCCATGTGTTGAAAAGCGGTTGCCTTAAGCAATTGAATGCAAGGCCATTATTACTTGTTTATTATTTTTTATCCTCTTTTTTATCTTTGAGAAACAGGGGCATAGCGCAAGCCTGTCTATGCCTGAGCCATCAGCTCGGCAGCAATGCGGCGTGCCTCAGCATCGGTCGCTATGTAGGTGTCATAGTCGGGCGTGGCAGAGAATGTGGCCTTGGCCATGGTCTTCTCAATGATCTCGCCCATGCCGAGGAACGAGCAGCGGCCCTTGCGGAAGCCCTCGTTCACCACCTCGTTGGCAGCGTTGACGATGCACGGCATGTTGCCGCCGCGCTTTATCGACTCGAAGGCGAGAGCCAGACAGCGGAATTTCTCCAGGTCAGGTTCAAAAAACTCGAGTGGCTGCTTGAACAGGTCCAGACGGTCGCCGTTGAGCGGCAAGCGGTCGGGGAACGAGAAGGCATACTGTATGGGCAGACGCATGTCGGGCACGCCGAGCTGCGCCTTCACCGCACCGTCGCAAAACTGCACAGCGCTGTGGACGATGCTCTGCGGGTGGACAAGCACCTGTATCTTGTCGGCAGGCACGCCAAAGAGCCATTTTGCCTCTATAACCTCAAGACCTTTGTTCATCATTGTAGCAGAGTCGATGGTTATTTTTGCACCCATACTCCAATTTGGATGATTGAGAGCCTCATTAACTGTTACATTCTTTAAGTCTTCGACTGTTTTACCAAAGAACGGGCCGCCGGATGCTGTAAGAATGAGCTTTTTAAGCATTTTCTTTTCAGGCATTCCCTGCAAACATTGGAAGATAGCGGAATGTTCACTGTCAACGGGAAGAAGCTTTACACCGTTCTTCTTTACTGCATCACATACAAGCTTACCGCCTGTTACAAGCGTTTCCTTGTTTGCAAAAGCAATATCTTTTTTAGCGTTTGCCGCTGCAAGTGTAGGCTTTAAGCCTACCATTCCGACAACCGAATTTACAACAAGGTCGGCATTCTCAAGCGTTGCCGCCTCAATAAGTCCGTCCATACCGCTTAAAACACGGGTGTTTGTATCTTTTATATTATCTTTGAATTCTTTGGCTTTTTCTTCATTAAAAACTACTGCAAGTTCAGGTTTGTATTTTCTTACCTGTTCTTCAAGCAGCTTTATATTTGTTGACGCCGTGAGTGCGGAAACTTTTAAATTAAGTTTATCTGCAACATCAAGCGTCTGAGTTCCGATTGAACCCGTCGATCCGAGAATTGAAAGTGAATTTACCATTTTAGTTTACCCCACTGTTATGAAAGGTATGAATTGATTGATTGCCACAAGAACAGGGGCAGTAAATATTATGCTGTCAAACCTGTCAAGCATTCCGCCGTGACCGGGGAAAATTGAACCGTAGTCCTTGATTCCGTAATTTCTTTTGATAAGTGAAAAGCTTAAATCACCGAGAATTGAAACAGGAGCGTCAATTACACCGAGAAGAATCAATGCCCAGAAATTGATGTTAGCATCAGGCATAACACAAAAATGAAATATAAGACCTATAATTACTGCTGTGAGGTCACAGAAAAGTATTCCGCCGATTGCGCCCTCAACAGTCTTTTTAGGGCTGATTTTCGGGCAAAGTTTGTGCTTGCCGAACGATGCTCCGATAAAAAAGCCGCCTGCGTCTGCCATCCACGGCAATGCGAAAATACATATATAGCAGAAAGTAATTGATACAGATGATGCACAGGCAATCGGTACGGCACTCATTCCGAAAGAAATTAAAAAAGTTCCGAACACTGAATGTGCAACATCGGCATAGTTTGTCTTTTCGTGTTTAAAAATCATTACGGCAAAGACTGTCAGTATAAAAGCAAAAATCAAAACATACAGATACTTTGTCGTAACTAAAACCGAAAGCAGAAAAGTAAACAGCATACAAGGTATTGAAAGGTGAAATTTATAAAGCATCTTTCTTGCATGAAGGTACTCACCTGTCATAAATGCCGAGAATGCTCCTATGACTATGCCTACAAATGGGTGCCAAAGTTCCGAAATAAACAGAACAATCAGCAGTATTGGTATTCCTATTACGGCTGTCAGCAGCCGTGGCCTGAGGGATTTCATTTTATATCAACTCTCATCAAACTCCACCGTATCTTCTGTTTCTGGAGGAGTATATTTTTAACGCTTCGTCAAGGTCTGATTTCTGAAAATCAGGCCAAAGCTTGTTCATTATAACAAATTCCGTGTAGGCTGACTGCCACAAAAGGAAATTTGAAATTCTGTATTCACCGCTCGGTCTGATAATAAGGTCGGGATCGGGCTGACCTGCGGTATAAAGATAATTTGAAAAAAGATTTTCTGTTATGTCATCGGAAGAAATTTTTCCGTTTCTGACATCCTCGGAAATGTTTCTGACGGCTCTGACAATTTCGTCACGACTGCCGTAATTCATAGCTATATTGAGAACCATACCGTCACGGTCTTTTGAACTCTCCTCGTTTTCAATCATAAGCTCACGAAGTTCATCATTAAAGCCCGACTTGTCACCGATGAATTTTACCACAATACTGTCATCCTTAAAATCTTCAAGCGCTTCATTAAGATATGATTTAAAGAGCGACATAAGCGCGTCAACTTCCTCCTGCGGTCTTTTCCAGTTTTCGGTTGAAAAAGCATATACGGTAAGGTACTTTATTCCGATATCGGAACAGTATCTTGTTATTGTTCTGAAAGTTTTCGCACCCTGACGGTGACCTGCTTTTCTCGGAAGTCCTCTTTTCTTTGCCCAACGGCCGTTGCCGTCCATAATAATTCCGATATGTGAAGGCAGATTGAGGTCTGTAACCTCAATCTGCTCATCTTTTTTCTTTGAGAAAAAAGCCATATTACATCTCCAAAATTTCTTTCTGCTTTACTGCAGAAATGCTCTCAACTTCTTTGACATACTTATCTGTAAGATCCTGAGCTTTCTTTTCGCCCTGCTTGAGATCGTCCTCTGTAAGCTCGCCGTCCTTCTTCATAGCTTTAAGCTTGTCGATAAGTTCACGGCGAACATTACGAATCTGAATCTTTGTTTCCTCAGCAATTTTCTGAACATCTTTTACGATTTCTTTTCTTCTGTCCTCTGTGAGAGGCGGGAAAATAAGACGAATAATCTTACCGTCGTTCTGTGGGTTGATGCCGATATCAGAAGTCTGGATAGCCTTTTCAATCTGTCTTAATACAGACGCATCCCATGGCTGAATTGTAAGAGTTCTTGCCTCTGTAACAGATACTGCGGCAAGCTGATTTACGGGTGTGGGTGCGCCGTAATAGTCAACCTTTACCTTATCAAGAACTGCGGGATTTGCTCTGCCTGCTCTGATTTCTGAAAATTCCGTGCGCATATGCTCAAGTCGTCTGTCCATACTTTCGCCGGCTTTTTTTAACTGTGTCTGCATATTTATGCCTCCTGTGTAATAATTATTGTTAAAAAGTCAGTAAAAAATTCAAATTAATTGTTGGCTGTTACGATTGTACCGATGTTTTCACCGCAAACAGCTTTGTAGATATTTTCGGGATCTTCAATACTGAATACAAGAATCGGAAGATTATTGTCCTTGCAAAGCGATGCCGCTGTGCTGTCCATAACAGCAAGATCCTTGTTAAGAACATCATGGAATGAAATTGTATCGTACTTCTTTGCATCCGGGTTTTTCTTGGGATCGCTGTCATATACACCGTCAACCATAGTAGCCTTCATTACGATATCAGCCTCAATTTCTGCCGCACGAAGAGCCGCTGCTGTGTCTGTGCTGAAGAACGGGTTGCCTGTTCCGCAACCGAATACTACTACTCTGCCCTTCTGAAGGTGAAGAACTGCTTTGTTTCTGATGTACGGCTCTGCAATCTGATGCATAGCGATAGCTGTCTGTACACGAACATTAACTCCAAGCTGTTCGAGTGCATCACAAACACCGAGTGCATTGATTGTTGTTGCAAGCATACCCATATGGTCGGCTCTTGTTCTGTCCATTTCACCTGAGCTTCTGCCACGCCAGAAGTTACCGCCGCCTACTACGATGCCGACTTCTACGCCTGCGTCAACACATTCTTTAATAGGCTTGCAGATTTTGAGAACAGTTTCAAAATCAATTCCGTGTTTCATTTCGCCTGCAAGTGACTCGCCTGAAAGTTTTAATAATACTCTTTTATATTTTGGTTTCATACATAACACCCCATGGTAATTTATAATTACTAATATAATACAATATCTTGTAGGGTTTGTAAAGGTTTAGTGGCAGTTTTTTGAATAAATAACCGAAAGCTGAATGGTTATGTCATATGAAATGCTAAAAAATTATTAAAAATGACCGTAAATGCACTGTATGTGCTAACTCTTCACCGTAAATCCGTTGACAACAAATCTTGCCATACGATACAATTATATATATGAAAAACAACACCTTTTATTAAGAAAAACAGGTCAAAAAAATAACGCTGAACCTAAAATAAAGTTCAGCGTTTATGGCGGAGAGAAGGGGATTCGAACCCCTGATACGGTGTTCACCGTATACATGATTTCCAATCATGCTCCTTCGGCCAGCTCGGACATCTCTCCAAACGACCTGTTTATTATATCAAATGAAATCAGAAAAATCAAGTGAGATTTTGAAATATTTTAATTTTATGTGGCGAACTATGAAAAAACTATTTTCTATTATTTTAATTTTGGTAGCTTTATTGCAAATATCTTTAACAAGTGCATTTGCAACCACAAGCGTAAGTTTTGAAATGCAGAATGCCGATATGAAACCAAACAGACTTTTCAGCGTTGCACTTTCCGCAAATTCCGGCAATCGACTTTCTGCCGCAACATTTGAATTTACATATGACCCCGATTATATCGAATTCAGAAAGGTTAAAGCAGTGAATAACGGCTCAAAAATTCAGGTCAACAAGAAAAGCGGCAAGATTAAAGTTGTTTTTCTTAATTCTGAAGGACAAAATATTTCGGGCGGAAGCGATGTCTCAACGCTTGATTTCAAAACAATAAAAGAAGGTACTGCGTATATTGACTACACAGTGAATCAATGTGTTGATTCCGATGTGAACTTTATGGATGTTGGAAGTTGCACTGCATCGTGTATCAGAATATATAAAAATGCATCTGGAACGGTTAGCGGCGGAAGTTCCTCGTCAAGCAATAAAAACAGTACGCAAGCTACAGGAAAGGGCGGTAAAAGTAAACACCCGACCGAGCCTACAACTGTTAATGCCTCAGATGACAAATATATTGATTACAATCCCATTAAAGATAAGCAAATAAAATTTTTCCTTGCCGGCATGGGCATAACTGCGGGATGCTTGGCTATATTGGCTGTTGCATATGCAATCGGTAAAAAATCAGCTCAGAAGAAAGCTGAAAAAGAGAAAAATCACAACGACAATACTCTTGAAAACAAGACTTCCGATGATTGATTCGGGAGTCTTTTACTTTGCCTTTCTTCCCTGTGTGATATCACGCTTTGCAAATTCACGGTTGATAGAGTTTAAAACACGCTTTTTATCGGCACTCCACATGGGTGCAACGAGCAGTTTTTTATCCCCGTCACCTGTTAAACGGTGAATTACAACATTTTCAGGCAACACTTCAACGCAATCACAAAGAATATCAATATAATCTTCCATTGAAAGCACATCAAATTTTCCGTTTTCATAGTCATCACACAAATCTGTATTTTTTAAAATATGCAGCAATTGCAGTTTGATTCCGTCCGTTTTATTGCCAACATATTTAACGGAATCAAGCATCATCTCTTTTGATTCATTCGGAAGTCCCAAAATAAGGTGTGTAATTACATTTACTCCGATTTTGTGAAGATTGCTGAGTCATAAACGGATAGCGGATACATTCGTCTTATATAATCTGCCGATTTTTCATGAATGGTCTGCAATCCGAGTTCTACCCAGACAGGTTTTATCTTATTCAGCTTTTCAAGAAGACCTAACACATTATTTCCCAGGCAATCGGGACGGGTTGCGATTGAAAGAGCAACAATGTCAGGCTCTGAAATTGCCTCTGTAAAAATTTTTTCAAGATATTCGATAGGTGCATAGGTATTTGTG
>ERZ827498.4601-NODE-4601-length-10688-cov-2.298317_pt1 | contig 10688 bp, 10 predicted proteins | sample MGYA00519865_ERZ827498 | MGnify/ENA primary metagenome ERZ827498 (study PRJEB31778, sample SAMEA3449328) | human gut metagenome | biome: human gut; feature: human-associated habitat; material: faeces | place: United Kingdom | collected 2010/2012 ...
GTGCGCCAGTCGTACAGATGGGTGAGCGCGGCGTCCGCGTTGCCGGTGTAAAGATCGATAAGCGCGTAGTAGCTGCCCCGGTACACGCGTTTGGTCTTCACGCCCGACGCGTTGAGATGGTTCGCAATGATGTCTCCCGCCATATCGTTGCCGGCGAGCACGAACCCGCCATCGTCTCTCGCGTTTCGCGCCGTCGTCTCAGGCTTGCCCTTCCAGGCCGAAGGAGCTTCGCCGACGTCGCGGCCGGGCGAATGACGGGAGGAGCTTGCGCTGTTGCGGATTTCCGCAAGATAGCCGTTGACGTCGTCAAGGGTGAAGAAAAGCTTGCGTCCGATTCGATACGAGGCGAGTTCGCCTGTCTGCGCGAGCCTGTAGACGGCGTTTCTTCCGATTCCGATGATGCCCGCCGCCTCTTCGGCGGTAAGGCGCTCCTGATTCATCATGGCTTACCTCGTGCTGACTTTATATATTGCTTTTCAAGTATAGATCAAAGCGAGAATATTATTATCAAACGAGATGAACAAGGACGAAAAGGGACGAACGGGGACGTCGTCTGTGCTCTCGACGCGAGCTGCGTCTTCGCTTTGCCGCCGTCGGGCATACTCGGTCTCGACAAGAGGTCGCGCCCCGAACCTGGGGGGCGAGGGAAGCAGAGCCGCCCGCGTACGCTGAGCGGTTCATGATCCGGGCGCAAGCCCGAGAACGGACGTCATCATGAAGATTTCCGCACGTAACATCCTCAAGGGCACCGTCGTCGCCGTCGCCGAGGGCGCTGTCAACGGCGTCGTCAGCATCAAGATCGGAGACGATGTGGTGAAGGCCGACATCACCATGGAGGCCATCAAGTCGCTCGGGCTCGCCGAGGGCGTCGAGGCCTTCGCCATCGTGAAAGCGAGTTCGGTCATGTTCGCCGCGGGATCCGAGAAGATCGCCGGCATCTCCGCTCGCAACCAGATCGCCGGCACGGTCGTCGAGGTGACCGAGGGGGCCGTCAACGGGCATGTCGTCATCGAGACCGCCTCGGGCGCGCGCATCAAAGGGTCCATCACGAACGAGGCCATCGAGGCGCTCGGTCTTGCGCAGGGCGCTCCCGCCATCGCCGTTGTGAAGTCAACCGATGTCATGGTGGGCGTCGAGTAGCATTCGCTGAAATCCGATAGTCGGCACGTTCGTGCTTGGACGCGGGGCCGCTCGGGCCCCGCGTTCGCGTGCGCTCGCTTTCGTGAGGCGAGCCATTCGCCCTCAGTGTGTATAATAGTCGCCGACAAATGGACGAGACCGTCGAGTAGGCTCGTGGTCTCTGCGCGGGTTTCGCGCTTCGGAGGAAAATGGGGGAGGGGCCTTGAAAGATTCTCACGGCAGGGTGATCGACTACCTGCGCATCTCGTTGACCGACCGGTGCAATTTCCGCTGCATCTACTGCATGCCCGAAAAGGGCGTCAAGCAGATGACGCATGAGGAGATCCTTCGCATCGAGGAGGTCGAGGAACTCGTTCGCATCGCGGCGGGTATCGGCATCAAGAGCATCAGGCTCACCGGCGGCGAGCCGCTTGTTCGCAAGGGCGTGGTCGATCTGATCGAGGCCGTCACCAAAACGCCCGGTATCGAGAACGTCTCGATGACGACCAACGGCGTCTTGCTTCCTCGCATGGCCGAGGATCTCAAGCGCGCCGGTCTCTCACGCGTGAACATCTCGCTTGACACGCTCGATCCCGATCAGTTCCACATGGTCACGCGTGTGGGCTATCTTGAGGACACACTTGCCGGCATCGATGCGGCGCTTGAGGCGGGCTTCAACCCCGTGAAGATCAACGCCGTCACCGTTCGCAGCCTGGATCAGGATTTCCTCGGCTTCGCTAAGCTGTCCATCGATCGTCCGCTGCACGTCCGCTTCATCGAGTACATGCCGGTCGGCGAGTCCTCGGGTTCGGACGGATGCGGTTGGGGTAAAAAGGACGTCATCCCGAGCGAGGAGCTGCTCGAGATCATCAACGAACGCGCTCGCGAAGAGGGCATGGATGAGCTTGTGCCCGCGGGCGAGGACCGGCCGATCGGCTGGGGACCCGCGCGCTATTACGAGTTCCCGGGGGCGAAGGGCACGGTCGGCTTCATCTCGCCGCTTTCGCGTCATTTCTGCTCGGAGTGCAACCGCATTCGCCTGACGGCCGACGGCAAGATTCGCCCGTGCTTGTTCAGCGACACCGAATACGATGTGAAGACCGCGTTGCGCGAAGGCGGCGAAGACGCCGTGCGCGCGGTTCTCTTCGAGGCGCTCGGGGCGAAGCCCGACGAGCATCATGACAAGGTGGGCACCGAGCGCGGCATGAGCCAGATCGGCGGCTAGCTATCGGGCGGAAGCCGGGTTTCCCCGGCAGGCGGCTCCTTGCCGTCGACGAACACGTATCGAGCATCGCCTCTGCGGGCGAGTGCATACATGAAGGAGAGCGACATGACTGACCAGAAGCTGACGCACATCGACGAGAAGGGCGAGGTCCGCATGGTGGACGTCTCGCAGAAGGCGGATACCGAGCGTGTCGCCGTGGCGGAGGGGTTCATCGCCATGCATCCCGAGACGCTTGACATGATCGCGGGCGGCACGGCGAAGAAGGGCGACGTCTTGGCCTGCGCGCGCGTGGCGGGCGTTATGGCGGCGAAGCGCACGAGCGATCTTATCCCTATGTGCCACCCCCTCAACATCACCAAGGCCAAGGTGGAGTGCGAGCCGGTGTTCGCCGGCGAGCGCGTCGACGGTCGCGTGGGCGTCCACGTGCTGTGCACATGCGGCGTCACGGGGAAGACGGGCATCGAGATGGAGGCCCTCACGGCGGCGAGCGTCGCGTGCCTGACCGTGTACGACATGTGCAAGGCGGTCGATCGCGGCATGGAGATCATGGACGTGCGTCTTCTGAAGAAGGACGGCGGCAAAACGGGGCTTTGGCTGCGTGAGGAGCACGAGGCGTAAACACGCCGTCGGCTCGGTCGAATATTGCTATCATGATGGCGGCGCTTTCCGGAGCGCCGCCGTTTGCTTTTCCTGCGCGCCCACGCGCGGTTGCGCGTCGGGTTTTCGGCGCGCCTTCTCGAAGGAGGTCCTTTCATGCTCAAGAGGACGAAGATCATCTGCACGCTCGGCCCTGCGGTCGATGATGACGAGACGATCAGGCGGCTCATCGAGGAGGGAATGGACGTCGCCCGTCTCAACTTCTCTCACGGTAGCCACGCCGAGCATGCCGAGCGCATCGCGCGGTTGAAGCGGGTGCGCGAGGAGATGGGATCGCCGTGCGCTCTTCTGCTTGACACGAAAGGCCCGGAGATTCGCACGGGGACGCTTGCCGCCGGAGAACCCGTGAGCCTCGAGGAGGGCGCTCGCATCACGCTGACGGCGCGGGAATGCGAGGGCGGCGCCGAGCGCGTCTTTCAAAGCGCGTCGGTGCTTCCCCGCTATGTCGAGCAGGGCACGCGTATCCTCATCGACGACGGGCTCATCGGGCTTGTCGTCGAACGCGTCGAAGGGGACGACATCGTTTGCACCGTCGAAAACGCGGGCGTGCTCGGGCAGCGCAAGTCGGTGAACGTGCCGGGGGTGTCGGTGCCCTTGCCTGCGCTGACCAATAAAGATCGGTCGGATTTGCTGTTCGGCATCGAGCACGAGATAGACTTCGTTGCGGCGTCGTTCGTGCGTACCGCCGACGATGTGCGTGCCATCAGGGACTTTCTCTCGCGCAACGGCGGCGAGGGCGTGCGTGTCATCTCAAAGGTGGAAAACGCCGACGCCGTGCGCAACATCGAGGAGATCATCGAGGTATCCGACGCCGTCATGGTGGCGCGCGGCGACCTGGGCGTCGAGGTTCCTGCATGGCGGATCCCTCATATCCAAAAGAAGATCATCCGCATGTGCAACCGCGAGTCGAAGCCTGTCATCACCGCGACGCAGATGCTCGACTCGATGATTCGCAACCCGCGGCCGACGCGCGCCGAGGTCGCCGATGTCGCCAACGCCATCTACGACGGGTCCGACTGCGTCATGCTCTCCGGCGAGACGGCGGCGGGTGCGCATCCGGTTGACGCGGTGCGCATGATGGCCCAAATCGCCAAGGAGAGCGAGTCGCGCCAGTTCGAGGAGTGGTTCCCCGAGCGCACGCGCAGCCATGCGCGCGCGTCGCTTGCCGTCGGCATCGCGGCGGTTCAGACGGCCGAGACGCTCGATGCGGCCTGCATCGTGGCACCCACCATGTCGGGGCGTACCGCTCGCCTTATCTCCAACCTGCGTCCGCGCATGCCCATATACGCGGTGACGCCTTTTCCGCGCGTCATGCGCCAGTCGCAGTTGAGTTGGGGCGTCGTGCCCATGCTCGGCGACGTGCAAGGAGATATGCGGCGCATCATCGACCAGGCACGCGACACCGTGCGCGCCGCCGGTTTGGCGAAGGCGGGCGATCTCGCGGTGTTCACGGCGGGTGATCCCGACACCTCGCCTGTTGAGGACGTGGGAGGGCACGTCGGCTCTTCGGCGACCAACGTCATGTACGTCGTGCAGTTCAGGTGAGGTCGGGCGGTTTCGCTTTGAGCTGCGCGTTCGCCGACGCGCTTTCTCGGTGCGCGGGCCGTGCGGGGGTCGCTCTCCCGACGGCTTTCGACGCGTCCCCGGGGCTGGGTTCCCGTGGCGCGCGGATTGTACGGAGGCCGCCTTGCCCGCCCTCGGCTCCGCTTCGCGTTCGACGGCTCTGCGCGCCATGTGCGCCGTGCGACTAGTTGCGCGAGTCGGTTTTTTGCGTTTTCGGGTACCTTGAGCCTGAAAGCGCAGGACAAGATGGCTGATTGTGCTATTATGCACCGTTGGTATCACAACATCTGAAAGGGTCGTATATGTCAGGGCATTCAAAATGGGCAACAACCAAGCATCGCAAGGCAGCGCAGGACGCTAAGCGCTCCGCCTTGTTCTCCAAGCTCTCGCGCAACATCACCGTTGCTGCGAAGGAAGGTGGCGACCCGAATCCCGACAACAACGCCTCTTTGGCGGCTGCTATCGAGAAAGCGAAGGCCAACTCTCTGCCGAAGGACAAGATCAAGGTCGCTATCGACAAGGCTTTCGGCTCCGGCAAAGACGCCGCCAACTACGAGACCGTCGTCTACGAAGGCTACGGTCCTGCGGGCGTGGCGGTTTACTGCGAGGCGCTGACCGACAACCGCAACCGCACCGCAGCGGATGTGCGCTCCGCCTTCTCGCATGCGGGCGGTAACCTCGGCACTTCCGGCTCGGTCGCTTACATGTTCGAGCGCAAGGGCCAGGTCGTCGTGGCCAAGGAAGTCGAGACGGGCGACAAGAAGAACCCGGTCAAGCCCAACGGCGCCGCGGCTGACGAGGACGAGTTCATGATGGCGGTCGCCGAGGCCGGCGGAGACGATTACGAGGACGCCGAGGACGAGTGGGTCGTCTACACCGCCCCGACCGACCTGATGGCCGTCAAGGGCGCGCTCGAGGAGCAGGGCATCGAGACGAAGGGCGCCGAGATGATCATGGTGGCCACTACGCCTGCGACCGTTTCGGTCAACGACGCGAAGAAGGTCATGCGCCTCATCGACAAGCTCGAGGAGCTCGAGGATCTTCAGAACGTCTACCACACCATGGACATCACCGACGAGATCGCCGAGGCTCTCGACGAGTAACGTCGAACTCGATCACGCTGAATGCAGAAGCGTCTCCGTTCGATCCGAATCCCGCAAGCGCGCCGCTGGGATACGGATCGACGCGGAGGCGCTTTTTTCGTTCTCGCATTCATCGCTTGCACCCGGATTAATCGTGCAGGTCGCCGTCTGTAACGCGGGCATCGTGTCCGTGACGTACAATGTCGGCTGAAACGGATGCGCGATGGCGCGGTGAGGAGTGCAACATGCTAAGAGCAATCGAGATCAAGCCCGATGTCTATTGGGTCGGCGGGACGGACTGGAACGAGCGCAACTTTCACGGTTACACCACCGATCGCGGTTCGACTTACAACGCCTACCTGATCATGGACGAGCACATCACGCTCATCGACACATGCAAGGGCACGTTCGCCGATGATCTCATCGAGCGTATCTCCGACATCGTCGATCCCTCGCGGATCGAATACGTCGTGTCCAACCATGTCGAGCAGGATCACTCGGGGGCTATTCCGCGCGTGATGGAGCTCGCCCCGAACGCCACCATCATCACGAGCGACCCGCATGGTTTGAAGGGCCTCACGGCGCATTACGGTTCCGATTACAACTACCGGGCGGTCAAAACCGGCGACACGTTGCGCATCGGCAAGCGTACGCTCACCTTCACCGCCACGGTCATGGTCCATTGGCCCGACAACATGGTGACGTATTCGGATTACGATAAGATCCTGTTCTCCAACGATGCGTTCGGTCAGCACTTCGCCTCCTCGAAGCACTTCGACGACGAAGTCGGCCTGCCCGAGGTTCTCGAGCAGGCGAAGAAGTACTATGCCAACATCGTCATGCCGTACTCCCGTCATGTGGTGAAGGCGCTCAAGGTCCTCGGCGGCGTCGAGTTCGATATGATCGCGCCGAGCCACGGCGTCATTTGGCGCAGCCATGTCCCCGAGATCCTCGAAGCCTATGCTCGCTGGAGCTCGCTCGAACCCGACGATTACGCCATCGTCGTGTACGACTCCATGTGGCATACCACCGAGAACATGGCGCTTCAGATCGTCGAGGCGTTCATCGAGGAGGGCGTGCCCGCGCGTCTGTTCGACCTTAAGGCGAACCATATCTCCGACATCATGACCGAGGTTTTGAGCGCGAAGTACATCGCGGTGGGCTCCCCGACGCTCAACAACTCCATGATGCCGACGGTCGCGGCTTTTCTGTGCTACCTGAAGGGCTTGTCTCCGAAGAACCGCATCGGCATCCCGTTCGGTTCGTACGGGTGGGGGCAAACCGGCCCCAAGGAAGTTGCGGAATCGCTTGAGAAGTGCGGGTTCTCGCTCGATTTCGGCACGCTCACACGTCAGTGGACCGAAGACGAGCAGGGGCTTGCGGAGCTCGACCGCGCCATCATCGACGGAATTCGCGCGACGCGCGGCTAACGTGCCCGGAGCATCGTCGCTACCTGCGCGTCGCGACGATGCTCGCCTTCAGGTAGAGCGTGTAGGCGACGGCCGCCGATGACGCGATGACCAGATCGCGTTCGAAGTCGCCTTCTTGATCGCCCTTCATCAGGGAGTGGGGAAATTCGGGCGTGGAGGCGAACAGCGCATGGCAGGCATCTTCGAGCGAGGTGCAGAAGTAGTCATAGGCCACAGGCGTTGAAAAACTCGCCACCTGCTGCTTGATGAGATGGTCGATATCGCTGATGGAAAACGCCTGCTTCAGAACGTCGATGACGATGAGCCGCGCGATGTTGTCTCGTCCGTATTTCTTTCCCCGAGGTGCGCTGAGGATGCCCTGCTTCACGTAATTGTTCACCATCGACGGCGTGACGATCTTCTCGTCGGGCAGGTGAAGCGGCCTGAGGGTGCTCTCGAGCAGCTCGATGAGCTGATCCATGTACAGATCGATCGAGGGGATCTCGTCGTAGCGGGGAAGGTGGAGCGCGGCGATTCCCGAGGCGAATTCGCTCGTATCCGCTAACGATTTCATAGACTTCCTCCGTTTCTGCCTTGCGGTGCTTCGGTTGAGTTCCCGCATCGGACGAGCTGCCGGTTGAGGGCGCTGCTGCGCCTGGGCTTCGCCGCGTCGGGCGGTGTTCACGATGCCGGCGATCCTCGCAATGTCGGTGATTCTCCCGATGCCGGGCTATTATCCCAATTGCTCCGCCGGAAGGCTCTTCCAGCCGCTACGCGCGCCCGTCTTTCCGCCGAAGTATCCGTTGCATCGCTTCTGTTTCTCGGAGATAAACATAGCAGACGTCCCGGGTGTGGTCAATTTCTAAAAACGGTTGACGGAATATATCGAATTACATAAGCTGGTTTTAATAACTAGATTGAGTGATTTCGAAAGCGAGCGTCATGAGCAACGGCAAGATCGCCATCGTCGTCGATTCATGCACCGATGTGCCTGAAGCCGATATCGAACGTTTCGGCATGTACGTGGTTCCCCTGCAGATCAATTACGAGAAGGAGAGTTTCCTCGACAAGGTGACCATCTCCGCCGAGGAGGTTTACTCGCGCCTTGAAGAGGAGGTTCCGCGCACATCCACGCCGACGCCGGCGGTGGTGGGGGAGGTTCTCGATCGCGTGGTGGCTGACGGCTTCGATCAAGCGGTCATCGTCACCATTTCAAGCGGACTGTCCTCAACCTATGATCTTCTGAGGTCGGTCGCCACCGGCATGCCGCATTTGCGCTCGGTGTTCGTCGACTCGAAGAACATCGGCATGGGCGCGGGTTTGGTCGTGCTGGCGGTGGCGCGCATGGTCGAGGCGGGCGCTACGCTTTCCGACATCGAGCGCGCGGTGCCCGGCATCGTCGAGAACACGAAAGTGTTCTTCTGCGTCGACACGCTCGATTACCTCGTGCGCGGCGGCCGCATCGGGAAGGTCACGCACGCGGTGGGCAGCCTGCTTGACATGAGGCCCGTCATCAGCTGCAACGAAGACGGTGTGTATTACACGGTCGCCAAGGCGAAGGGCCGCAGGCAGTCGCTGAAGCGCATGATGAAGTGCGCGATGGAGGTCGCCGAGGGCTTCGATAGGTGCGTGGGCGCCGTGGTGAACGCCGCAGCCCAAGATGAGGCCGACGCGATTCTCGCCGAGTTGAAAGTGAAGGCGGGCAACGTCGAGGAATGGCACACCGGGCATATCTCGCCTGCGCTCGTCGTTCACGCAGGCCCCGGCATGGTCGGGGTCGGTTTCCAGAAGGTTCCTTCTTAGACGGTTGTCGAACCTGCCGTTATTGCTCGGCGTGTCTTGAAAAAAGCAAACACCTGTTCTATAATTGCGCCCATGCTTTTCGATATGAGGTTAGGAGCGGCATGTCCGGCGTCGAGCGCGTTGTTTTGGGGATCGACCCTGGTTTGGCTAACACCGGCTGGGGCGTCATAGAACAGCGCGGGCCTCGGCTTTCCTGCGTTGCCTACGGGTGCGTTTCAACCCCGGCGTCGATGCCGCTTGCGCAGCGTTTGCTGAAAATCCACGACCAGATCGGCGCGGTGGTCGGGCGGTTTCGCCCGACCTGCGTCGGCATAGAGACGGTTTGGTTCGGGCAGAACATCACGGCGGCGTTCGCGACGGGCCAGGCGCGCGGGGCGGCGCTCGTCGCCTGCGCGGAGGGCGGGCTTGAAGTGGGTGAGTTCGCCCCTCGCCAGATCAAGCTCGCCGTGGTTGGCGAGGGTGGTGCCGAAAAGGAGCAGGTTCAGTACATGGTCAAGCGCCTGCTGAACCTCGAGCGTACGCCGCAGCCCGATCATGCGGCCGATGCGCTCGCTGCGGCCATCTGCTACACGACGCACGACGGCCTGTCTCAAGCCGAGAAGCGCTTCGATGAGATGGTCGCCGCTGCCAAGACGCGCGAAGCTGCGCGTGGTGCATGCGGGCCCCGATAGACAAGAAGGTGGCGTGATGATTGCTTTTCTCGACGGACGTCTTGCCGGCAGAAGCTTGCAGGCGGCCTACATCGATGTTTCGGGCGTGGGCTATGCCGTTCAAATGTCGGCAAGCGCGCTGTCCAAGCTTCCCGAGGCGGGCTCTTCGGTTCGCGTTCTCACGTACCTGCAGGTGAGCGATAGCGGCGTGGCGTTGTACGGCTTTCTATCCGAAGAGGAGAAGGAGCTGTTCGAGCGACTCATCACGGTGAGCGGGGTGGGCCCGAAGGTCGCGCTCGCCGCGCTTTCAACGTTTTCGCCCCGCGCTCTCGTCGATGCGGTGGCGGCTCAGGACACCGCGCTCATCTCGAAGATTCCGGGTGTCGGGAAAAAGACCGCCTCGCGCATCGTGCTCGAGTTGAAGGGGTCGTTCGACTTGTCGGGAGACTCCCTGTTCGCTTCCTCTCCCGATGCTCCCGCCGCCGACGCGGCGGTGAAGGGTGCGGCCGAGGCGTTGCTGTCCATGGGGTTCACATCGGCGGAGGCCGAGCTTGCGTTGAAGGGCTCGCCTGAGGGCGCAGGGGAGACCGCGCTGCTACAATATGCTCTCAAACGCTTGGGGAGTCGATAGGCGAATATGTTCAATAATGTGGAAATAGAAGGCATGGTGTTCGAGGCGCGTTCCGGCGAGGGCGACGATGCTCTTTCGCGCGAGAGGGTCGTCACGCCCGATCTCGTGGAGGATGATCTCGCGCTCGATCGATCGCTGCGCCCGAAGCGCCTTGCGGATTACCTCGGTCAGACCAAGGTGAAGGAATCCCTCGGCATTCTCATCGAGGCGGCGCAGGCGCGCAACGACGTGGTGGATCACATTCTGTTCTCAGGCCCTCCCGGTTTGGGCAAGACCACGTTGGCGGCGGTGGTTGCCAACGAGCTCGGGTCCAACATCAGAACGACGTCGGGGCCCGCCATCGAGCGCACGGGGGATCTTGCCGCCATCCTCACGAACCTCGAAGAGGGCGACGTCTTGTTCATCGACGAGATCCATCGGCTGAATCGCATGGTGGAGGAGGTGCTTTATCCTGCCCTCGAGGACTTCGCTCTCGACATCGTCGTGGGCAAAGGCCCCGCCGCGCGCTCCATCCGGCTCGACATTCCGCGGTTCACGCTCATCGGGGCC
>ERZ827498.4611-NODE-4611-length-10678-cov-6.343218_pt1 | contig 10678 bp, 9 predicted proteins | sample MGYA00519865_ERZ827498 | MGnify/ENA primary metagenome ERZ827498 (study PRJEB31778, sample SAMEA3449328) | human gut metagenome | biome: human gut; feature: human-associated habitat; material: faeces | place: United Kingdom | collected 2010/2012 ...
AAAAGAAGCCTCGTTATTATAAACTCATCGCAAATGTTCTGGTGAACGGCAAAATTGAACGCCGTTATGGTCGGTTCGATTTTGACCCCACCGAACTGAAAAACGCTCGTGCGCGCAACGCCGCTGCGAAAGCTGCCGCTGCCGAATTTGAACGGCTGGAACAGGAAAAGGCAGACAAGGAAGCCAGCAATGCAGGAAAGACCTTTGCAGTAGTGGCGCAGGAGTACATAGCTTCAAACCGTTCTCGTATGGCACCTTCAGTTCGTCTGAAGGGCGACTATGATAGCAACAGGAATAAAGAGAACACGAGTTTGAAAAAGGAAAAATATCTTCAGCGCATCCAGTGTTATCCGGAGTTTTCTGAAAAGCCGATTGCGTTGATTACAAAAAAGGATTGTGATTCGATGATTCGCTTCATTGAGGACAGTGACGCACGAGTTTACAAACGTGCAGTTTTGAAACCAGAAGCTAAAGAGTTCAAAACGGTGTCCTGCCCTAAAATTGCGAAGGAATGCACCATCCGAGAGGAAACCATTGAGCGAATCTTCCGTGGCGAAACGGTATCTTTGGATTCGGCACAACAGGTGGCAACGGCTTTAGGTAAGACCGTTGAACAGATGTTTGAAGTAGAGATTGATCGCCGTCCCATGACGAAAAAGACGATGCGAGAGTACAATCTGTTCATTCGGTCAGTTCTGAACTACGCCAATGATAACTATGGAACATCACTTCAAATGCCAATGATAAAGGCATCTGGTCGAAAAGGAAAATCGGTGGATTGCTTACATAGTGATGAGGTAGAAGCTCTGCAAGCTGCCTTACAAGAATGTTCTATGCTGGAAAAAGCAATCGTTTTGTGCTTGCTGAACACAGGTGTCCGCCGTGGTGAATTGGCAGGACTTACATGGAAAGACGTAAACTTCCGCGAGGGAACGATCCATGTGTCAAAATCCCTGCTGGTCTTTCCGAACTATGGCTATCAGCTTACCACAACGAAGGAAAGCAATATCCGTGATGTGGATGTTGCGCCGGAGTTCATGGATTTCCTGAAGGACTATTATGCACAGTGGAAAGCCCAGAAGAAGCTGATGGGTGCAAGCTGGCAGAAGAATTTGGAGAAGAAAGGCTCCAAATACGCACAGTCCCTTTTGGATTTGCGTGGGAACGACTTCGTGATCTGCAACGACTATGGTTTTCCTATCAACCCGGATAGCTATGGCGCATTGGTACGCCGTGTTGGAAAAAAGGCGGGCATTGAAAAAATTCATCCGCATATGTTCCGGCACACCTTCGTCAGCATTCTGTTGTCCAATCCCAATATCGGCGTGGCGACAGTAGCCGCAGAAGCCGGACACGCACAGCCCAGTACTACCCTTGCAATTTACACGCAGGTCTATGATAGGCGGCGTGATGAGATTCGGAAACAGATGAGCAGAGAACTGTACAAGTGAGATTGCTCCATCAGGCAAAAGAAAAAGCACGAGACGCAAAATCTCGTGCTTTTTTGGTGGGCCATGAGGGATTCGAACCCCCACTGGAGCGGTTATGAGCCGCCGGCTTTAACCGTTAAGCTAATGGCCCTTATGACGTTGTTTCAAAGATCTGTAAAGTGGCTTTCGTACCCAGAAAATACCCAAGTCCGATTTTTAAGCCACTAGCAAACCAAAAAACAACGGAAAAACGCTGTTTGGAAAAGGTGGAAACGGTAAGGTCTGGCGGTTATGAGCCGCCAGCTCTGACCAGCTGAGCTACTGGCCCGCAGGGGTGCTGCATTGCTGCAACACGCACTAGTATAACAAAAACTGCGCAAAAAGGAAAGCATTTTCCGCAAAAATCATTTGGTGCGGTGGGCATCCAGCTTTTGCAGCATAAATTCGTCCAGCATGGTGGGCGGGAACAGCGGCTCTTTGTAGCCAAAGGCCTCCCGGATAAAGATCAAAGTCACCACGGTCTGGCGGCCGGGGTCCAGCCGCAGGGTGTACAAGGTGTCCAGCGGCTGCTGGCTGGGCTGGTGCAGCGTCAGGTGCAGCAGAAAGCTGCCGTCGTTCTCCCGGCGGCACTCGTAGGCAAAGAGGTCGGTGTCGCTGCAGGAGTCCAGACGGTCAAAGCATTCGTCCAGCGCAAGGCCGGTGCGGAACTCGGACAGGCCGGCGGGGCCGTACTGGCTGCGGCGGGTTGTCTCCCGCCGGGAGAGCAGGTACACGATGATGCCCAGCGCACAGGCTAAAAGACAGACGGAAACGACAGCGTTCATGGAAAGACCCTCCCCAAAAGAGTTTTCCTTATTGTAACACAACCTGCGGGGGTTTGTGCTATAATATTTACAATTCTTTTTTAAATTTTTCTGCAGGCCGGGCGCAAACGCCCGGGGGGAGGGGCTTCATGAAGCTTAAATTTACACGCAAGACATGGTATTTCTTTTTGCTGGCTGCAGCGGCGGTGTCCATGCTGGGCGGCTTTGCCGTGCTGGGCGGGATGGATTTTTCCGGGCTGGAAATGATCGTGTTCTGCCTTACCGGCATTGCGGTGCTGTTTCTGGCGGCGCAAAAGGGCGCACCGACAAGGGAAAAACGCAACTACACCGGCGTGTTCGTGGTGCTGATGCTTAGCAAGCTGGGTGCCAGCGGCTGGGCGGGGGATATCTGCTCGGCGCTGGTGTGGCCTGCTTTGCTGGCAACGGAGTACGAGCGCGGCAGACCCATCCAGCGGCAGCTGCAGCTGGTGAGCGCCGCCGAGGTGCTGCGGCTGGTGTTCTGGATGCTGACCAAGTACGCGGGGATGAGCGGCCTTGCCTTCTGGACGAATATCATGTTCGTGCTGCTGACCTGTGCCCGGGGCTGGGCGGGGCTTACCCTGTATAAGACGCAGGAGGAGACCCTGTGACCCAGCGCCGCAGGACGTCTAAAGCCAAGGCAAAACGCCGCTTTGGCCGCAGAGCCTTTCTGGCTGGGGCGAGCGCAGCCGCCTGCGGGTTGGCGGGGTGGTATCTGCGGCAGAAAAGCGATGCAGACCACACTGCCGCTTCCGGGCAGGATACGCCCCCGGCACCCAACCCCGCCCTGCCCGCCGGGGAGTGGCGGGCGGTGTGGGTGAGTTATCTGGACTGGGCGCTGCTGGATTTCTCCACCGAGGACACCTTCCGCGCCGGGGCAGCGCAGCTGCTGGACAACTGCGCCGGGCTTGGACTGAACACCGTGCTGGCGCAGGTGCGCCCCTTTGGGGATGCGCTGTACCGCAGCAGTTTGTTCCCGTGGAGCCATCTGTGCACCGGGGTGCAGGGCAAAGACCCCGGCTTTGACCCGCTGGATGTCTTTCTGACCGAGGCGCACCGCCGGGGCATCGGGGTGGAGGCGTGGGTCAACCCCTACCGTCTGCGCTCCTCGGCGGCAATGCCGCCGAATCTGGCAGAGAATAATCTGGCAAACACTCACCCGGACTGGCTGTGCACCGCCGGGGAGGGGCTGTACCTGAACCCCGCCGTGCCTGCCGCCGCAGACTATGTGGTGCAGGGGGTGGCAGAGCTTTTGCAGAACTACCCGGTGGACGGCATCCACTTTGACGATTATTTTTACCCCACCACCGATGCCGCCGTGGACGCGGTGCAGTTTGCGGCAAGCGGCGCAGCCGACCTTGCCGCGTGGCGGCGGCAGAATGTTACTGCGCTGGTGGCGAAAGTGTACCGCACCGTAAAGGCGGCAGACCCGACCCTGCGGTTCGGCATCAGCCCGCAGGGCAACCCGGACAACGACCTTGACCAGCAGTACAGCGATGTGACCGCATGGCTGGCGGCGGGCGGGGAGGAGAAGGTCATCGACTACCTCTGCCCGCAGGTGTACTGGGGCTACGGCTTTACCCTGCACTCCGGCAGCACCCGCTTTGCCTTTGAAAACATCGTCCCGGCGTGGCTTAGCTACCCCCGGGCGGGAGATGTGGCGCTGTACTTTGGGCTGGGTGCGTACCGGGTGGGCACCGGGGACGGCGGTGCGAACCCGGACAGCGTATCCGGCTGGAGTACCGGCAGCGCGCTGGCGGCGCAGGTAAAGGACTTACGGCAGCAGGCGGCGGGCGGCTGGGCACTGTACCGCTACGGCAGTCTGTTCGGGGCGGAGGCTCCCGCGCTGGCCGAGGCCGAGTGCACGGCGCTGCGGGCGCTGAATGGGTGAAAATTTGTGCAGAAACAGGCGGCAAACCGCACAAAATAAATACAGATATCTTGTGCAGAGCGGCAAAATGCGGTATACTTAACTTGTATCTGCCCGTTGGCAGAGACGCACGAAAAAGAAAAGTTTCTTTGTTTCTATGAGGAAAGCTATGAAGATGAAAAAACAGCTTTTGGCACTGCTGCTGGCGGCGGTGATGGTGCTTAGCCTGACCGGCTGCAAGGAGACCCTGAAAAAGGTGGCGCAGAAGGTGACAGGCCACTCCGAGGAAGTGCAGGAGGAGGACACCACCCGCTGGGCGGAAGCCACCGCCGATCCGCTGATCATTCAGGGCATTGCGGATGCCTCGGCAAAGTATGCCACCGCCATCGCAGACGGCTGCCTGTATGCGGTATTCAACGGCATTTGGAGCCGCAACACCGGCTACTTTACCGTGCCGGGCGGCAGTGTGAACATTATGGCCTGCGGCACCGCCGAGGGCACCCAGAAGTTCAAGGTGGCACTGTGGAAAAAGGTGGACGGCGGCGCAGCGTATGTGCCGGACAGCACCTACTACGTCAAAACCGATGGCACCGACTACCGCTGCACCATTTCCGGGCTGGACCCGGCGGCGCAGTACCGCGTGACCATCTCGTATGATTCCAGTCGGTACTACCTGTACGGCCTGATGAAGGTGGAGGGCATTGCCGGATGACGAACCAGACGAAAAATTCAATGCTGCTGATGCTGTGCGCCCTGATCTGGGGCACAGCCTTTGTGGCGCAGAGCGCCGGTTCCGGCATGGGCGCGTTCTCCTTTCTGGCAGGGCGCAGCTGGATGGCGGTTCTGGTGCTGCTGCCCACGGTCAAGGCGTTTGACGCCTTGCACCACCGGCAGGGCAAACCGGACGGCAAGCCCAAGACCGCTGCCGAGCGCAAGCTGCTGCTGAAAGCCGGGCTTATGTGCGGCACGCTGCTGTTTTTGGCCAGCGCAGCGCAGCAGCTGGGCATCACGCTGGACCCCTCCACCGCAAAGGCGGGCTTTCTGACCGCCATGTATGTGGTGCTGGTGCCGGTGTTCGGCCTGTTTCTGGGCCGCAAGGGCAGCGCACAGCTGTGGGTGAGCATGACCATTGCCGTGGTGGGGCTGTATCTGCTGTGTATGAAGGACGGCTTTGGCAGCATCCAGAGCAGTGACTGGCTGCTACTTTTGTGCGCGGTGCTGTTCAGCTTCCAGATCATGGCGGTGGATCATTTCTCCCCGCAGATGGACGGCGTGCGCCTGAGCCTTGTGGAGTTTTTTGTGGTGTCGGTGGAAAGCACCGTGGCGGCGTTTTTGTTCGAGCAGCCTGCCATGGCAGAGTTTGCCACCTACGCCGGGCCCATCCTGTACTGCGGCATCATGTCCAGCGGCGTGGCCTACACCCTGCAGATCCTGGGTCAGCGGGACCTGAACCCCGCCATTGCCAGCCTGATCATGTGTCTGGAAAGCGTGTTCAGTGCGCTGGGCGGCTGGATGCTGCTGCACCAGAACCTTTCTGCCCGGGAAGTCTTTGGCTGCGTGCTGATCTTTGCTGCCGTGGTGCTGGCCCAGCTGCCGCTGGAAATGCTGCACCGGGCAAAAAAGACTACCTGACCTCATGGCGGGCAGAAAGCAGGAGACACAGCTGCGCACGGCAGGCGGCATCCAATACGAGCTGACCCGCAAACGGGTCAAGAACCTGAACATCCGTGTGCGGGAGGATGGCACCGTGGCGGTGAGCATCCCCCTGCGGACGAGCGCAGAAGCGGCAGACCGTTTTGTGGCCGCACGTGCCGACTGGGTGCAGCAGGCCCGGGAACGTGCCATGCGGCGCGCAGCGCAGAAAGCGCGGTCTCTGCCGGATAAGGAAACAGCGCTGGCCTATTTTACGGCCATGAGCGATAAGGTCTACCCGGCCTTTGCCGGAGTGCTGGGCGGGCACAAGCCCGTCATCAAGGTGCGCAGCATGACCAGCCGGTGGGGCGTGTGCTTTATGGCAAAGCGGCAGATCACCTTTGCGCTGCAGCTGTATCATATGCCCCCGGCGGCGCAGATCTATGTGGTAGTGCATGAGTACTGCCACTTTTTGCAGCCCAACCACAGCCCGGAGTTCTGGGCCGAGGTGGCAAAGCTGCTGCCGGACTGGAAAGCCCGGCGGGCGCTTTTAAAGTGACTAAATAGTGGGAAAGCGGATGCGGGCGGTCACAGACCGGCCCGCATCCGAATTGTAAAACAGGAGGGAAGTTCCCTTGGAAAACGAAAAAAAGTCCGGCGATAAATATTCAAAGCTTGCCGGCAACACATTGATCTTTGCAATTTCCAGCTTTTCGTCAAAGCTGCTCACCCTAATCGTCCAGCCGTTCCTGACCTATGCAATGGCGGAGATCTCCGATCTGGGCCTTTCCAAGATCCTGAGCCAGTACGCGAACCTGCTCATCCCGTTCGTGTCCATGGGCATGTCCAACGCCATCATCCGCTTTGGTCTGGACAAGGGCAACAGCGAAAAACAGGTGTTCACCAACGGCCTGCTGACCATTCTGGGCGGCTTTGGCATTTTGGTGCTGTGCTGGCCCATCACCCAGTTTTTGCCGGATATGGCGCAGTACGGCCTGCTGATCTACATTTATGTGCTCATGAGCTGCCTGCGCACCCTGTGCACCCAGTTCGTGCGCAGCCGCCAGTGGAACAAGCTGGTGGCCGTGGACGGCGTGCTGTGCACCGTGGCCACCATGGCTTTCTACGTGCTGTATCTGGTGGGCTTCAAGTGGGGTGCCAACGGCTACCTGCTGGCCATCATCAGCGGCGACCTTTCCAGTGTGCTGTTCCTGATGTTCACCGGCAAGCTGTGGAACTATGTGGAGCTGAAGGGCATCAACAAGGATCTGTGGAAGCAGATGCTGCGCTTCTCGCTGCCCATGATCCCGGCACAGATCAGCTTCTGGATCATCAACGCATCCGACCTGTTCTTTGTGCGTGAGATGTGCAACGGTCTGGACGGCCGCGACGGCAATGCATGGAGCGGCCTGCTTTCCACCGGCTATTTCCTGCCCACCATCCTTACTACGCTGGGCCTGATCTTCTACGATGCATGGCAGCTTTCCGCTGTGACCGAGGAAGAGGGCCGCGCAAAGTTCTTTACCAAAATTTTCCGCACCTATTCCAGTGTGCTGTTCTGCTGCGCAGCCGGTATCATCTGGCTGTGCCGCCCGGTGATGCACATTATGAAGTCCAACTACTACTACGCATGGCACTTTGTGCCCTTCCTTGTGCTGGCTTCCACCTGCAGCTGCTTCAACCAGTTCATGAACAGCGTGTATGTGGTGAATAAAAAGTCCGCCCGCAGCATGATCACCATGATGGCGGGTGCTGTGAGCAACTGCATCATGAACTACTTCTTCATCAAGTGGTGGGGGCCTGTGGGCGCTACCTATGCGTCCTTCCTTGGCCTTGCGCTGGTGTTCACCCTGCGTGCCATCGATGCCCACCGCATGATCGGGATGCAGGTACATCCGGGCCGCGTGCTGGCGAACGCCGCCGCGCTGGTGATCGAAGCCTTTGTGCTGCTGGCCGAAACGCCGCTCTACGGCCTGTGGACCGGCATCATCACGGCGCTGATCATCCTGTACAACTTTGCCGGTGTGTGGGCCATGGCCCGTGTCCTGCTGCCCAAGCTTCTGGGCCGCCGCGGCAAGGCGCTGGTAAATGTGATCGACGGCTGGATCGCACCCAAGAAAGCATAACAGCATAACTGAAAATAAACGCAGAAAGTCCCCGGAACGCTGGTTCCGGGGACTTTTTCAGCAATCGGGAAAACTTTCAGTGCCGGGCATTTTTGCCGGTCAGGCTGGCAAAAGCGCCGCCAGCCATTAGGGCAAAAAGTACCGCCATTCCTCAGAATGACGGTAAAACGGATGCGGCAGATCAGGCCAGGTGCTTTTCCAGCCAGCTGCCGATATCTTCAAACACTTCCTGATGGTTCGTTTCCACCAGCAGTTCATGCCGGGCACCGGGGTACAGCTTGCACTCAATGTTCTGCACACCGGCATCTTTCAGGCTCTGGATGGCACGCTGCACGCCCTTGCCCTGTTCGCCCACCGGGTCGGCATCGCCAGCCAAGAACAGCAGCGGCAGGTCTTTGGGCATTTTTGCAAGGAACGCCGGGTCGTGCAGGCGCAGGATGCCGCTGAACATGCTGTAGTAGGCGTTCAGCGTAAAGGTAAAGGTGCAGCGTTCGTCGGCCAGATATTTGTCCACCTCGGCCTGATCGCGGTTGAGCCAGTCGTGGGTGGTGCGGCCCTCCAGCCCTTTGTTGTAGCCCATAAAGGACATGTTGGCCACGAACTTGCTGCGGTACTGCCAGCCATGAAAGACCGCCAGCACCCGGCAGAGGGCTTTGGCAAACTGCACCAGCGCTTTGGGCTGGAAGCCGGTGCCCATGATGATGGCTCCGTCCAGCTCATGGCCGTATTCGCACAAATACTGCCGGGCATAGAACGAACCCATGCTGTGCCCCAGCAGAAAATAAGGCACGCCCGGGTACAGCTCTTTGGTGCGCACGGTCATGGCGTGCAGGTCGGCCAGAACGGCGCGGTTGCCGTCCGGCTCGGCAAAGTAGCCGTAGTCCGCTTTGGTGCGGATGGAGCCGCCGTGGCCCAAATGGTCGTGGCCGGTAACAAGGATGCCCCGCCCGGCCAGATATTCCGCCAGCGGCTTGTAGCGGTCAATAAATTCCACCATGCCGTGGGACAACTGCAGAACCGCCTTTACTTCACCCTCCGGCACACAGCGGAAGGCATGCAAAGTCCGCCCCGGCACAGTGGACGGGACGGTGAAATCGATCATCTGGCTCATAGCAGAGCCTCCTTTTTGTGTGTTTTACAGTGCACCGATCTTGCGGCGGCAGGCCGGGCAGATGCAGTAGCCCGCAAACTGCACCGAAGACTCATCCACCTCGCCGCAGAAATCGCAGCTGCCGGCGGGCCGATGCTTTTTGAGCACGATGGAGTCGCCATCCACAAAGATCTCCAGCTTGGTGTCAGTGTCCAGATGCATACTGGTGCGCAGCTCCTTGGGCAGAACGATGCGGCCCAGCGCATCGATGCCGCGGACGATTCCGGTACTTTTCATAGTATTCCATTCTCCTTTATCCTTTTCCTGTGATAGCCAGTCTGTGACACAATAGGAAAATTGTTCCAGTGGCGCTATGCTCAGTATACAAAAAATAACAGGGTTCGTCAATGATTGCGTGACATTTCGACAAAAAACAACCTTTCATGCAACTTCTTCCGGCTTGTTCTCCACACGGGCGCTGGTGCGTCCCTCGGGACGGATCGCTCCAGCGGCAGTCAGTGCGATCTTGGTCAGCGTGGGACCTGACAGCTCATACACCGGCACCGAGAACAGCACCACGTTGCGCACCATGTGGCCGTCCGAGAGCTGGGCGGCTGTGGCAGCCATGCCAAGTGCCACACCGGCCTGCGGCAGCAGGGTGATGCCGAGGTACTTCTGGATATCATCACTGCAGCGGGCCCGCGATCAGCGAAAGGGAAGAACGAAAAGGAAAAACGCAGCGCAGCCAGAAAAAACGCATATACGTCCAATATACTATCCGCCCAGACAAAAAGCAACCGGAATACGGCATTTTTGCAAAGATTTTTTGCCGTGTGACAAAAAGAAACTCCTTCCGTCATCGCTGCGCGATGCCACCCATTCCCCTTCTGGCACTTTCGTGCCACCTCCCCCGGCCGGGGGAGTCTTTCTCACGGAGGGAGGCTCTGGCGAGAAGGAGAAGTGTTCCATTCTGCCAAAGGCTCCCTCTTTGAGGGAGCTGGCACGGCGTAAGACGTGACGGAAGGAGTAAATTCCAAAGAATCAGTTGAACTTGAAGACCTTGCGCAGCTGGCGGTACACGCCCAGAGTGAGCTTGTCGCCGCCGGGGAACTTCAGGTCGGTCAGACCGCCCAGATTGTAGCGCACGGCGCGGTAAACACCGGTGCTTACGTGGTCCTTGAGGTACTGCCACAGCCCGGTGCGCTTGGCCTTTGCCTCGTCGCTGCCGTCCAGCAGCAGGAAGATGTCGCTCACGGCCATCATCACGGACAGATAGTGCACCATGTAGGCGTGCAGACGTTTCTGATCCTTCAGCTCATCCAGATCCTGACAGTCGATCATGTGCCGGGTGACCCGCAGCTGCTGATCCACCCGCTTGACCATGATGCTCTCGTTCACGCTCTGGTCGGCACGGCCAATGAAGTAGCGGTACAGATCCAGATCCATGTAGTACATGCTCTTGACATAGGGCAGGGGCTGGTAGACAAAAATGTTGTCCACATAGAAGGTGTGCTTGGGCAGCACCATGCCGCACTTGCGCAGCACCTCGGTGCGGTACATCACCGAGTGCATCAGGATGTTCTGATCCGGGCGGAAGTGGCCCACATGGGTCCAGTTGAACAGGCGGTTCTGGGGGAACACGTTGGTGTAGCGCACGGTCAGGGTGGTGTTGTCCTCCACATGCTCGT
>ERZ827498.4616-NODE-4616-length-10666-cov-2.480822_pt1 | contig 10666 bp, 8 predicted proteins | sample MGYA00519865_ERZ827498 | MGnify/ENA primary metagenome ERZ827498 (study PRJEB31778, sample SAMEA3449328) | human gut metagenome | biome: human gut; feature: human-associated habitat; material: faeces | place: United Kingdom | collected 2010/2012 ...
CCGTCCCCACCGTTTTTTGCCCAGACAAATCAACAGAAAGCGGCTGTATTTCATCTCCATCTTTATAAGAAACATTATTTTCAACTGCTTTCATCTCTTTTATTTCTCTTTGATTATATGGGCACGCAATACCAATAAACAATGCAACCACAAGAAAAACTGCTATCCTTTTCTTTCGACTCCTCATCTTAATACATTCTCCTCTAACTCAATAATAATAAAACAAAAATTGTACTTAATGATTATATCATAATTCCGTCCATTTTGCTTTGTATTTTTTTTAAAAACAACGCAAACCTCATCTTCTATCCAAAAGCAGCACACCTAAAAAATTACATTTAACCCTCTTGCATATTTTATTATTTATAGTATATTATAGATAGTAATTGGGGTATGTGTTTACGGACACATACTTAAAGGAGTCGGAGAAATCCGGCTCCTTTTAAATTGGTTCAAAAAAAGCCACAAGCCGGCTTTCACCAGCTTGCAGCTTACAATACATAATATTTTTTATCTTATTCTTCCGGAACATCCTTAATACTAAAGCTGATACGTCCCATTTTATCTTTGCCAAGGCAGATAACTTTCACTTTATCACCAAGTGTAAGCTCGTCCTCTACATGATTGATGCGGCGATTTGCAATATTTGAGATGTGAACCATTCCCTCTTTGCCGGGAGCAAACTCAATGAAAGCACCAAAGTCTTTAATGCTGACAACTGTTCCCTCAAGAATCTGACCTTTTTCAAAATCAGTTACGATGATTTCGATGAGACGGAGTGCTTCGTCCATTGCCTCTTTGTCCGTTCCGCAAACGGAAACAGCACCATCATCGGTAATGTCGATTTTAACACCGGTGCGCTCAATCAATGCGTTGATTGTCTTACCTCTCTGACCAACAACTTCACCAATCTTAGCCGGGTCAATCATAATCTGTTTAATCTTTGGAGCGTAAGCATTTACTTCTTTTCTAGGCTCTGCAATTGCTTTTGCCATAACCTCATCCAAGATGTAAAGGCGGGCTTCTCTTGTTCTTGCAATAGCCTGCTCCACGATTTCTCTTGTCAAACCATGAATCTTAATATCCATCTGGATGGCAGTAATACCTTTTTTCGTACCGGCAACTTTAAAGTCCATATCGCCGAAGAAATCTTCAAGCCCCTGAATATCTGTCAAAATCAAGTAATCATCATCGGTATCACCGGTTACCAAACCAACGGAAATACCAGCAACTGGTGCCTTAATCGGAACACCGGCAGCCATCAATGACAATGTAGATGCACAAATACTACCCTGGGATGTAGAACCGTTGGATTCCAAAATTTCGGATACGGTACGGATTGCATATGGGAACTCTTCTTCACTAGGAAGAACAGGAACCAAAGCACGCTCTGCCAAAGCACCATGTCCGATTTCACGACGTCCCGGTCCTCTGGATGGTCTTGTCTCACCAACGGACCATGATGGGAAGTTGTAGTGATGCATATATCTCTTGGATGTTTTTGTAATATCCAAACCATCTAATTTCTGTTTCTCTGAAAGTGGAGCCAATGTTGTAACATTCAACACCTGTGTCTGTCCACGAGAGAACAAACCGGAACCATGTACTGTAGGAAGTACATCAACTTCAGCATGAAGTGGACGAATCTGTTTTACCTCACGACCATCCGGACGTTTGTGGTCTTTCAGAATCATCTTGCGGACTGTAACTTTCTGGAATTTATAAACAGCCTCATCAATAAAGGAAATCCAGTCCTCATGCTCTTCTGCATAACGCTCTTCCAAACGGTCTTTGATACCGCGGATATTTTCTTCACGAACCTGTTTTACATCAGTAAATACAGCTTCTTCCATAGCTTCCGGTGTAATGAAATTAACCATGTCATTCCACATATCTTCCGGAATATCGAAATGCTCATACTCGTGTTTCTCTTTACCACACTCAGCAACAATCTTGTCAAAGAACTCGATAATCTGTCCATTCAACTCATGAGCACCATAAATTGCCTGAATCATCGTAGCTTCATCAACTTCATTTGCACCGGCTTCAATCATGATAACTTTATCTCTTGTAGAAGCAACAGTAAGTGCTAAGTCAGAAACCTCACGCTGTGCGCTTGTCGGATTGTAAACAAGTTCACCATCAACCAAACCAACCTGTGTTGCTGCGGTCGGACCATCAAACGGAATATCCGAAATACTGGTAGCCAGTGCAGAACCAAGCATAGCAACAAGTTCCGGTGCACAATCCTGGTCAACATCCATAACTAAGTTTTCCAGTGTTACATCATTTCGATAATCTTTTGGGAACAATGGACGCATCGGGCGGTCAATTACACGACAAGTCAAAATTGAGTTATCGCTTGGTTTACCTTCACGTCTTGTAAATCCTCCCGGAATTTTTCCGATGGAATACATCTTTTCATGATATTCTACGCTTAATGGGAAGAAATCAATTCCCTCTCTTGGTTTCTCGGATGCTGTTGCCGTAGAAAGGACAACTGTATCACCATAGCGCATAAATGCAGCGCCATTTGCCTGAGCAGCTACACGTCCAATGTCAACTGACAAAGTACGTCCTGCAAGCTCCATTGAAAATGTCTTGTACATACTTTTTCTCCTTTATTTTTATTTCGAGATGCCGAAACCACTGAAAAAACCACTGTATCAATGAGTTTTTCAGAAGTCTCGGTGTCATCTCAATTTACATACAAAATTTATTATACACAATCTTTGCAAAAAAAGCAACTTTCCTTATTCCGGATAACTGATAGCGTCATCGGGCCACTTTAAAACCTCATCGTGAAACAGTGGCACACGCATCAGACCGGCTCCAAATAAGTACGCACGGTCACGCTCCGCAATCTCTTCTAATGTACGCCATGTCACACCGACAATTGTTTGTTCCGACTCCGATAATTCCGGGTCAATTCCCTTGTGCGGAACCGCATCATCCGGAATTTCTACCAAAAATGTAAAAATCCGACTTTCCAAATCCGGTTTATATTCAATGGCAAGCGGACGCACAATTTTTCCACTCACGCCTGCTTCTTCGTTTAACTCACGCAAAGCTGCTTCTTCCGGTGTCTCATTTTCCTCAATTCCGCCGCCTGGCAGATTAAAGAAATCTCTTCCTTTCATTCTGTGTTCTACAAGCAGTAATTTGCCATCCCGGCAAACCATAGCCTGACTGCGATTTCGTTTCATTTTCTCACCTTTTTAAGAAAAATTTTTTTCATAGAAAGAGTGCCTTCAATCAAACAGTATCCATTTGACGAAAGCACTCAACTCATACAAATTATTTACGCAAACCAAGTTTTTCAATCAGCGCACGATAACCTTCCAAATCTGTCTTCTTCAGATAATCCAAAAGGCCTCTTCTCTTACCAATCATTTTGTACATACCACGACGAGAATGATGATCTTTCTTATTCTCTTTCAAGTGCTCTGTCAAAGTATTGATACGCTCAGTAAGAAGCGCTACCTGAACTTCCGGTGAACCTGTATCATCCGGTGTTCTTCCATAAGCTGCAATAATTTCTTTTTTCTTTTCTGTAGTCATCATTGTGACATACCTCCTAAATATTTTCTTATCACCATTTACTAAGATCCGGTCGGAGTTTCCGTAATCTGAGTAATGGCTATTTGCTATCATAACACAATTTAACTTCGTTGTAAACCTTTATTTCATGTCAATCGTAGCAATATCTACTAATGTCAATTCATTTTTCTCAGAATCCTCTAACGCAGTCAAAAGTGCATTTGCCGTATCTAAAGAAGTCAGACAGGTAACACCGGTCTCAATAGAAGTACGGCGGATGAGGAAACCATCGTGGGAATGTTCACCCTGTTTTGGAATATCAATTACCAAATCAATCTCATGGCCAAGCAACAAATCCATCAGTGTCGGGGATTCCTGCTCAATCTTGTTGACACCGATAACCGAAACGCCGTTCTCGCCTAAGAACTTAGCTGTTCCGCGCGTCGCATAGATTTCATAGCCAAGTGCCTGGAAACGTCTGGCAACGGAAATTGCTTCGTCTTTCGAGTTATCATTTACTGTAAGAATCATCTTCTTGTATTTCGGAAGATTGATTCCGGCTCCCATAAAGGCTTTGTGAAGTGCCTCATTAAATGTCTTTGCGATACCTAAGCACTCACCGGTTGACTTCATCTCAGGTCCTAAGCTGATTTCTGCACCGCGCAGTTTCTCAAAGGAGAATACCGGCATCTTAATTGCGATGTAATCCGATTTTTTCGCAAGTCCAGGTGTATAACCCATATCCGTGATTTTTTCACCGAGGATTACGCGGGAAGCCAGTTTCACAATCGGAATTCCGGTTACTTTGCTGATATATGGTACCGTTCTTGACGAACGAGGATTTACTTCAATAACAAAAACTTCATCGTTATAAACAATAAACTGAATGTTAATCAAGCCAATTACATGGAGGGATTTTGCAAGTTTTGCCGTATAATCGACTAAAACTTCCTGAACTTCAGGTTTAATGCTCATGGCAGGATAAACCGAGATACTGTCACCGGAATGAATACCAGCACGCTCTACGTGTTCCATAATACCGGGAATCAAAATGTTCTCGCCATCACATACCGCATCAACCTCAACCTCTTTACCCATGAGGTACTTATCAACAAGAATTGGATGTTCCTGCACATGGCGGTTGATAATTGACATAAATTCACGAATATCATCATCATTAATCGCAATCTGCATGCCCTGTCCACCAAGTACATAAGATGGGCGGACAAGAACCGGATACCCAAGTTCATTTGCTGCCGCTAATGCCTCTTCTGTTGTAAATACGGTTTTTCCTGCCGGTCTCGGAATCTTACACTGCTCTAAGATTTCATCAAACAGCTCACGGTCTTCGGCCGCATCTACATTCTCTGCACTTGTTCCCAAAATCGGAACTCCCATTTTGAGAAGTGCTTCTGTCAGTTTGATTGCTGTCTGTCCACCAAACTGGACAACCGCACCATCCGGTTTCTCAATATCCACGATATTTTCTACATCTTCCGGTGTCAATGGCTCAAAATACAATTTATCTGCCACATCAAAGTCCGTACTTACCGTCTCCGGATTGTTATTTACAATAATTGTCTCATAGCCGCTCTGTGCCAGTGACCACACACTGTGAACCGAACAGAAGTCAAACTCGATACCCTGACCGATTCGGATTGGACCGGAACCAAGAACCATGATTCGTTTTCTGTCCTTATCTTTGGAAACTTCCGTTTCGCTGCCAAACACACTGTAATAATATGGCGTACTTGCCTCAAACTCAGCCGCACAGGTATCAACCATCTTAAACGAAGCAACGATTCCATTTTCATGGCGCATATCGTGAATCTCACGCTCTGTCATGCCGGTATAATTAGCAATAACAGCATCCGGGAATTCCATTCGTTTTGCTTCTGCCAAAATTTCCGGTGTCAATGTTTCGTTTTTCAAAGTCTGTTCCATCTCTACCAGATGGGCAATTTTATCAATGAACCACAAATCGATTTTTGTAATATCATGAATTTCTTCATAGGTAGCACCCTTGCGAATCAGCTCGGCAATAATAAAGATACGGCGGTCATCAACAATGTGGATACGCTCTAGCAGTTCTTCTTTGGAGCGGTCACTGTAACGCCCGATATCCAGACTGTCAATGTGCTGCTCCAGTGAACGGAGTGCTTTCATCAACGCACCTTCAAAGTTATCACAGATACTCATAACCTCTCCGGTTGCTTTCATCTGTGTCGTCAAAGTACGTTTTGCCTTGATAAATTTATCAAATGGCAATCTCGGAATTTTTACAACACAGTAATCCAGTGCCGGCTCAAAACTTGCAAAGGTTTTCTTTGTAATGGCATTTGGGATTTCATCCAGTGTATATCCTAACGCAATCTTTGCTGCTACTTTTGCAATCGGATATCCGGTCGCCTTAGAAGCAAGTGCGGAAGAACGGCTGACACGAGGGTTTACCTCGATGACACAATATTCAAATGTTGTCGGGTGCAAAGCGTATTGTACGTTACATCCTCCTGTAATGTTTAATTCTGATATAATATTTAAGGCAGATGTACGGAGCATCTGATATTCCTTATCGCCTAAGGTCTGGGATGGTGCTACTACGATCGAGTCTCCGGTATGCACACCGACCGGGTCGATATTTTCCATATTACATACGGTAATGCAGTTGCCATTTGCATCACGCATTACTTCGTATTCTATTTCTTTCCAGCCTGCGATACAGCGCTCTACTAATACTTCTCCTACACGGCTTAAACGCAGTCCGTTAGAAAGGATGTCGATCAGTTCTGTCTCATTGTGGGCGATACCACCGCCACTTCCTCCTAAGGTATATGCCGGACGTAATACAACCGGATAACCGATGGTATTCGTAAATGCGATACCGTCTTCTACGTTGTGTACGACTAAAGATGGCGCACAAGGCTCACCGATTTTTTCCATTGTGTCCTTGAATGCCTGACGATCTTCTGCTTTAAAAATTGTTTCCGCAGTTGTTCCGATCAGTTTCACACCATGTTCTTCTAAAAATCCGGATTCTGCAAGCTCCATTCCCAAGTTCAGTCCTGCCTGTCCTCCTAAGGTCGGAAGTACGCTGTCCGGTTTTTCTTTTAAAATGATCTGCTCTAAGACTTTTGCGGTCAGTGGCTCAATATACACCTCGTCTGCAATCTCTTTATCGGTCATGATCGTTGCAGGGTTGGAGTTGACAAGCACTACCTCGATGCCTTCTTCTTTTAAAGAACGGCATGCCTGTGTTCCCGCATAATCGAATTCGGCTGCCTGTCCGATGACAATAGGACCGGAACCGATAACTAATACTTTTTTGATATCCTGATTCTTTGGCATTACTGGTTCCCTCCCATCATTGTGATAAAACGGTCAAACAAATACGAACTGTCCTGTGGTCCCGGACATGCTTCCGGGTGGAATTGTACGGTAAAAATGTTCTTTCCGATATATTTTAAGCCTTCATTGGTTCCATCATTGACATTTACAAATGCCGGAACTGCAATGTTTTCATCTAATGCTTTATCATCCACTGCATAGCCATGGTTCTGGGATGAGATATAGACTCTTCCAGTCTCTAAATCTTTGACCGGATGATTGCCGCCGCGATGTCCGTATTTTAATTTATAGGTATCTGCCCCGGTTGCTAATGCCATGAGCTGATGTCCTAAGCAGATTGCAAAGATTGGCACATCGGATTCATATAATTTACGGATTTCTTCTATGATTGCCTGACATTCCTTCGGATCTCCAGGTCCGTTACTCAGCATGATACCGTCCGGTTTGGTTGCTAAAATCTCTTCTGCTGTTGTGTGGGCAGGGTAAATCGTTACTTCGCATTCTCTGTCATGTAAGGAGTCTGCAATATTTTTTTTCGCTCCTAAATCTAACAGGGCTACTTTTTTTCCTTTTCCATTTAATACGCTTTTCTCATCACAGGTTACTTTATCTACTACGTTTCCTGTCTGATATTCTTTTAACCTCGGAAGAACCTTCTCTAACTCATAGTGTTCATCGGTGGTGATCATACCGTTCATGGTTCCCTTGTCACGAAGGATCTTTGTCAATGCTCTTGTATCAATTCCTGCGATCCCAGGTATGTCATTTTCTTTCAAAAAGTCCTGTATCGTTCCTTCGCAGCGGAAATTGCTTGGCATTCTGGATAACTCCCTGACAATATATCCGTCCACCCATGGACGTTTTGACTCTGCATCCGGTGTGATTCCATAATTTCCAATCAGTGGATAGGTCATGACAACTGCCTGTCCTGCATAGGATGGATCGGTCATTACCTCTAAATATCCTGTCATGGATGTATTAAATACAATTTCACTGATAACCTCTTTTTGTGAACCGATACTGGTTCCCTCAAAGACAGTTCCGTCTTCTAAGATCAGAAAAGCTTTCATTCTTTACCCTGTCCTTTCTAAATTTTCTCAAAAAAAAAGAGGGAGATTCTCTTTTTTTCTTATTCTGTGCTATGCCTAAATTGTAAAAAGTTTATCATATTGTGTAAGATTTTTCAACCTTATTTTTTGTCTTATGCAATCTCTCCATGTTTTTCATAGCTGGTGATCCGCTCTATCGCATTATTTTCATCGACAAATACGACTGCCGGTAAGAACTGCTCTGCTTCCTGCGGGGTCATCTGTGCATACGCCATGATAATGACATGATCTCCGGTCTGCACCTGTCTTGCCGCCGCACCGTTTAAGCAGATCATCCCGCTTCCCGGCTCTCCGGCTATCGTATAGGTCTCAAAACGATTTCCGTTTTCAATATCTACGATCTGGACATTTTCATATTCTAAAATCCCAGCCGCCTGCATCAGCACCGGGTCCACCGTGATACTGCCAACATAGTTTAATTCCGCCTGTTTTACAATCGCACGATGGATCTTTCCTTTTAACATTTTTAAATACATCTTCGCTCTCCCTCTATCTGATAAAATTGTCTATCAATCTGGTCTTACCGATATAAACTGCCATTGCGGCTAAGATCTCTCCCTGAATCTCTGACACAGGTTCTAAACTCTGTGCATCCACGATCTCCACATAATCTATTTTTGCAAGCGGCTCCGCTTCGATATGGGCGATCATTTTTTCTTTGATCACTGCTGCATTTTTTTCTCCTGCTTCTACCAGTCCTTCTCCTAAACGGACTGCCTGGCTTAACACTAATGCTGCCTTTCTCTCTTCTTCATTCAGATAGGTGTTTCTCGAACTCATTGCAAGTCCGTCTGCCTCACGTACGATCGGGCATCCTACGATCTCAATATCAAAATTCAGATCTCTGACCATCCGGCGGATCACTGCTAACTGCTGTGCATCCTTTTGTCCAAAATAGGCACGGTCCGGTGTTACAATATGAAATAGCTTGGTCACTACGCTGCATACTCCGGAAAAATGGATCGGTCTTGTCTTTCCACAAAGCACATCCGTCAAACGGTTCATATCCACAAAAGTACAGTTGTCTTTATAGTACATTTCCTCCGGTGTGGGATTAAATAAAAGTTCCACGCCTGCCGCCTCACAAAGTGCCGCATCTCTCTTTATATCTCTTGGGTAACTTCCTAAATCTTCGTTTTCTCCAAACTGTGTCGGATTCACAAAATCACTGACCACTACACGGTCATTTTCTTTTACGGCGCGCTCAATCAGACTTTTATGACCATCGTGAAGATAGCCCATGGTCGGAACCAGTCCGACACTCAGCCCTTCCTGTTTCCATGCTTTTACCTGTGCTCTTACTTCGTCTATTGTATGGACTAACTGCATGTTTTTTCCTCCTCTGATAAGATACTTTTCTTAATATAATTTCTCTAACATTTCGTCGCTGATCCCATAGGTATGCTGTTCCGCCGGAAATACGCCGTTTTGTACTTCTTTGATGTACTGTGAAAAAGCTGCTTTCATCTGTTCGCCAATCTGTCCGAACTGCTTTACGAATTTCGGTTTAAAATCGCCAAACATTGCTAACATATCCTGATATACCAGCACCTGTCCGTCACATCCTGCACCTGCGCCAATGCCGATCGTTGGTATGTTGATCTGTTTTGAGATCAATTCTGCTAATTTTGCCGGAACACACTCTAAAACAACGGCTACCGCTCCTGCCGCTTCTGCTCCTTTGGCATCCTCGATTAATTTTTTAGCTGCCTCTTCTGATTTTCCCTGCACCTTGAATCCGCCGAACACATTTAAGGACTGCGGGGTCAGTCCCAAATGAGCCACAACCGGTATGGACGCTTTGGTGATTGCTTCTATCTGTGGAAACACTTCTTTGCCGCCTTCTAACTTGACTGCCTGCGCCCGTCCCTCTTTCATCAGACGGCCTGCATTGCAGACTGCATCATAGACAGATGCCTGATAGGACATAAACGGCATATCCGCAACTATCAATGCATTTTTTGCTCCTCTTGTAACTGCTTTTGTATGATGTATCATATCCTCCATAGTTACAGAAATAGTATCTTCATACCCTAAGCATACCATTCCTAATGAATCTCCAACTAAAATCCCATTTATTCCAGCTTCATCAATTATCTTTGCTGTAGAGTAATCATATGCTGTAAGCATAGTAAGCTTTTCTTTCTTTTCCTTAGCTTGTTTAAATGTAACTGCTGTATTTTTCATAACCTATTCTCCTAAATATTCATCTAAATTTTTATAATCTCTATTTGAGTTTTTTACCTTTGCTATCTTTAAAATATTCTTTGATAATAACTTATATAATTCTTTATCTTCTTCTCTTAAAACATTTAAATGATTAATTACAGTAACTAAATCGCCTCTTTCTACCGGGCCAGTTAAACTATTAATTGTTCCTTTTTCCCTAATATTCTTTAGGTTAAATTCAATTAATGGATAAAGAGCTTTCATAGCCATCTCCTGACTAAAACCACATTCTTCAAGATAATTAATACCATTATTAATTAATCCTAAAACAAGATTGCTGACAGTTACTGATGCAGCATGATATAAAGCCTTATTTTCTTTTGAAATAATAGCTACATCATTTCCTAATTGAGAAAAAAGCTGCTTAAAAAATTCAATATGTTTTTTATGTCCTTCAATTGTAATAAATGCTTGAGATAAATTTTTGTAAGAATTATATTTGT
>ERZ827498.4618-NODE-4618-length-10664-cov-3.475822_pt1 | contig 10664 bp, 11 predicted proteins | sample MGYA00519865_ERZ827498 | MGnify/ENA primary metagenome ERZ827498 (study PRJEB31778, sample SAMEA3449328) | human gut metagenome | biome: human gut; feature: human-associated habitat; material: faeces | place: United Kingdom | collected 2010/2012 ...
GCCAGCTGCACGCCCAGTGCACCGGCGCAGGCGCTCTCGGTCTGGGCGCTGTTGGGGCTGGCGTGGCGGCGGCGGTCCCGCCGCCAGATGCGCCACGCCCCGCGGGCGCTGTTGCCCGTCAGCGCCGCAGCAGCCACCCAGAGCAGCGCGGCCAGGCGGCTGGGCAGCCAGTTGGCGGCATCGTCCAATTTGGCGGCACAGCGCCCGAAATAAAGATACTTTTCGTTTTTGTAGCCGAGCATGCTGTCCATCGTATTGATGGCCTTGTAGGTCAGCGCCAGCGGTGCCCCGCCAAGGAGCATATACAAAAGCGGCGCAATGACGCCGTCGCTGGCGTTCTCGGCTACGGTCTCCACGGCGGCTCTAGTCACGCCCGCGGCGGTCAGGTTTTGCGTGTCACGGCCCACGATGCGGGCCACGGCCCTGCGGGCCGCGGGCAGGTCGCCCTTTGCCAGTTCCTTGTACACATTGCGGCTCTCCTGTGCAAGACCCTTGGCAGCCAGCGCCTGGCCGCACCAGAGCATTTGCAGCGCCAGCCCCAGCGCCGGATGGAGCCTTGCCGCGGCCCAGCAGGCAAGCCCGGTAACGGCCAGCGTGCCCAGCGGCAGTACCGCGGCCACCGCGGCCCCGCCGACCAGCTCGCCCCGCGGCGTTTTGGGCAGTGCGGTGCGCAGGCGCTTTTCCAGCGCCGAGATGCACCGGCCCATGAGCACCACCGGATGCGGCAGCCACGCCGGGTCGCCAAACAGAGCGTCCAACAAAAAACCGCTCAGCACCGCCCAAAAGATCAGCATGTGCTCTCCTTCGTGTACTGCACGGTCTTGACCAAACGCAGCTCATGCCGCGCCGCCCAGTCGCGGGCGTCCAGCACATAGCCGCCTGCGTTGGGGCCGCACCACCGGTAATAGCTGCGGCGCGGCACGCCGTAGCGCTCCAACGCGGCCATCTGGGTGCCGCCGTGGGCCAGGATCACCAGCATTTCCTCGCCGTCGGCCAGCGCCTTGTCCACCAGCGCCGCAAACGTGCGGCATACGCGGTCACTGAAATCGTCCTTGCGCTCACCGTCGGGGCAGCTGCTCTCGCAGTTGGCGGCGACCCACGCCTGATAGTCGGGGTCGTGCTCCATCTCAATATAATTGCGGCCTTCAAAGCTGCCGAAGCACATCTCCTTCAGCCCGTCCACGGGCACGAGCTCCGCGTCCGGGAACAGTACCTCCGCCGTCTGCCTTGTACGCTGCAGTGTGGAAATATAGACAACCTTCGGGTCAATATCAGCCCGGCGCAGTTGAGCCAGCCCCTCGGGCGAGAGCGGGATGTCCCGCTGGCCCTGATAGCGCTTCTGGGCGTTGTATTCCGTCAGACCGTGACGCAGTAAATAGATCAGCATTTTTTCGGCAATTCTCCTTTCAGCACCGTGGGGATGCCGCAGAACATCTGCACCACGCAGTCGGCGCGCTCTGCCAGCAGGCAGGCCAGCCGTCCGGCGGCCTCCCGCCCGGCGCGCTCCTCAGCATCCATCGGGACAACACCGCCGCCGACCTCGGTGGCGATGACAATATCATATTCCGCCAGCTCCCGGGCCAGCGTTTCGAGCTGCTCCGGGGTCTGAGTCTCGGCGGCGGCGTCCTGCACATCGGCGATGACGCTGCCCCGGAAGTTCCGCGCAAAGGTGCGCTTGCCGCTGTAGAGCGGCCCGGTAATAAAGATCATAGCAGCCCTCCCCACTGGCAGGCACACAGCGCCGCCAGCATCCACAGCTCGGCTTTCTGTAAAAACCACCCAGCCAGATCGCCGGTGATGCCGCCGAACTGCTTTTTGGAAACAACGTAATAACGAACAAAGATAAGAACCGCCGCCAGCGCCAGCCCCCAGCCGCCCAGAGCTGTCAGTGCGGCGCAGAGGGCGAAGGCCAGCCCGAACAGAACGCTGCGGACAGTCTTTCGGTCCGCCGCTGAAGCAAAGGTGTGGGCGAGGCCGGTGTTCTTCGCCATGGGGAAAGCGGCCACGGCAAGGCCGGAAAGTGCCCGCTCCAGCACCAGCGCCAGCGTCCAGCACAGGCCCGCCCGGGGCGTGAACCGCACACTGCCGCAGAGGCCGAAGTAGGCCACAAAGTAGCAGCACAGCCGGATGACAGCGAAGGCCCCACAGTGGGAGTCTTTCAGGATCTCAAGCTTTTTTTCCCGGTCGCCGTAGCTCGAGAGGGCGTCCGAGGTGTCGGCATAGCCGTCGAGATGGATGCCGCCGGTGATGGCCACCGGCACGAGGCAGAACGCCGCCGCCCGGGCCAGCCCCGGCAGAGGCAGGACACCGCAGAGACACCACAGCCCGCCGCACACCAGCCCGATGAGGGGGAAGGCACACATGGCGTACCGCATATTTTTTTCGTTCCACTCGAACTGCGGCACCGGCACAGCCGAGAACATGGCAAATGCCACGGCGATCGTCTGCAAAACTGTCATGGGCGTTCCCCTCCTTTGTAGTACACCGGCAGGCCGCACACCACGCGGCAGACGGCGTCGGCTTTGGCGGCAACGGCATTGTTGACCATGGCAAGGGCCTGCAAATAAAGGTCTGTCTCCCCGGCATAGTCCGCCCCGCCGCTGAATACCTCGTTGCTGACGATGATAAGATGGTTGCATTGTGCGGCGATTGCCTCGATCCCCGCCAGCATTTTTTCCGCCGCCTGCTTGGGCGGCAGGCAGCTGCCGTCGGGACGGTACAGCTCATTGGCGGCCAGGTTGCCCAGGTCCTCCAGCAGCACGGTGCCGCGCCGGGGCAGGGCCACGCGGTCCAGGTGCAGCGGGCACTCTACCGTGTCGAACTGCTTTTCGGCCCGCATGGCGCGGTGCTTCGCCACGCGGGCGGCGCACTCGGCGTCCCATACCTGCATCGTCGCCAGATAGGTGCGCGGCAGCGGTGCACGCAGGCAGAGCGACTCCGCATAGGCGCTTTTGCCGCTGGCCGCGCCGCCGATGACCAGCGTCAGCACTGCGGGGTGTACGGCGTGATGCCGCCCTCCGCAAACGAGTAGCAGCCGTTGTAGACGGCCAGCGCCATATCCCACAGCGGCAGGCTGGCCACCGCGCCCGTGCCCTCGCCCAGATGCAGCTCTGCGGTGATAAGCGGTTTTTTGCACAGCGCGTCCAGCACAATATGTGCGGCTGGCTCGCTGGACACATGGCTGGCGAAAACGGCCTTTTCCGCCGCGGGGCAGAGCCGCACCGCGCACAGCGCCGCCACGCCGCTGATGAATCCGTCCATCACGATGGGCAGCCTTTCGAGCGCACCGCCCAGAAACACGCCGCACAGCCCGGCAATATCAAAGCCGCCCAGCGCCGCCAGCACCCCCAGCGGGTCAGCGGCGTCGGGGTGGTTGCGGGCAATGCCGCGTTCTATCGCATCTATTTTGCGGTGCAGTCCTGCATCGGACAGTCCCGCGCCGCGCCCGGTCATCTCGGCCACAGGGCGGCCCAGCAGCACGCTGGCCACGGCGCTGGACGTCGTTGTGTTGCCGATGCCCATTTCCCCCGTCGCCAGCAGCTGTGCGCCGCTCTGCTTCTGCGTGCGCACCAGCGCGATGCCCGCGGCGATGGCCTGCACGGCCTGTGCGCGGGTCATAGCCGGGCCGGTGGTAAAGTCAGCCGTGCCCGCAGCAATGCGGCAGTCCGCCGCGCCGGGCACGGGTGCGCCCGCAATGCCCATATCGACGGGCACGACATCGCAGTGGGCCGCAGCGGCCATGCGGCAGACGCTGGTGCGGCGGGCGGTCAGGTTTTCGAGCACGGCGCGGGTCACGGAGGCATCGGTCTGGCTGACGCCCTGCGCCACAACGCCGTTGTCCGCGCAGAGCACCAGCACCGCGCGGCGGCTGACATCCGGCACGGGGTCGCCGGTCAGCGCGGCGGCGTCCTCGACCATGGCTTCCAGCCGACCCAGTCCGCCCAAAGGCTTTGCCAGCGCAGCCCAGTGGGCGTGGGCTGCGGCGCGGGCGGCCTCATCCGGCGGGGTAACGGCTGCAAGCAGGTTTTTCAGTTCGTTTTCGGTCATGATGTTTCCTTTATATAATGTTCGGCTGCAGCCGCAAAGCGCTTCGGCAGCGGCGTACCCGCCCAATAGAGATGCGGAAATCCCGCGTAGATACGTTCATTGGCAAAGCCGCACGCCCACTGCCGCCCGTTTGCCTTGGCAGCGGTGAACGCATCGCCGTTTTCGGTGGAGTCCCAGTGATGGAACTCGTGGACGGGCAGGGTCTCCCCCGCGCGGAACAGCATACTGTCGGCGCGGGCGGTCAGGCGGGCGTAGCCGAACCGCACAAGCCGCCCGACCTTGAAGCCCTGCCCGGGCAGTACGCCCGCCATCGGGTGGGGCGTGCCGTCGGCGTCCTGTAATGTCCGGCCCAGGTACAAAAAGCCGCCGCACTCGGCCACGGTGGGCAGGCCGCCCTGCACGGCGCTTTTTACGGCGGCGCGCAGGGGGGCGTTCGCGGCCAGACGGGCGGCGTACAGCTCGGGGTAGCCGCCCGGCAGGTAAAGCCCGCCGATGTTATCCGGCAGAGCCGTGTCGGCCAGCGGGCTGAAAAAGCACAGTTCAGCGCCGTTTTCCCGCAGTGCCTCCAGCGTTTCGGCGTAGGTAAAGCAGAACGCGTCATCCCTTGCCACGGCAAGGCGCACCCGCGGCGGGGGCATCGTGCACGGCACAGCGGTGGGCGCGGGACGGTCAAACAGGGTGTGCAGCAGCGGCCAGTCGATGGTTTGCTGCGCGGCATCGGATAAGAGCTGTATCTTGCGCTGCAGATCGTCGATCTCGGCGGCGGTTTTCAGACCGAGGTGGCGGCTTTCTATCGCGGCCTCGGGCAGCGGCGGCAGGCAGCCGACCACGGGCAGACCGGTCTCTTTTTCGAGCATCGGCTTCAGCAGAGCGCACAATCCTTGCGTACAATCATTGAGCAAAATTCCTGCGATATGGTGCGGTGTACGGAACGCCGTCAGCCCGCGCAGCTCCGCCGCCAGCGTCAGGCTTGCCCCCTTGGGCCGCACAACGAGCAGTGCGGGCAGGTCCAGCGCATCGGCCAGCTGCCACGCGCTGGCCGTGTCGGTCACGCCGCCAAGGCCGTCGTAGTAGCCCATGGCCCCCTCGACGACTGCCGCGCCGTGCCCCGCCGCGTGCCGGGCGTAGAGTGCGCGGGCGGTCTGCGGTGCAGAGAAAAACAGGTCGAGATTGTGGCTTTCGACGCCCAGCACCGCGCGGTGGAACATCGGGTCGATGTAGTCCGGCCCCGACTTGAACGCGCAGGGGGTCAGCCCGCGGGCAGTCAGCGCCGCCAGCAGCGCACAGGCTGCCGTTGTTTTTCCGCTGCCGGAGCGGGGTGCAGCCAGAACCAATTGCAGCATTTTTACTCCCTCGCGATCAAGAAAACCGGGTTGTTCGCCATGAGCAGGTGCAGGTTGCCCGCCGCCCGGCTGCGGCTGACTGCGATTTGTGTGACCTGGGCGGTCAGGCCGTGGGCCGTCAGGGCCGCAACGGCCTCCTGTAAGGTTTCCAGCGCAATGGCACTGATACAGAGCCGTGCATCGGGGTTTGCGGCCAGCGCGGCATCGACGACAGCCCGCAGAGTGCCCTTGCTGCCGCCGATAAAAACAGCGTCCGGCGCGGGCCAGCCTGCCAGTGCGGCGGGGGCAAGGCCCTCGGTAAGTTGCAGATTTTGCACCGCAAATTTTGCGCGATTCTGCCGGATAAGGTCACAGGCTTCCGCGTCGCACTCCACGGCGCAGACCCGGCCCGCAGGGGCGGCCAGCGCCAGCTCCACACTGACGCTGCCGGTGCCCGCGCCCACATCCCAGAGGGTATCTGTGGGGCGCACAGCCAGCTTGGCCAGCGCGGCAGCGCGGACCTCCTGCTTGGTCATCGGCGTTTTGCCGCGGATGAACGCTGCATCGGGCAGGCCGGGCGTGCGGCGCAGGGGCGCGGGCACATTTTCCACAAGCAGGACACTGAGCGGTGCAAAGTGCTGTGCGGCCAGCTCCTGCGCCCTGCCGGTCACAAGCCGCTGGGACGGCGTGCCGAGGTTCTCCCCCACCGTGGCCGCAGCGTCACCCAGCCCGGCATCCGCCAGCTGCTGGCAGAGCGTCGCGGGGGTCTCGCTGCCGCCGGTCAGGAAAAAGGTTGTCCCGCCTGCGCGGCAGGCGGCCACCGGGTCACAGGCACAGCCGTGGGCGGAGACGAGCCGCCAGCCCTGCCACGGGCGGCCCAGCGCCGCGGCCAATAATTGCACGCTGGAAACGCCGGGCAGCACCGTGTACGGCAGACCCGCATCGTCCAATGCACGGCAGAGCGCCGCCGCGCCGGAGTAGAAGCCCGTGTCGCCGCTGAAAACCATCGTGGCCTCCGCGCAATCTGTCTGCCGCAGCAATGCGCAAATTTCGTCCGTTTTATAGAGGGCTGCGCGGTTTGCCGTGCAGCCCTCGGGCAGGTTTTCCAGCAGGCGGCGCGCGCCGATGATCAGTTCCGCCCCGCGCAGCGTCTCCAGCCCCGCCGCTGTCAGGCTGCCGGGCGCTCCGCTGCCCATGCCCACCAATGTGATCTTCATAAAAGCTCCCTGCATCGCTGTAAAATTGTGTCAGCGGTCTCGCCCTCGTCGTCCGGACGGCGCAGCACAATGAGCTGCACGCCGCACCGGGCGGCGGCCTCGGCCTTTTCGGCAAAGCCGCCCGCCGCACCGCCGTCCTTCGTGACCATATAGTCGATATGGAACTGGTGCAGCAGTGCCGCATTTAATTCTTTCGTAAAAGGCCCCTGCATCGCAAGGATATTGCGGTGCGGAACGCCCGCTGCCTCGCATGCTGCGATACCTGCCAGCGTCGGCAGAACGCGCGGGTAGAGCCGCGCCGGGTCGAGCGCTGCGAAGGCGGGCAGCTCCTTGGCACCCGTCGCCAGCAGGACGCGCCCCGGTCTGTCTGCCAGATACGCGGCGGCCCGGGCGGCATCGGCCAGCACCACACTGCCCGCGGGCAGGGGGCTGGCGGGGCGCAGCAGACGGTGATATTCAACGCCCGCCGCCGCTGCCGCCGCACGGATATTGCGCGTTGCCTCGGCGGCATACGGGTGGGTCGCGTCAACGCAGAGCGCCGCACCGCGCAGCAGCGCCGTCATTCCTTCGGCGTCCAGCCGCCCGGTGCGCACCGTGATGCCGTCGGCGCAGCCCTGTTCCTCGGCCCCCAGCTCTGTCGCCACACAGACCGTGACCGCTGCGCCGAGCGCCGCCAGCGCGCGGGAGAAGCTGCGCCCCTCCGTTGTACCGCTGAAAATCACCACATTCATACGCCGCGATACCCCCTTGGCGTAACCATTCTGTCATGTAAAATCTGCGTTGCAGCGTTGCCGACAAAGACCGTTGTGAACATATCCACGGCGGTATCCTCCAGCTCGGCCAGCGTCAGCAGCCGTGCGGTCTGGCCGTCACGGCCAATGCAGCGCACCAGCCCGCAGACCGTGTCCGGGCCCTTGCCGTTGTCCCGCAGAATGCGAACGGCCTTTTGCAGGTAGTCGGCGCGGCCTTTGGACGACGGGTTGTAGAGCGCCAGACAGAAATCTCCCGCCGCGGCGCAGGCCAGCCGCTTTTCAATGACGGCCCACGGCGTCAGCCGGTCCGACAACGAAATCACGCAAAAATCATGTGCCAACGGCGCACCCAGCACCGCAGCCCCGCTCAAAGCGGCGGTCAGGCCGGGCACGATCTCGACCTCCACCTCCGGGCAGTGCTCCGCCAGTTCCAACAGCGGGCTGGCCATGCCGTAAACCCCGGCGTCACCGGAGCAGACGAGTGCCACCGTCTTGCCGCCTTTTGCCGTTTCCAGCGCCCAACGGCAGCGGTCAATCTCCCGCGTCATGCCGGTAGCGTAGACCTCTTTATCCGGGTAAAGCGGGCGCACAAGGTCGATGTAGACCGTGTAGCCGCACAGCACGTCGGCGGCCTGCAGGGCGGTCTGCGCCTGAGCGGTCAAATACTGCGCACCGCCCGGGCCGAGGCCCACCACATACACAAGACTACGGTTCATCATTTTTCCATCTCCAATCCGGGGCAAAGGGGGCCAGCGCCACGGCAAGGGTCACGCCGTCCCGCGCCCACTTCGGGATGAACAGCACCCCGTCTGCAGCCAGCACCGCCGCACGCTCACAGACATTGTCCACGCCCGTGATGCTCTGCACAAAGCCGGAGGACGTAAAGCGGCCTTTAGCCGTGCGCAGGGCAGCGGCGGTATAAAAGTCCATCTCCCAGCCGTGCGCCCGGCAGAACGCCGCCAGACCCGGCTCATCCTTTTTCAAGTCAATGCTGGCGGCGCGGACAATGCCCTGCGGGGCAAAATGGTGCTCCGCGCAGAAGGCCGCAAAGGCTGTTTCCAACTTTTCCGCCGTCGTGCCGCGCTTGCAGCCGACACCCAACACCGCAATGCGGGGGATCAGGTGCAGCGCCTCACCCGTCGGGGTCAGCGTCAGCGCAAAATCTGCGCGGTCAGCGGCGGCGGCAGGCTCCACACCCGCGGGCGGCGTGCCGGAAACAGCCCAGTCGGCAGCATAGCAAACGCTCTGCCCGGCCAGCAGTGCCCCGCTCACGTAGCGGATGCGCTCCGGCTCAGCCACGGCGCAGTTCTGGCGCTTGGCCCACTCGTCCACGGCAAAAACGCCGCGTCCGTCGGTGGCCGTCGTGATGACCGGCACGGCATGGCAGACCGCCGCCAGCCGCTGCGCCAGCTCGTTTGCGCCGCCCAGATGCCCCGACAGCAGCGGAATGGCGAACTTCCCACCCTCATCCAGCACAACGACGGCGGGGTCTGCAGCCTTGCTGCGGCAGTGGGGCGCGATGGCCCGCACCGCGATCCCGGCAGCTCCTACAAAAATCAGTGCGTCGCTTTGTGCAAACTGCGCAGCGGTCCAATCGGTCAGGCGGACGCCGTCCGCACCGCCGCGGGCCACGCTGCCGGGGCAGGCTGCCGCCAGCTGCTGCGCCAGCGCCAGGCCCCGCGCCGTGAACGCAATGTACGCGCAGGTCATCGGTCCGTCCCCCTTCGGAACTCCGTTGTGAACGCCGGGTCGTACAGCTTGCTGCGGTCATACTGTGCGGCCAAAAAGTTCCCGACGACGATGAGCGCCGTCTTGGTGATGCCCGCCGCGCGGGTGCTTTCGGCCAGCGTTCCGACGGTGCAATGTACAATTTTCTGTTCCGGCCACGTCGCCTTGTAGACAACGGCGGCAGGGGTCGCGGCGGTATACGCACCCTGTAGAAGCGCATCCTGCACCCTGTCGATCAGGCCGATGGAGAGGAAAATGACCATCGTCGCCCCGTGGGCGGCCAGCGCGGCCAGCCGCTCACCTTCGGGCACAGGGGTACGGCCCTCCATGCGGGTGATGATGACGGTCTGGCTGACGCCGGGCAGCGTGTACTCGGCGTTCAGCGCGGCGGCGGCACCGCAAAAGCTGGAAACACCGGGCGTATCATCGTAAGCAATGCCGTCGGCGTCCAGCGCGTCCATCTGCTCCCGGATGGCCCCGTACAAACAGGGGTCCCCGGTGTGCAGCCGCACAGTGGTTTTGTGTTCGGCTTCCATTTGGCGCATCACGGCAAGCACCTGTTCCAATGTCATTTCAGCACTGTTATAAATGGCGCAGCCGGCTTTGGCCAGCCCCAGCAACGCCGGGTTGACCAGGCTGCCCGCATAAATAATGCAGTCCGCCGTTTGCAGCAGCGCCGCACCGCGCCGGGTGATCAGATCCGGTGCGCCGGGGCCCGCGCCCACAAAATGTACCATACCTCATTGCTCCTTTTTCTGCCAGCTTTGCAGCAGCTGGGCAGCGGTCTCAGTCTGGCCCAGCGGCCCGGCCTGGTTGGAAAACAGTACAGCCCCCACCCGGAACGCCCCCGCCACGCGGCGGTCCAGATGCAGCTGGATGGCCTGCAATAGGCTTTCGAGCACCGGCTCCCGCAGGTTTTCGGCATCCAGAATGTCCAGGCAGGCGTCCGTTGTGGCGGCGTCCATCAGGGCACGGCAGGTGGCCTGGCTGGCCCCGCAGAGCGCCGCATGGGTGCAGAACAGTTCGGTGCGGCAATCCGCCATGCGGGAATGGGTGTTCATAATGCCGCCCGCCAGCTTGACCAGCTTGCCGATGTGCCCCACCAGCAATACCTCTGCAAACTGCTCCGCAGCGGCCATATCCAGCGCATCCCCCATAAAGTTGGAGCACTTGACCACCGGGATACTGCTGTATTCCGGCAGGTTTTGGGCCAGGTAGTCCAGCCCATAGTTGCCGGGGGCCAGGATCAGCCGCTTGGGGCTTTGCTCCCGCAGGGCGGCCTGGTGGATCTCCAGCTGCACGGTATCCAGGATGGCCTGCTGGCTCATGGGCTCCACAATGCCGCTGGTGCCCAGGACGGAAAGCCCGCCTTCCACCCCGATGTGGGGGTTAAAGGTGCGTTTGGCGGCTTCCTCGCCCCCCTCGATCGAGATCATTACGTCAAAGCCGCCGTCATACCCGGCTGCTTCGGCCTCCGCGTGCAGGGCATCGGTGATCATCCGGCGCGGCACATGGTTGATGGCCGCCTGCCCCACCGGCTGGTCCAGGCCGGGGGGGGGGGCCCGCCCCCCCCCCCCCCCCCCCCCCCCCCCCCCCCC
>ERZ827498.4623-NODE-4623-length-10654-cov-6.708086_pt1 | contig 10654 bp, 6 predicted proteins | sample MGYA00519865_ERZ827498 | MGnify/ENA primary metagenome ERZ827498 (study PRJEB31778, sample SAMEA3449328) | human gut metagenome | biome: human gut; feature: human-associated habitat; material: faeces | place: United Kingdom | collected 2010/2012 ...
GCCGGGCCTGCGGCCCGCCCTGCCCCTTTCCGGAGCCTTTCCCATACCGGGCCGGCCCCCACCGGCCCCTCGCTGTAAGGAGTACCCTATGGAACACACCCTCACCCTCTCCCGGGCCACCGCCGCCCTGCGGCAGCACGGCCTGCTGCTTTCGGCCCCCCATTGCCCGCAGGAGCTCACCTTCCCCGCCCTCACCTACGATAGCCGGGCCGTCGCCCCCGGCGCCCTTTTCGTCTGCAAGGGCCTGAATTTCAAGCCGGAGTACCTGCAAAAGGCGCTGGAAGCCGGCGCCGCCTGCTATGTGGCGGAGCAGCCCTATGACAATGCCGCCCCGGCTCTCCTCGTCAGCGATGTCCGCCGGGCCCTTTCCGTCCTGGCCGCCGAATACTACGGCCACCCTGCCGAACAGCTCACCCTCATCGGGCTCACCGGCACCAAGGGCAAAACCACCACCACCTACTTCATCAAGAATATTCTGGATACCGCCCTCGGCCACCGCACCGCCGTCCTTTCCACCGTGGAAATGTACACCGGCGGCGAAAGCACCGAAGCCCACCTTACCACGCCGGAAAGCCTGGAGCTGCAGCAGTGCTTTGCCGATACCCTGGCCCACGGCATCCGCCACCTGACGATGGAGGTCTCCTCCCAGGCGTACAAGCAGCAGCGGGTCTACGGCGTTCCCTTCACCGTTGGGCTGTTCCTCAATCTTTCGGAGGACCACATCGGCCCGCTGGAGCACGAAAATTTCGAGGATTACTTCCAGTGCAAGCTGCAGCTGATGAAAAACTGCAAGCTCGCCGTCATCTGCCGCGGCACCGACCGCTTCGAGGAAATTTACGCCGCCGCCAAGGCCCATGCCGAACGGGTCCTAGTCTGCGGCAATGACCCCTTCTGCGACCTTTGGGTGGAAAACATCCGCAAGGAAACCCCCGGCTTTACCTTCGCCGTCTGCGATAAAAATTCCCGACGGGATTTCCGCATCACCATGGAGGGCCGCTTCAATATCGAAAATGCACTGGCCGCCATCACCATCACCCGGGCCCTTGGCCTGCCGGATGATGCCATAGCCGCCGGTATTGCCGATGTTTCCGTCCCCGGCCGAATGAATGTGCTGCAAAAGGACGGCCGCACCGTCATTGTGGATTACGCTCACAATTTTCTCAGCTTTACCGCGCTGTTCCGCTCCCTGAAGCAGGATTACCCCGGCGCCCCCATCAAGGTGCTGTGCGGCTGCCCCGGCCACAAGAACCTGAAGCGTCGGGTGGATATCGGCCACCTCTGCGGGGAATACGCCGATTTTGTCTACCTCACCGCCGAAGACCCCGGCTTTGAGGACCCTGCCGAGATCTGCCGGGAGATGGCCGGTTACATCGGGGAATCCCATCACCGCTTCATCATCCTGCCGGACCGCGCCGCCGCCGTGGAGCGTTCCATCGCCGAACTGGCCCCCGGTGAAATTCTCATCCTGGCCGGCAAGGGCGAGGAGGACTACCAAAAGGTGCAGGGCCGCTACGATTTTTACGAATCCGACCTGGCCATTGCCCGCCGCTGCCTGGGGCTGTAACGCCATCGGGTCCCGGCTCCCAGGTGAGAGCCCTTTCACTAATACGGCAAAATGGCCCCTTTTTTGCATGTGAAAGGTTAATATTTCACTTTTATTTACGGAAGATTTACAATACTGGGATATTCCGGGCTGAAATCGCATAAATGCTGGGGTGTATTGGTGCAATTTGTCTGGGATTATTTATGCTATTTTGAGGGTGTTTCTCGCCGCGCAATCCCCAAAACACACCGCACGAATATAAAAAAACAGGTCGAAAAAAGAAAGAAAAGGAGACCTTCATCATGCCTATCCTGCAGCAAAATGACGCCGCTGCCGTGGCGCGCTATACCGAATTTGTGACCCGCAGCCCCTGGGGCAACCTGATGCAGGACCGCGGCTGGGCCCATGTTAAAAAGGGTTGGGTCGGCGAGCAGGTCTATCTGGAGCAGAATGGAGAGATCACCGCCGCCATGAGCATCATTTTTGCCCCCGCCGTAGCCGGGCGCACCTTGGCCTACGCCCCCCGCGGGCCGGTCTGCGATCCCTACGATACCGAAACCATCGCCGCGCTGATGCGGGAAGCCGCCCCCGCGCTGAAAAAGCACCGGGCCTTCCTGCTGCGCTTTGACCCCGAAACGCCCTACACCGATGAGCTCATTGCCAAATATGAAAAGCTGGGCCTGCGCTGCCGTGCCCGCAACTGCGGCCTGCACGATCAGATCCAGCCCCGCTTCAATATGTTCCTGCCGCTGGAGGGCAAAACACTGGAGGAGCTGATGCCCGCCTTTGGCGAAAAGACCCGGTATAATATCCGGCTTTCCGCCCGCAAGGGAGTGACCACCCGCTGGGCCGGCGCCGAGGCGCTGGAGACCTTCTTCCGCATCTACCTGGAGACCTGCGAGCGGGATGGCATCGGCCACCGCCCGCTGGATTATTTCCAGCGCATGCTGGAGGCCTACGGCCCGGAGCGCTGCCGCGTCTGCCTGGCTGAATACGAGGGCGAACCGCTTGCCGCAGCCATCGCGCTGCACTATGGCCGTAAAGTATTCTACATTTACGGGGCCAGCAGCAATGAGAAGCGCAACCTGATGCCCGCCTATGCCATGCAGGCGGAAATGATCCGCTGGGCGTGCTCCCTGGGCGTGGATTTCTACGATTTCGGCGGGGTGTACTCCCTCAGCAAGGAAAACGGCCTATACCGCTTTAAGGAGGGCTTCTGCCACTCGGTAGGCGTCACAGAACTGGCGGGTGAATTTGACCAGGTGCTTTCGCCGTTCTGGTACTGGGCTTTCCTGCGCGGCAAGCCCCTGCTGCAAAAGCTGCGGGCCCGCCGCAAAAAATAAGGCTTGATTTTTTTGCAGGGTTTTCCGGCCCGCCGGGCCGTCCCTGCACCCTACACCCACCGGAGGTCCCTCTATGCCGCAAACTGTTCTGCATCCGCTGGCTCCGCTCATCACAGCGGAAAGCCATACCCTCATCCTGGGGACCATGCCCAGTCCCCGCAGCCGCGCGGAGACTTTTTACTACGCCCACCCGCAGAACCGCTTTTGGCCGGTCATCGCGGCCCTGTACGGCGAGGAGGACCCCAAGACCAGCGAGGGCCGCGCCGAGCTGCTGCTCTCCCACGGTCTGGCCCTGTGGGATGTGCTGGCCAGCTGTACCATCACCGGCGCCGCGGACAGCACCATCCGGGATCCCATCCCCAATGATATCCCCGGCCTGCTGCGGCAGTACCCGGGCATCACCCGCATCGCCACCACCGGCAGCACCGCTGCACGGCTTTACCGCCGCCTGGTGGAGCCCCAAGCTGGTCTGCCCGCCATCGGGCTGCCCAGCCCCTCCGCTGCCAATGCCCGCACCTCATTCCCTCAGCTGGTGGCCGCCTATCGCGCCGCCCTGCTGTAATATCACTACGGGGGCAGAGAGATTGCTCGCCCTGCCCCCTACATGACCCCCGCGCCGGTTACTGCCCGCGCCCGGGTCTGTTTTTATATTACGCGGCTTTGCCCCGCCCGGTGCTTTGCCGGGTTTTCCGCCCAATTGGGCCGTCCTTTCCCTGTCTTTTTCCGGTTTTTGCTGCATCCCGGCACCAGGCGCAGCCCAAACCGTCCTCCGGACGGTTTCAGCGAACTTCGTCCGCTGCGGCGGCTTTGCCGCCGGGGCTGCGCCCGTCCTCTCCCCCACCGCACACTTCCCCTAAACGCACAAAGCCCCCCGCAAGGCTTCCCCTGCGGAGGGCTTTTTCTTTTTTCGGTTTACTTTTCGGCTTACTTGGCGTAATCCACAGCGCGGGTCTCCCGCACCACATTCACCTTGATCTGACCGGGATAATCCATCTCCTCCTCGATCTTCTTGGCGATATCACGGGCCACAATGACCATCTGGTCATCGCTGATGACCTCCGGCTTGAGGATGATGCGGATCTCGCGTCCCGCCTGGATGGCGTAGGATTTCTCCACACCCTCAAAGGAGGTTGCGATGGCTTCCAGCTTCTCCAGCCGCTTGATGTAATTTTCGAGGTTTTCACGCCGCGCGCCGGGACGGGCCGCGCTTACGGCATCCGCCGCCTGAACCAGGCAGGCTACCACCGTCTTGGCCTCCACATCGCCGTGGTGCGCCTCTATGGCGTGGATGACCTCGGGGCTTTCCTTGTATTTCTTGGCCAGCTCCACACCAATGGCCACATGGCTGCCCTCTATCTCGTGGGTCAGGGACTTGCCAATATCATGCAGCAGACCGGCACGCCGTGCCAGGGTGGGGTCCAGTCCCAGCTCGGCCGCCATGCTGCCCGCCAGCTTTGCCACCTCTATGGAGTGCTCCAGCACATTCTGGCCGTAGCTGGTGCGGTAGCGCATCCGGCCCAGCAGCTTCATCAGCTCGGGATGCAGGTGGTGTACGCCGGTCTCAATAACTGCCCGTTCGCCGTCCTGCTTGATTTTAGTTTCCACCTCACGGCGGGCCTTCTCCACGGTTTCCTCTATGCGGGTCGGGTGGATGCGTCCATCCTGGATGAGCTTCTCCAGCGAAAGCCGCGCCACCTCACGCTTCACGGGATCGTGGCAGGAAAGGGTGATCGCCTCGGGGGTATCATCTATGATGAGATCCACGCCGGTCAAGTTCTCCAGCGTGCGGATGTTGCGTCCCTCACGGCCGATGATGCGGCCCTTCATTTCATCATTGGGCAGCGGCACCACCGAAACGGTGACCTCTGCCACATGGTCGCTGGCGCAGCGCTGAATGGCGGTGGAAAGGATCTCGCGGGCCTTTTCGTCGCTCTCCTCCTTCAGCTGCTGCTCGTACTGGGTGATCTTCAGCGCCTTTTCGTGGGTCAGCTCGTTCTCCAGCATCTGCAGCATGTAGTCCTTCGCCTGCTCCTTGCTAAAGCCCGAAACCTTCTCCAGCATCTCAAACTGGCTCTTCTTGATCTGCTCGACCTCCTGCAGGCGTTCATCGGCTTCCGCCTGGCGGCGCTGCACGGCCTCTTCCTTTTTCTCCAGGTTATCGATCTTCTTATCGAGGTTTTCTTCCTTCTGCTGCAGGCGGTGTTCCTGCCGCTGCACCTCGCTGCGCCGCTCCTTCACTTCACGGTCGGCTTCACTTTTCATGCGATAGATCTCGTCTTTTGCCTCTACTAGTGCCTCTTTTTTCTTGCTCTCGGCGGTCTTAATGGCGTCACTGATCAAACGCTTGGCTTCCTCCTCGGCGGAACCAAGCTCTGCTTCAGCAACCTTCATTCTATACTTAACGCCCAGAAAAAAGGCGACGACTCCGGCAACCAGTACGAGAGCTACCGCTGCGACTATCACAAGCCACAGTTTCATCTCTACCATTGGTCAGGGTCCATCCTTTCTTATGAATGTATCGTAAAAGTTCCCCCGCTGCGGGGGAGGGGGTAATTGAACAAATAATTTGTAAAGTATCTACAATTATTCCGTTCTATTTTACGCCCCCATCGTCCCTTTGTCAAGGTGAAATACCATACTTTGTAAAACCGACATAAATTTTTTGTCTATTCGCCCAGCGCTTCGGCCAGCCGCAGTCCCACGCTCTCTCCCTGCGACCCGGGTTTCTCGTCCTCCTCGGCCAATCGCAGTCCCTGCCGCCTTGCGGTGCCCGAAAAAATCTTCGTGCTGTTCGCTTGCTTGATTTTTTCGACCGCTGCGGATGCTCCGCCTCGCTGCATCCGCCACAGGCGGCGCTCGGCTCCGCATCCCCATCCGCCGCGACCCCTTTTATACCGAATTTCATCTCACCTGTCGGCACACCCAAAGGCTCCCCTGTGTAAGGGGAGCTGGCACGGCGTAGCCGTGACTGAGTGGTTGCCGGCAAAAGGTAATAATTTCATCTCGCCTGACGGCGGGGCGGAGTCACCGGAGGGTGATGGCTGGCACACCTGCCCGGCGGGGGGTTACTTTTCTATGAAGAAAAGTAACCAAAAGTCATTTAGGGCTGCGCCCTAAAAACCAGACGCGTCGGTACGCCCCGTATAATCGGGGCCCCCGCAAGGTCGTAAGACCTTGTGGGGAAAGGAGGATGCACCGCAGCGGGGAGGGCTGCCCGGAGCAAAGCGCAGGGTCAGCCCGACTTAAGCGAAGGTTGCGTCCGACGCGACGACGCTTATAAGGTTGATTTTTAATTCGGTCCCTGCAGAATCCAAAATAAAATGCGCCGCAGGCACCTTCGCCACCTCCCTTTACACAAGTGAGGCTTTCGCAGCCAGGTGGGCGCAAATCGTCCCGCGAAACAAACTTATATTCCCAGTAAATCATTCTCTCATTAGCCCAATCCTTATGTAAAATCAACCCATATTCCTCCAATATTGTAAATTTTCCATTAAAAAAAGTGAAATATTAACCTTTCACATGCAAAAAAGCGGCCATTTTGCCGTATTAGTGCAGGGGATCTTATCACAAGGAGGAAATTTATGATCATTTGTCAAGTCACCGGGGCCGCCATCACCGTGGCCCAAAATGAACTTCTCACCACCGGTATGGTACAGGCCGTCCCGGTGCGGTTCTGCTTCTCCCCGCAGTGGGCCGCCCTCGATCGCACCGCCGTTTTCACCGCCGGCACCGTCAGCGTCAGCTGCCTGCTGGGGGAGGATAACCAATGCTTCATCCCGTGGGAATGTCTCACCCGTGCGGGCGAGTACCTGCATGTGGGGGTATACGGCACCCGCGGGGAGGAGATGGTCCTGCCGACAGTCAGCTGCCTGCTGGGGCCCATATGCACCGGCACCCAGCCGGAGGAAAATACCCCCACTGAAGCCACCCCCACCCTCGTCCAAAGCCTGCTTACCAAGGCGGAAGCCGCCGTTTCGGTGGCAGATGCCCTCCGGACCGATGCCGATGCCGGGCTGTTTAACGGCCGGGATGGCAAAGACGGCACCAACGGTAAGGACGGAAAAGACGGCCAAAACGGCGCTCCCGGCGAAGCCGGCCCTCAGGGGCCAAAAGGTGACCCCGGCGAGACCGGCCCTCAGGGACCGAAGGGCGACACTGGTGAAACCGGCCCTCAAGGGCCGAAAGGCGATCCCGGCGAGACCGGCCCCCAAGGGCCGAAGGGCGACACTGGTGAAACCGGCCCTCAAGGGCCGAAAGGCGATCCCGGCGAGACCGGCCCCCAAGGGCCGAAAGGCGATCCCGGCGAAGCTGCCATTACTTTGGGGAGCATCACCCTTACCGCTGCCGGATGGAGTACCGAGGAACCCTATTCCCAAGCCGCCGCTTTGGCCGGACTGACCGCTGGTTCGCTGGTGGCACTGCATCCCACCGCCGCCCAGCTGATGGCCTTGCAGGAGGCCGGGGTCACCGCCCTTACCGCTGCCAATGCCAATGGCACCCTAACCGTCTATGCTCTGGGGGCCGCCCCCGCCGCCGATCTGACCCTGCAGGTCACAGTTACCGTTATCGGGCAGTAACAGCCGCCCGCCGGGGGTTACTTTTCTGAAAAAAGTAGGCAAAATATATTTATTTAGGGCAAGATTGGGGTCACCCTGCGGTGACTCCGCGACGCCGATAGGCGATTACAAACTTGACCCCGGCGGTAGCCGTGCTGGCTATGCCTTGCAAAAGGCTCCGCGACGCCGACAGACGACTGCAAACCTGGCCTAAAAATCTTTTGCCGCTTTTCCTGGATGAAAGCGGACCCCGGCGGCAGCCGCAAAAAGCACCCCCAATGGATCGCTCCATTGGAGGTGCTGAAGGCTTGGATTTGCTGCGGCTTTAGCGGTTGTAAACCTTTCCGATATAGTTCTCCGGCGCCTTGATGGCACCATCGATACGGATCTCGAAGTGCAGGTGCGGACCGGTGGAATTGCCGGTGCTGCCGCTGTAACCGATGACCTGGCCCTGCTTGACATACTGGCCGACCGTAACAATGACATTGGACATATGGGCATAGCGGGTGATCTGGCCGTAGCCGTGGTTGATGACCACCGTTTTACCATAGCCGTAGTTCCAGCCGTAATTGAGGGCGGTGGTAACGGTACCTGCCTTGGAGGCACGGACGGTGGTGCCCATGGGACAGGCGATATCCATGCCGGTGTGGCCGCCGTAGCTGCCCAGCGAGCCATAGAAGTAGCCGCCATCGGCGGGCCAGATGAACCGGCCGCCGGTGCTCGCAAAATAGTCATCAATGGTCTGGGTGCCGCGGGCAATAACTTGATTGACCGGGTCCTTGAGGCGGGTACGGCTCAGCACCGTTTCGCCCACTCTTACGCCGTCAATGTAGGTGACATCGGCCACCACTTCATCCTGGCCGTAAATACCGGCGGAAATGGTGCTGGTATCCCCGATCGGCTTTTTGTTGTTATCCTGATAGGTGGTGCCGAACTGGACATTGGCCATATAGGTTTCCCGGCGGGTCACCTGGATGCCCAGCTCCACATCCATCTGCACCACCAGCAGTTCCTCATCGCCCTGCAGGGGCACCTGCTCCAACGGGATGAGGCTGATGGTCTGCATGGGGGTGCCGGTGGTGGTTTCGCCGCTTTCGGCGTTCTCCGCCGGCGTGGTGGGATCGGTCGAATCGGCTGTATCGCCGGTAGCGGCATCCGTCGGGGCCTCATCGGCCGGGGCTTCCGCCGTTTCATCGGTGATGCCATATTGCAGACGGTACAGGGCATTGTTATCCCCGGCGGCCGCGGCCAGCTCCTCGGCGGCGCCATCCGGCAGGTCCTCCGGCCAGTACAGCAGGCCCATATACAGCACCATGCCGTTATTGACGGCGGTTTCCAGCGGAGTTTCGCCATTGACGGAAATATCCTCCAGCCGGGCGTTCCACTCCTCGGCCGGGGTACCGGAATCGGGCAGGATGACCGAATCGGGATCGTAGCCCAGCTGCTGCTGCCGCAGGGCGGTGAGATACTCCTCCAGCTCCATATTGAGGTCGTACATCTCCTCCAGCGTCAGGCCGTAGCGCTTGGCGATGGCTTCGATGGTCTCGCCGGGGCGGGCGGTGTAGCTGCGGCGCAGCTCCTTATTGCTGCGCAGGTAACTTTGCAGATTGGAAACGGTCATGAGCGAGCTAACGGGATAAATGCCGTCCTCCAGCCGGATATTTTTGGTGAACTGCACCGTTTCGTGCTCTTCCCCGGTGCGGTAGTTATTCAGCACCTTATCCATGTAGAGCAGGAACTCATTGCCGTCCTCCAGGGCGCCGAGGAACTTGCCCTCGAGATAGAAGCCGGAGGCATCCACCAGCTCATTGCCGGAGGAGCGCATGATGGCATCGGTGAGTTCTTCCTTGGTCAGGAGGTCCTTTTCCTTGGCAACAGCCAAAGAAAGGGTGGGGATGGTATCCTCCGGCGGGATGTATTCCTCATTGATGAGGCGAGCCAGCATGGCATCCCGTGCCTCGTAAAAGTCGCTTTCCTGGGCGATGTAGCCGATGGACTCGCCGTTATACTCCACCCGAAGGGCAAAGGTAAACTGATTGAAGAAGGCGATGGCGCCGGCCAGAATGGCCAGGCCGAAGATGGGTGCAAAGAAATTGGCGATGCGGTTTAAGGGGCGGGCAACTGCCCGGCTGTAATCCCGCCAGGCCTCCCGGCGGCCGGCTTTCCCTTCCGGGGTCTTATCCCGCAGGGCGGCGGCCAGCTCGGCTGTTTCATCGTGCAGGATGCGGTAGGGGAACAGCACCTCATCGGCGAAGTGCTCCGTCCGGCGGACGACCTTAAAGCGCAGGCTCCGCCACAGGATGGGCACCCGGGCCCGGACACGGCCGTACACATGACCGATGCCCCGGCGAATGGCATAGTATTCCCGCAGCAGCTGCATGCCGATGTAGGCGCAGCCGCGCTCCATGCTCTCGAAGGATTCCGCCAAAGTGGGGCGTTTTTCCCTGGGCTTTGCATTCTTTGCCTTGGCGGGGGCTTTCTTCCCCTGCTTCGGCCGGGATTTTTTCTTCTTTTTCTTCGGCTTCTTGGGGGCCTTTGGCTCCTGGGATTCCGGGGATTCCTGGGGTTCGGCAGGGGCCGGCTCGGCTGCCGGCTCCGCGGCGGGTTCCTCCCGCTGGGAGGGCTGCCAGCCGTTGGTTTCCGTCGCTTCCGGAGCGGGCTGCTCCGCCGGTTCCTCGACGGGTTCCGGGGCGGGGGCAGTTTCGGGTTCCTGCTGTACAGGACTCTTTTTCTTTTTGGGCTTTTTCTGCTTCTGTTTTTTGGGCTTGCGGGAAGCGAGGATCTCCCGGCCGACTTCCGCGGCGGCTTCCGAGGCCTCGAAGTACTGCATGGCAGCGGCGGTATCCACCGGCTCGGCTTCGGGTTCCGGCTCATTCTGCGGGGTTTGAAGGCTCTTATTTTCTTCCGTCATGGGGCATCCTCCTTCCTTGCGTATTAACACAGCTTAGTATTATAGCAAAGATTTACGGTTTTGTCCAGCCCGGGGCTTTTGGGTGGAGCCAAGGACGGACTGCCGATGCTGCCAGTATACCACCATGGGCGTGGGATTTCTTGTTGCTTTTGTAAACGGAATGTGACGGTTGGGGGAAAACTGGGTGAGGGGCCGGGTCCGGCAGCAGGCCGCTGCAAGCCGCAAATTTAGCAAAAAGGGGCGGGCCGCAGGCCGTTCCGGCGCAGCCGGAACCAGCGGGCGAAGCCCGCTGAGGCCGCCC
>ERZ827498.4624-NODE-4624-length-10653-cov-3.314588_pt1 | contig 10653 bp, 6 predicted proteins | sample MGYA00519865_ERZ827498 | MGnify/ENA primary metagenome ERZ827498 (study PRJEB31778, sample SAMEA3449328) | human gut metagenome | biome: human gut; feature: human-associated habitat; material: faeces | place: United Kingdom | collected 2010/2012 ...
ATAAAGCGGAAATTTTGGTGGAGGCGCTGCCCTATATCCAGAAATTTGCGGGGAAGCGCATCGTCATAAAGTATGGGGGAAACGCGATGCTCAATGAGGAGCTGACCCACAAAGTGCTGCAGGATATTGCGCTTTTAAAGTATATCGGCCTAAACCCCATCGTGGTGCACGGCGGGGGCCCGGAGATCAACAAAACGCTGAAAGCTCTTGGCATTAAGAGTCAGTTTTCCGGCGGCCTTCGGGTGACGGATGCCCCCACCATGGAGGTGGTGCAGATGGTGCTGGCTGGAAAAATCAATCAGGAGATCGTCTCCAAATTAAACGCCCTTGGGGCCAAGGCCATCGGGCTTTGTGGAAAAGATGCCTCTCTTCTGCAGGCCGAAAAGCTGCCTCCCAAAAACGGCGTGGATCTCGGGTTTGTGGGCAGGGTGACGGGCGTAAACACCAGTCTGCTCACGCTGCTTTCGGACGATGAATATATCCCCGTCGTGGCCCCTATCGGCGCAGGAAAGAACGGCGAAAGCTATAATATCAACGCGGATACCGCAGCGGCGGAAATCGCCTCGGCCATTCAGGCGGAAAAACTTATGTTTCTGACAGATGTGGATGGCATCCGAACCCGGGCGGAGGATGCCAGCACGCTCATTCCCGTCATCGGCATAGAGGAGGTTTGTAAAATGATAGACGATGGCTCCATCTGCGGCGGAATGATTCCAAAGGTGCAGGGCTGCATTGATTCCCTGAAAAAAGGCGTGCAGCGCACGCATATTCTGGATGGCACGCTGCCGCACCCGCTGCTGCTGGAGATTTTTACACAGAAGGGCATAGGGACCATGGTAGTAAAGGAGCATGAAAAATGAAGCTGGAACAGATCATACAACTCGATGAACGCTATTACATGAATACATTTGGAAAGAGATTTCCCGTTGCTTTTACGCACGGGCAGGGCTGCACGCTCTACGATACCCTGGGCAGGGAATATACGGATTTCTTTTCGGGAATCGCGGTCAACTGCCTCGGGTATGCCCACCCGGCCTTTACCCGGGCAATGTGCGAGCAGATGGGCAAATACATCCATATTTCCAATCTCTACTATGTGGAGCAGCAGGCGCTGCTTGCACAGCGGCTCTGCGAGAATTCCTGTTTTGATAAGGTGTTTTTTGCCAATAGCGGCGCTGAGGCAAACGAGGGCGCCATCAAGCTGGCGCGCAAGTATTTCTACGAAAAGGGAGAGGAGAAATACGAAATTATTTCGGCCGGCAATTCCTTCCATGGCCGCACGCTGGCTACCCTTTCGGCAACCGGCCAGGCAAAATATCAAAAACCCTATCGCCCCCTTGTGCCCTCCTTTTGCCATGTGCCCTATGGAGATATCGCGGCCATGGAAGCGGCGATAAATGAAAAGACATGCGCCATCATGCTGGAGGCCATCCAGGGGGAGGGCGGCGTGATTGTGGCGCCGGAGGAGTATATGAGGCAGGTGGAGGCGCTTTGCCGCAAAAAGGGCCTGCTGCTCATCCTGGATGAAGTACAGACGGGCATGGGCCGCACGGGAAAGCTCTTCTGCTATGAGCACTATGGCATCCATCCGGATATCATGACGCTGGCAAAGGCCCTGGGCAACGGCATGCCCATCGGCGCGATTCTGGCAAAGGAGCAGGTTGCCGCGGCCTTTTGTGCGGGAGATCATGGCTCCACTTTTGGCGGAGGCCCTCTGGCCTGCACGGCCGGCCTGGCGGTGATGGCAGAGCTTTTGGAAGGCGGACTGGTGGAAAAAGCCGCCAAGACGGGGGAATATTTTAAAAAGAAGCTGCAGCAGCTGGCGCAGAAGAGCGGCAATGTGCTGCAGGTGCGCGGCAAGGGCCTTCTTTTGGGCATGGAACTAAAGGAGCCATTATCTGCGAAGGATATTGCACAAAAGGCTCTGGAAAAGGGATATCTCATCGGCACGGCGGGCGGCAATACGCTGCGCTTTGCGCCGCCGCTTCTCATCTGCGAGCGTGAAATAGATGCCCTCTGCACATGCCTGGAAGCGCTGCTCTAGAGGGGGCGCGGAACATGCAGGCAGCAGAGAAAATGCCGTTTTCGGCGGCGGTAGAGGTGCGCCGGGCGCAGGAGGAGGATATTCCCGCCATTTGGGAGATCACCCAGGAGGCCTTCTTGAAATATGCCGATGCGCTGGGCAGCAGGGGCAAGGTAAAGGCCCTTTTGGAAACACAGCAGGATATCCTTTTAGATATGCGAAAGAAGGTTGTGCTGATAGGCCTGGTGGGGGGAAAGCCCATGGGCTCCATTCGCCTTGAGGCGATGGGAGATGTGGCGTATATCAGCAGATTTGGAGTTCGCACATCGGCGCAGGGCCAGGGCGTGGGGCGGGCGCTCCTTGCTGAGGTGGAAAAGCTCTGCCGGCAGAGGGGAGATATTGCAGCCATTGCACTGCATACCTCTTCGCGCATGGCCGGGCTCATCCGATTCTACTATGGCCAGGGTTTTTTGTGTATTCCACAGGCACCGACCGCGGCTATATCCGCGCGCTGCTCGTGCGGGAAATCAAGGAGGGCGGGGCAGATCTTTCCCCCGTCATGGAAAAATAGCAAAAAGAAGCGCCGGCGGCCCCTATGGGCCGCTTTTCTGCGGGCGCGGAAAAAATTGTAAAATTTTTTGCTGCGGTGCATTTTCCGCCCCGCTCTTTTCCGATCTCCGGCGCTTTATGCTATAATACCTAGTATGTTGTGCCGCGCCGCGGAGAATATCGCATAAAGGATAGAAAGATGAACCAAGAAAAAAGACGCTTCAGCCCGTCGCCCAGGCAAGGCCTTTTAGAAGAGCAGGTGCTTGCCCAAAAAGAGGCGGGCCTGCAAAATACCGCCCCGGAGCCCATCTCGCGCACCACGGGCCAGATTGTAAAGGATAATATCTGCACGCTTTTTAACCTGTTTAATCTGCTCATCGCTTTGGCGTTGGCAGCCGTGCAGGCCTGGTCTAATCTGTTTTTTATGGCCATCATCCTTTTGAATACGGCCATCGGGATTTTCCAGGAAATCAAGGCCAAAAAGCTGGTGGACAAGCTCTCTCTGCTCTCCCTGCCAAAGGCGGAGGTGGTAAGAGGGGGAAAGGCGATGACCATCCCCGTAGAGGAGCTGGTGCTGGATGATGTTTTGCTGCTGGAAAGCGGGCGCCAGGTTTGCGCAGATGCCATCCTCCTGGAAGGGGAGGCGGAGGTCAACGAATCCCTGCTCACGGGTGAGAGCGATCCTGTGGGCAAGCAGGCGGGAGACCTTCTGCTCTCGGGCAGCTTTGTGATTTCCGGAAAGTGCCGCGCCAGGGTGGAGCATGTTGGCTCGGCCAACTACGCCACCAAGATCGCAGAGGAGGCGCGGGCGCATAGAAAGGTGCATTCAGAGCTCCTCTCCTCTATGCGCAAGGTGACGCGCTTTACCGGCTATTTTATCCTGCCGCTTGGCATCCTGCTCTTCATCCAGGCCTATTTTCTTAGGGGCGATTTGCTTTTTGAGAGCGTCATAGGGACGGCCGCTGGGCTGCTTGGCATGCTGCCCAAGGGGCTTGTGCTGCTCATCAGCATCGCGCTGGCGGCAGGCGTCATCAGCCTGGCCAAAAAAGATGTGCTGGTGCAGGAACTGTATGCTCTGGAAACGCTGGCGCATGTGGATGTGCTCTGCCTGGATAAGACGGGAACCATCACCGAAGGGCGTATGCAGGTAGAGGAGGAGATTTCCCTAAATGGCCAGCCGGAGGAGGAATTCCAGGCTCTTATGGGCAGCTTCCTTGCGCATACGGACGACAATAACGCCACATTTCAGGCGCTCTCTGCCTTCTATAAAAAAAGCGATGCGCTCGCCCCGGCATCCAAGGTGGCATTTTCCTCCCAGCGCAAGTGGAGCGCCATGTCCTTTCAAAATGGACAGACGCTGGTGCTGGGCGCGCCCGAGCGGCTCTGCCCGGAAAATGCGCTTCCCTCCGAGGTACAGGAGCAGGTGGAGCGGGGCAGCAGAGTCATTCTGGCAGGGCTGGCGCAGGGCCCGGTAGGGGCGGAGCTGCCGCTGCCCGCCATCCAGCCCCTGCGCGCCATTGTCATTGCAGATGCTGTGCGCCCAAATGCCGCCCAAACGCTGGAATACTTTAAAAAGGAAGGCGTGGCCATCAAGGTCATTTCGGGGGATAACCCGAAAACCGTCTCGGCGATTGCCGCAGCGGCCGGCCTGGAAGGGGCGGAGCGCTACCTGGATTTAAGCCAGTTAAAAACGCAGGAGGAGCTGGAGGCTGCCGCAGAGCAGTATACCGTGTTTGGCCGCGTCTCGCCCCATCAGAAAAAGCAGTTGGTGCAGGCGCTGCAAAAGGCGGGCCACCGGGTTGCCATGACGGGCGATGGCGTCAACGATATTCTGGCGCTTCGGGAGGCGGATTGTTCCATTGCCATCGGCGAGGGGAGCGATGCCGCCCGCCAGGTTTCCCAGCTGGTGCTTCTGAATTCGGATTTTGCATCCCTGCCCGATGTGCTGGCAGAAGGCAGAAGGGTTGTGAACAACATCACCCGGGTGGCCAGCATTTTCTTTGTAAAGACCATCTACTCGGCGATTCTATCCGTTATCTGCATTTTGGCAAATACCCCCTTCCCCTTTGTGCCCATTCAGATTACGCTGATAGACCTGGCCATCGAGGGGTATCCCACGCTGTTTATGTCTTTCGAGCCGGATGGCAGGAAAATCACATCGAGATTCCTTCCCTCTGTGATGCGGCGCGCCCTGCCCAACGCGCTTACTATCGTGGCAGATGTGCTGCTTGTTTGGGCGCTGGCGCCCGCTCTTGGCATCCCGGAGGCGCAGGGGGAAGCGATCATGTACCTTCTGGTGGGCCTCATGGGCGTGGCGGCGGTGTTCAAGTCCTGCTGGCCCTTCAACAAGCTGCGGGTATTCCTGTTTACTACCATGACGCTGGGTTTCTATGCTGCGGTGTTCCTGTTCCGGGATCTGCTGCATGTTTCCCTGCCCTCTATGAGCCGGCTTCCCTTTTTGCTGGCGCTGGCGGCGGGCAGTTTGGTGCTGGAGCGCCTGCTGGCCCTCCTGGTAAACGCCGTCATGAAAAGAAAAAAGGCGGGGGCGCAATAGCCTTTTGAAAGCCCCCGGCGCCTCCCTTTTTGGGAGACGGTCGCCATGTAGTTAGAGCATACTAACTAGAAAGGAGAGCAAAATGAATTTTTCACAACTTTGCCCCAGAGGGCAGAAGAGGGAACTTTCCCGTGCCCGGCGCGGAGGGCATTCGCGCCGTGGCCATGGAGGGGGAAAAGCCGGGCAGGCGGCTGGCTGTCACAACGGGCATGCATGGCTGCGAATTTGTGGGGATACAGGCGGTGCGGGAGATTTTGGAGGAGCTTAACCCCAAAAACCTGGCGGGCGGCATCGTATTTCTGCCTCTCATCAACCCGCAGGGGTTCTACCAGGGAGCAAAGCAGGTCGTCCCCCAGGATGGGAAGAATCTGAACCGCTGCTTTCCCGGAAATCCATCGGGCAGCATAACCGAGCGGATGGCCTATGCCCTGGAGCAGGAGCTCTATGGCGCGGTGGATTTCCTGCTGGATTTGCACGGCGGGGATATCAACGAGGCCATGGAACCGCTGGCTTTTTTCCCGGTGGGGGCGGGAGAGGCGGTGGAGCGCCAGGCAAGAAGGGCAGTGCAGCATCTGAGCATCGGCTATGCGGTGCAATCTACGGCGGAAAATGGGCTTTATAGCTATGCTGCAAAGTGCCAGGTGCCTGCGCTGCTTGTGGAGCGGGGCGGCCGGGGGAGCTGGAGCCGGCAGGAAGTGGACGCCTGCAAGAAAAACATCCGCGAAATGCTGGATTTTCTGGAAATCCTGCCGGGTGAATGCGCGGAAAAGCCGCCGGTGGAGATCGTGGTGAGTGCTGTGGTCAGCGCGTCGAACAGCGGCATCCCCGCAATGCGCAGCAGCAGCGCCTCGGCCACCGTGAGCGTGATATAGATGCGGTATAGGATGCGCGCCGTTTCACCCGTGCGGGGGCGGAGCTTCGTGCTGATGGGGCCGGGGGATTCCGCCTTCATCAGGTTCACGCTGCCCTCGCTGAGCTTGGGCAGCAGCGCCAGCATCAGCACAAGGATACCCATGCCGCCCATCCACTGCGTGAGTGCGCGCCAGAGCTGAAGGCCGCGCGGCAGCGACGAGGGAGAAGAGAAGATCGACGCGCCGGTCGTCGTCAGGCCGGAGACCGTTTCAAAAATAGCGTCGACAAATCCGCAGCTGCCGCTGAGAAAGTACGGCAGCGCGCCGAACACGCTCAGCACGATCCAGCACAGCGCCACGCAGACAAAGCCGTCGCGTGTCTGCAAACGGGTGTTGCGCGCGCGGATGAGCGAAAGCAGCACACCCACGCCGCCGCAGATGAGCAGCGCATACAAAAACGCGCGCTGATCCACGCCGCCGCACGCCACAGAGAGCAGCAGCGACGGCGCCATGCACAACGCCTCGATGCAGAGGATCACGCCGACGATCTTTAGGATAAGACTTTGGTTCATAGTAAACATTCCTCGCTGTCAGACCCGGTCATTCAGCCGAGAATATCGTTGAGATCCTGCAAAAAGAGCTCCTGCGCCATCACGATCACACGGTCGCCCGCGCGGATCTGCGACTGGCCGTTCGGGATCTGCATTTTGCCCTCGTGTACGATGGCGGCAACGAGCAGCCCCTTGCGGAAGGCAAGGTCGCTCAGCGGCCGGTCAAGGAAGTGCGTGGCGGGCGTCGCCGTAAACTCGACCGCTTCGATCGCGCCGCCGAGGATATAGTGCAGGCTCTCCACGGCGCTGCCCTGCGAGTTGGCAAGGCCGCGCACATAGCTCGAAATCTGCCCTGCGATGACCGCCTTGGGCGAGATCACCGTGTCGAGTCCCGTGAGATTCACAATGTCGAGATAGCCCATGCGCGACATCTTGGGCACGACCTTCTTCACGCCGTAGCGCTTCGCCGTGAGCGCCATAAGGAGATTCTCCTCGTCGCGGTCGGTCACGGCGATGAACGCATCGCAGTGGAAGATCCCCTCGGATTCGAGCAGGTCGTGGTCTGTGCCGTCGCCGTGAATGATGGTCGCCTTCGGCAGCTTTTCTGCAAGGGCAAGACACTTGTTTTCGTCCTTTTCCACGATGGTCACATGCGTGCCGAGGTCTGCCAGCAGCCAGGCAAGATACTGCGAGATGCGCCCGCCGCCGAGAATGCTCACGCGCCGGATCGGTGACATCGCGCGCCCCATTGAGCGCAGCACGCGCGTCGTTTCCGCAGGCGTGCCAATGACATACACGCGATCCCCTGCCTGCGGGACGAACGAGCCGTTCGGCACGATGACCTCATCGCCGCGCTTGGCGGCGCACATGAGGATACTGTTGGGGTTCTCGCGGTTGAAGTCGATGAGGGACTTGCCGACCAGGGTGTCGTTTGCCTCGGTCTGAAAGCCGATGAGCTCGACAAGGCCGCGGGCAAACGTCTCCACGCTGAACGCCGACGGCACGCGCAGAATGCGCGAGACCTCCTGCGCGGCGGCATGCTCGGGGTTGATGATCATATCGAGTCCGATCTCGCGGCGCAGGATCGGCGCATCTCGGAAGTATTCCGGATTGCGCACGCGGGCAACCGTGTGCTTTGCGCCAAGCTTTTTCGCCATCAGGCAGCAGATGAGGTTCACCTCATCGTTTTCCGAAACGGCGATGAGCAGATCCGCCTCGCGCACGCCCGCCTCCAGCAGAACGCTCGCGCTCGCGCCGTTGCCCTCCACGCACATCACATCGAGCATGGAGTCCACATGGTCGAGCACGGCGCTGTCGCGGTCAATGACGACCAGATCGTGATTCTCGCCTGTCATCTGCTCGGCAATGGCATAGCCGACCTTACCGATACCGACAATGATGATTTTCATAATTGCGATTCTCCTAAATTTTCTTCCGGTGTGCGCTGCTTGCGCAGCACCATCAAAACGCTGTTGAACTCCGCCCCCATGATAAGCATGACCGAGGCGAGATACAGCCACAACAACAACACGATCACTGCGCCGAGCGTCCCGTAAATGACGGAATAGCGCGCGACTTTTTCCACATAGTACGAAAAGAGGAACGACAGCACGAGCCACATCACAAGCGAAAAGACTGCGCCCGGCCAGATGCGGTTCATCTTGCGCGACTCCTGCGCAAGACCGTACATCATTGCAGTCGGGAAGAACACGATCCCGCCGAGGATAGCAAAGCGCAGCCCCGACCACAAGCTGATAAATCCATCGCTCAGGGCAATGTAGCCGGACAGATGCTCTGAGCAGAAATTCAGCACCCGCCCACCGACGACCGAAAGGCCGATGGACAGCACGATCATCAGGATCAGGCTCAGCGTGTAGAGCAGGAGCTTGAGCTGATGGCGCACAAACTGTGTCGGCTTATGCTCGCCGTAGGCCCGGCGCACCGAGACCATCAGCGATCCCGCCGCGCGGTAAGGGAAGTAAACGGAAAACACCAGCGAGAACCACAGCAGCCTCGGGCTTGAATCGCGGCCGACATAAATAAGGTACTGCTCGATGATGTCGAGTGCCTCCTGTGGAATGAACGCGCGGATCTCATGCAAAAAGCCGCTGATGTCCACCGACATGATGCCGACCAGGTTGCTCAGGAAGATCAGCAGAGGAAAAAGTGCAAAGAGGAGATAATAGGTAAGCGCCGCACTGTCGCGGCCGACATGATGGTCAAAATAGCGCCTTCCCATCAGGTAAGCGCCTTTTAAAAAACGGTGTCGGTCAAGATACTGCTGCAAGGGCAATGCCCACCTCCTCAAAAAATGATTTCTCTTTAATCCTTGTAGTATAACACAGCATTTTTCGAAAGGGAAGCGAAAAAGCGAAAGCGTGCAAAGTTTCCCCGAAACAAAGGCAGAAAAGGGGTTGACACAGCGGAAAAATGTGCATAATATAAGGGTGTTAAGTTCATATATCGTCCGGTAGGTAAGGCTACCACAAGGATACGGACTGCTGCCGCGGAGTAGTGGAGACACTATGAGAGGGTTTGAACAGGTTGCATCGAAAACAAGGTGCCATCTAATGCAGTTTCACTGCCTTGTGATGCTAAAGCTTGAACGGTAAGGAAATGCTGCACAAGGGGCAGTGTTTCGGCATCATCGCTCCCATAGCCGCGTCGCCGGACGCAGGATATGGGGGATTTTTTTACCCCCGTTCCGCATGGATCTATTTTATTTTGCACTATCTTCGGAAAGGAGGAGATGGCTATGGTCGGCTTTGAAGAAATGCGCGGCGAACTGCTGGAAAGAATTGAGGATTTGCTCAAGCGAAAACAATACACCGCGCTGCGCGATCTGCTCTCTGACCTCGCTCCGGCGGATATCGCCTCGCTTTTTGAAGATCTGGACGAGGACAGCATTCCCCTCCTCTTCCGGCTCCTTCCCAAAGAGCCCGCGGCGGAGGTGTTCGTCGAACTCGATCCCGATGCGCAGGAGATGCTGATCCGCGGCTTTTCGAACACTGAGCTGAAAGAAGTTCTTGATGAGCTGTACCTCGACGACGCGGTCGACATCGTGGAGGAAATGCCCGCGAACGTCGTCAAGCGCATCTTAAAGCACGCGGACCCCGACACACGCAAGAGCATCAACGAAATTCTCAAATACCCTGACGACAGTGCGGGCGCGCTGATGACGACGGAGTTTGTCGACTTAAAGCGCGACATGACCGTTGAAGACGCCTTAAAGCGCATTCGCCGCACCGGTACGGACAAAGAGACCATCAATGTCTGCTATGTTGTCGACCCTGCGCGCAAGCTGCAGGGCATCGTTTCGCTGCGCACCATCCTCCTTGCCGAGGAGGACGATGTGATCGAGGAGATCATGGAGACGCACGTCATCTCCGTGACGACACTTGAGGACAAAGAAGACGTTGCGCAGACCTTCTCAAAATACGACTTCATCGCGCTTCCGGTCGTTGACAAGGAAGACCGCCTCGTCGGCATCATCACCGTTGACGACGCCATTGACGTCATGGAAGCGGAAACGACCGAGGACATCGAAAAGATGGCGGCCATGCTGCCGACGGACAAGCCCTATCTCAAAACGAGCGTCTGGGATACCTTCAAGTCCCGCATTCCCTGGCTGCTGCTCTTAATGGTCTCCGCCACCTTCACCGGTCAGATCATCGCGCGCTTTGAAGATGCGCTGAGTGCCTTTGCTATCCTGACGGCTTACATTCCCATGCTGATGGACACGGGCGGCAACTGCGGCTCGCAGGCAAGCGTTACGGTCATTCGCGGTATCTCGCTCGACGAGATCGAATTTTCCGATCTTTTCCGCGTCATCTGGAAGGAGATCCGCGTGGCGGTCATCTGCGGCGCGACGCTCGCGGCGGCAAACTTTGCAAAGCTCATGCTCGTCGACAAGATGCTCTTCGGCAACCCCATCACCGTTTCCGTCGCAGCAGTCATCTGCCTGACGCTCGTGGTCACGGTGTTCGCGGCCAAGGTCGTCGGCTGCACACTGCCGCTGCTCGCCAAGAAGATCGGCTTCGACCCCGCGGTCATGGCCTCGCCCTTCATCACGACGGTCGTGGACGCGATCTCTCTGATGATCTACTTTAATTTTGCCTCGCTTCT
>ERZ827498.4625-NODE-4625-length-10653-cov-3.233912_pt1 | contig 10653 bp, 10 predicted proteins | sample MGYA00519865_ERZ827498 | MGnify/ENA primary metagenome ERZ827498 (study PRJEB31778, sample SAMEA3449328) | human gut metagenome | biome: human gut; feature: human-associated habitat; material: faeces | place: United Kingdom | collected 2010/2012 ...
TGCAGGGTCAGATTGGACTTGCCCAGCTCGGTGCCGATGGTGGACTTCAGGTCGTTCAGGTCAGCGTCGCCCTCATAGGCCAGCGTGATCATGGAACCGCCCTTGAACTCGACGTCCATCTTGACGCCGAAGATGCCGCAGAATACAAGCACGACAGCGATCAGCGCACAGGAGAAGGTGTAGAACTTCTTGCGGTTGCCGATGAAGTTGATGGACGGGGTCTTGAAGTCGGCACCGCCCTCCTTCTTGCCGCCGAACAGCCAGGCCTTGCGCAGAGGCTTGAAGTGGACAGCGCCGCGAATCATAACGCGGGTCGCCCAGACGCCAAAGACAAAGTTCAGCAGAACGCTGGTCAGCAGGGTGAAGCCAAAGGAGTAGATCGTACCGGCAGTGGAAGGTCCGAACCAGTAGAAGATCGGGTTAAAGACCTTGGCCCAGAAACCGTCCGTCGGGCCAAAGGCGCCCATCAGGATGGCGGCGACGATGACGATGGTCACGTTGCCGTCGATGATGGGGGTCAGGCCCATCTTGAAGCCGCTGTTGACAGCGCCCTCGAGGGTCTTGTTCTTGGACAGCTCCTCCTTGATGCGCTCGGCGGTGATAACGTTGGCGTCAACACCCATGCCGATGCCGAGGATAATACCGGCAATGCCGGGCAGCGTCAGCGTGGAGCCGGGGAAAACCGTGAAATAGCCGGACACAACAGCCAGCGTGGCGGCGGCCTGGCCCATCAGGGAGATGACCGCGATGGTGCCGGGCAGACGGTAGCGCATGATCATCAGGATCGCGACCAGAATGAAGGCAATGATACCGGCCTGTACCATGACGTCCAGGCTCTTGGCACCCAGGGACGGGCTGATGGTGGAGTAGCTCTCAGCGGACAGGGCAAACGGCAGAGAGCCGGAGTTGATCTGGTTCGCCAGCGTGGAGGCGCTGTCCTGATCGAAGTTGCCCTTGATGATGGCCTCACCGCCGGTGATGGCCTCGTTGACCGTAGCGGTGGAGATGTTATTGTCATCCAGCCAGATGGAGATCGTGCCATTGCTGGCTGCCAGCTCGGTGGTGGCCGTGGCAAAGGCAGATGCGCCCGCAGAGTTGAACTTCAGCTGGACGACCCAGCCTTCGGTCTCGTTGTAAGCAGCGCTTGCGGAAGCCACGTCGTCACCGCTCAGGATCTCCTCACCCGTGGCGGACGAGCCCTTGCGGAACACCATCTTGGCGGTGGTGCCGATCTCGTCGATTGCGGTCTGCGGGTTGAAATCCGCCTCGTCATTCTTCCACGGGAAACGCACGATGATACGATTCTTGTTGTTGTCAACGTAGCTCTCGTAGTCGGTGATGCCGAGGCCGACAAGGCGGTCCTCGATAACCGTTTTGGCTGCGGTCATCTGGGCATCGGTGGCCTCCACATCGTCGGCAGGCATGAACGTAACGTCCACGCCGCCGCGGATGTCGATGCCGAAGCGGATGTCAGATGCGCCCTTGACGTAGACATTCTTGGTGTCGCCGTAGGTATAGCTCACACCCAAGATGGCCGTCAGGGAGAACAGCACGATCAAAATTGCCACGACGAACAACGGCCATGACTTCCCTTTTCTGTTCATAGAAACCTCCAAAAAACTTGCCCGCACCGGCGGGCGGGATTATATTTTACTGCTGGTCGGCCAGCAGCTTTTCAACAACTGCCAGGCGCACACAGACGCAGAGCAGTGCAGAAGCGGTTTCGACCTCGGTCAGGCTCGGGTAGGTCGGCGCAATGCGCAGATGCGAGTCATCGGGATCCTTGTGGTAGGGGTAGGCAGAGCCGGCACCCGTCAGGGTCAGGCCGCAGTCCTTGCACAGCTGGGCTACGCGCTTGGCGCAGCCGGGCATGACGTACAGGCTGATGAAGTAACCGCCCTTCGGGTTCGTCCAGTGGGCGATGTTGCCGCAGGGGGTCAGCTCCTCGGCAAAGGTGGTCTTGACGGCGTCAAAGCAGGGCACCAGGCGGCGGCGATGCTTGGCCATGTGGGCCAGGACACCGGCCTTATTCTTGAGAAAACGGACATGGCGCAGCTGGTTCATCTTGTCGTAGCTGATGATCATCGTCGAGAAGCGCTTGCACATGTACTTCATCGAGTTCTCGCTGCAGGCGATGGCGGAGATGCCCGCGCCCGGGAAGGTGATCTTGCTCGTGGAGGTGAACATAAAGACACGGTCCTCATTGCCGTACTTCTTGGCCTCGTTCAGCAAAACCGGCGTCTCGATGATCTCATCGGTCAGGTGGTGGACGATGTACGCCTCATCCCAGAAGATCTTGAAATCGGGGGCGGCGGTCTTGAGCGCGGCAAAGCGGCGAATCGTCTCGTCGCTGTAGGTGTAGCCGTCGGGGTTGGAGTACTGCGGCACGCACCAGATTCCCTTGATGGTGTCATCCTCGGCGACGAGCTTTTCAATCATGTCCATGTCGGGGCCGTCGGGGCTCATGGGCACGGAGATCAGCTCAAAGCCCATCTCCTCGGTGATGGCAAAGTGGCGGTCATAGCCGGGCACGGGGCAGAGGAACTTGCGGTGCTCGACCTGGCCCCAGGGCTTCGGGGAATCCTGGAAACCGAACATCATGCCGATGGCGACCAGGTTGTACATCAGCTGCAGGCTGGAGTTGCCGCCCACGAAAACCTCGCCGGGCTGCACACCGAACACATCGGCAAACAGTGCGCGGGCTTCGGGCAGACCCTCCAGCTCACCGTAGTTGCGGGCGTCAAAGCCGTTGTCGGTGATGTAGTTGTCCATCTTGAGCAGGTCCATGGCCAGATCCATCTGGTGAGGGCCGGGCTTGCCGCGGGCCATGTTCAGCTTCAGATTCATACCCTGAAACTTCTTGTACTGGGCCTCCAGCGCAGTCTTTTCAGCGGTGAGTTCGTTGTGATCCATTGCAAAGTAATCAGCCATAAGTACGATCCCCCTAAATAAAATATATACGTTTCCCTTCATAACCCTGCGCATGCCATCCTCTATCTTGGCACAACCACAGGCGTACACTACATTATATACGATTTATCTGAAATAAACAAGCACTTTTTGCCAGATAGTGCGCTTTTTTATGCAGAAAAATACAAAAAAGCACATCTGCACCAAAAAACAGATGTGCTTTTGCAAAAAACAAAGAAAAAACGACTGGACCGTAAGCCGGGTTCTGTATCAAACGACGATCTATCTTGTCCTTGCGTCGCCGCAAGGCTCACGCCATCACCGGGACGCGCGAGACTCCGCATAATGTCCCATACGGATGTTGCTTCGAGCAGGGTTTACATAGCCGCAAAGTCGCCAGTGCGCTGGTGAGCTCTTACCTCGCCTTTCCATCCTTACCGCTTTCGCGGCGGTTTCTTTCTGTTGCACTATCCCTGGGGTCACCCCCGGCTGCCGTTAGCAGTTGCCATGCCTCTGTGAAGCCCGGACTTTCCTCAGGGCGGTCAAGCCGCCCCGCCGTCGTATGTTCCACTCGTTTGTGTATTATCATACCATATTTTTGCATCATTTGCAACTGCTGTTTTTTTGTGTTATAATACATTGCGTATGAGCCGCTCCGGTGGTTCCGAACGGAGGTCAAACTGATGCAGATGCTGCATTTCCGCGTGCCCACATCCTGCAATGGCATGCGCCTGAATATTTTTCTGCGCACCATGGGTGTCAGCTCCGCCTGCATCAAGGCGGTCAAATATCAGGGCACCGGCTTCTGTGTGCGGCTGGGGGATGAGGTCATCCCCGTCCATACAGATTACCGCGTTGCAACAGCGCAGATTGTTTCGTTCGCTCTGCCTCCTGAGCCTCCCACCGCTGTTCAGCCGGAGCCGCTGCCTATTGATGTTATCTATGAGGATGAGTTTGCGGCTGTATTGAACAAACCTGCCGGCATTGCGGTACATCCCACATTAAACCATACCAGCGGGACCCTTGCGAACGGCTGGCTGTACCGCCTGAAATGCCGCGGCGAGGATGGCGTATTCCACCCGGTCAACCGCATTGATAAAAACACCAGCGGCCTTGTGCTGTGTGCGCAGAATGCCTTTGCCGCGCCGGAACTCGCCAAGACTGCACAAAAGTGTTATCTTGCCCTGGTGGAAGGCCCGCTGCCCGTTGGGTCGGGCCGCATTGACGTCCCGATTGCGCGCCGCGGCGATTCCATCATTGGCCGCTGTGTAAGGGAAGACGGCAAGCCCAGCGTGACGGAATACACCGTGCTGGCCGCCAGCGCTTCCCATGCATTGGTTTCCTGTTTTCCGGTAACGGGCCGTACCCATCAGATCCGCGTTCATATGAAAGCAATCGGTCATCCTCTCCCTGGGGATTTCCTGTATAACCCTAATTATAGGCACATAAAAAGACAGGCTCTACACTCCTATCGTCTGGAATTTACCCATCCGATCAGTGGCAAAGCACTGTCCTTTACTCAGAATATACCATCAGATTTCGAATCACTGTTTCCAAAGATTCAGTGATTCTGCTGCTCTATTCTTTCTGCTAGATCCTGTAAATATACCCAGCGATCCATCTTTTCATCCAGAAGAGCCTGCGTAGTCTCTTTCTCTTTGGTCAACTCATTCAATTTCACAAAATCTCTGGCATTTGTAACAATATCCTGTTCCAAAGGATAAAAGTCTTATTTGATCCATTCTCTTTCCAAGTTCCTCATCTATAGAATATATTATACTTGCTAAACTTGGATCTGTTGCTATTATGCCTCCATCTATATGACAATCATATGATGGAAAAAATACAGGTGCTGCACTACTGGCCATTGCAACATCTACAACTCTATAATCTTCTGTTTCTGAATTTGGTAGATTATTATAAAAAATAGCTTTCCAAGAATTATATTCATTACCTATATAAAATGTTGGTATTACAACTAGCTTACCTAAGTCTTTTAACTTTAGATTTTCTGGAAATACACTAAGTAGTATTTCTTTTAAATGATCATTATCATATTTAGGTCTTGATATTTGTGAATAAGATTTATCAAATATATACTCCAGATTTTCTTTTGAATATAAATTACTTATTTCACTTGGAGTCATCCCATAAGCTAAACCTAGAGCTATTAAACTTCCTGTCGATGTTCCACTTATCATATTTGATTTTTTTACTATATTAGGAGTTTCATTTTGTATTTTTTCTAATAATTTTATACTTAAAGCCCCTCTAATTCCCCCTCCATCAAATGATAATATATTAAAAGTAGAATCACTCATAATTTTCCTCCTATTTTTATTCTACTTTAATATATGTATTTTTTTTTTATAGTTACAGGTAATATAATTTAATATATAAAAAAGATGGCATTTGCCATCTTTATTTTTTTGAGTTTGTATCTAAATATGTTAATATTCCTTGAGCTATACCTTCTGCTAAACTTTCCTGATATGCTTCATCTTTTAATTTTTTAGCTTCTTCATCATTAGATAAAAAACCACATTCAATTAATACTGCTGGCATTTTACTTTGTAATAAAACTTGGAATCTTTCTGGTTTTACACCTCTATCTCTTACATCTATATATGAAGTTATAGTTTCTTGAATTTGTTTTGCAAGTTCATATGAACCATCATTTTTTTCTTTTGTATAATAAGTTTCAAGTCCAAATGCGTCAGTTCCTCCAGTTTGACCATTTAGATGTATAGATACAAGTGCATCAACACCTTGCTCATTAGCAAGCTTTGCTCTATCTGCTAGACTTACGTATTTATCTTCATTTCTTGATATTATTACTTGCACATCTTTTTGTTTTGTTAGCTTTTGAGCCACTAATGCTCCAACTTTTAATGTTATATCTTTTTCAAATGTTATTTTATCATTGGCTATAGTTCCTTTATCATTACCTCCATGACCTGGATCTATAAGTATTGTATATTTTTTATTTATATTTTTATCTACTTCTGTCGGTAAAGTTTCATATTCATTATCTGAACTTTCAACAACAGATGTTTGTTTTTTATTATTACTTGTATTTTTTATTGTTGAAATTGCACTTTGTGTTAATTTAAAAGCTCCAGCAATAAACAATATAACTACTATAAATAATAATGCTAATTTATTTTTATTTATTCTTCGTTTTTTATTTCGTCTACCTCTTCTATTATTTCTTCTATTAGCCATGTTTTTGCCTCTCTAGATATATAATATTCTTTATATTATTAATAAATTATATTTTAACATCCAAAAACGCAATTTTCAACATTTGCAAACATTTAATTCTATTTTATATTATTTTATCCTCCTAAAGTAACATCCTGTCGGTTGTACCACTCCAGTACCTGTTCAAAATCCGCATCCGAATAGTCCGGCCAGAGATGTTCCTCCACATAAAAATCCGCATAAACCGACTGCATCGGAAGAAAACCTGACAGCCTGCGCATACCGCCCCCTCCTGCGTCAGCATCTCAACAGCCTCTACACAGGCACTTTGAAAGGCATCGAACTGTTCTTTTGGTCTTTTACAGTTATCTGTCGTAAATCCGTAGTAAGTCAGCTCTTCCACACCATATTCCTTCGCTTTTTTTAACAGCTTCATTCCCGGCTCTAAGCCGTACTGATAACCGTCTTTTTTCTCCATCTGCTGCGACAATGCCCAGCGGCGGTTACCGTCCGGAATGATCCCAATGTGTTTTGGTATCCTCATACGCTCACCTGTCCTTTTTTTCCAGTATTCCCTTTTTCCGGAAAAAAATTCTTTCAGATAAAACGCTTTTCTTATTAATATTAATAGGAAAGGATCTCATAACCGTCTTCGGTCACTAAGACCATGACTTCCCACTGCGCACTCGGCTGTCCGTCTGCCGTATAGACCGTCCAGTCGTTTTCTTCATCGACAAAAATATCTGCCTGACCCATATTGACCATCGGTTCAATCGTAAATACCATTCCCGGAACCATCAGCATTTCTGTACCGGCTTTGGAATTGTAACCAACCCATGGCTCCTCATGGAACTCCAAACCTATGCCATGGCCGCCGATTTCCCGTACAACGGTGTAACCGTTTGCATAGGCATGGTCATGGACTGCCTGACCCATATCTCCAAGGAAGCCCCATGGTTTTACCTGCTCTAAACCTTTTTGTATACATTCCTTTGTGACATCCACCAGACGTTTTTTCTCCTCTGAAACTTCGCCGATACAAAACATTCTCGAAGAGTCTGAAAAATATCCGTTCAGGATCGTAGAGCAGTCCACATTGACAATGTCGCCCTCTTTTAAAATATCCTCTTCGGACGGAATGCCGTGGCAGACCTGTTCATTAATGGACGTACATACGCTCTTTGGAAAACCCTGATAGTGCAGTGGTGCCGGGATTCCGCCCATTGCCGTGGTTCTCTCATAGACCATCTTATCGATCTCTTCCGTGCTCATTCCCGCATGGATATGCTCGCCCACATAGTCTAAGACCGCAATGTTAATTGCTGCACTGGCTTTCATGCCGGCGATCTGATCTTTATTTTTAATGATCTTGTGCGGTGGAACCCGGTGTCCCTCACTGCGAAACAGTTCTATTTTTTCATCAAATGCCTGATGGCAGGCTTTATATTTTCTTCCACTGCCACACCAGCAGGGATCATTTCTTCCTATTTTCAACTTTCATCCTCCTGATCCTCAAATTTATGGTTCAATGTCACATTTCCAAACGGTACCTTGTCCCAGAATTTCTTTTTGACTTTCAGCTTATGCTCTTCTAACATTTTTTCATAGGCTTTCCCATTGTAGTCATAGGCGCCAAAATTCTCGCCTTCTTTGTCTGCTAAAATCTTCTGGTACTTCTCAGCAAGCGCTGCCTTATCTGTCATTTCATAGATCTCTTCATCGGTCAGTCCCGCCCGCTCTTTCTGCTCATCCGATAAGTCATAGCAGAGATCGGATGCGGAATCCCTAGCATACTGCTGCTCTTTTTCATCCAGTTCCATACCCTCTTTCTTTGCCGCTTCATAAAACATCATATCATGGACGACTCTGTCTAACACGGCTCTTTTTGCCTCTAGCCGTATAAATTTTCCATTGGTATGCAGTCCCCAATAGGCATTTGTATCATCCGGATCATAGACCATTGCCTGCTTTTCGATCTCCATCTCCTGCCTTGCAATGTAATAAGTCATGTCACGCAGTTGATAATCGGTTCCGTCTAAGGTAAATATGGTCTTATCCAGATCCTTTAAATAGTCAAACCGGTTCCGGTTTCCGTACAGTGCCGCAAGATAGATCATGATGGCTGTAGCTGCGAGAATCCCTACGATCGCAACAACCTGTTTTTTCATATAATGCTCCTCTTATGATAACGCTTCTCTTATGACTCGCAGAGCTTTGCAACAACCTGATTGATCAGTTTTCCATCTGCTTTGCCTTTTAACTCCGGCATCACATTTTTCATGATCATTCCTTTGTTCTTCTGTGCTACAATATCTGCAAATTTTTCCATGATAAAATTCCTGATCTCTTCTTCGCTCATCAGTGATGGCGCATATTCCTGAATCACATCATAACGGAACTGATACTCTGCTTTTAAATCTTCACGCTCTGCCGGGCAGGTATCAATCTGTTCTTTTACGGTTTTTAATTCCTTTAAGATCACCTGATCTACCATATCTTCTTTGATATCATCACGGCATCCTGCATCGATCGCTGCCTTTTTTACGGCTGACACTAAGGATGAGATTGCCTCTTTTCTCGGTTTATCCTTTGCTTTCATTGCTGCTATCATATCTTTTTGTAACTGTTCCATCTGCATATCTGTTTCCTCCTTATACAACTCACACTGCTACCATTATAACACTCTCCCTTTTTACTGACAATTCCTATCTCACAGCAAAAAACCTAAGAAATAAACTCTGTTATTCCTTAGGTTTCTTGTATTGATTATTTTTCTATGATTTTGCAGATACTGCTACAACAGTCGTCTTACCGTAATAATGGTCTTATAAGTTGCGTTATCGTTTCCGACGATTCCATAGGCTGTTCCCTTGGCATGGACGATCTTGCCACCGCCCATGTAGATTGCCACGTGACCTGCATAACAGATCAGGTCACCTGCCTGTGCATTCGCATAGCTGACTTCCTGACCGCAGCTTCTCTGGGCACCGGAAAAACTTGGGATGCTGATTCCGAAGTGTGCATAGACATAACTGGTAAATCCACTACAGTCTGCACCGGTATTCGGGTCTTTTCCACCCCAGACATATGGTTTTCCGACAAACTGCATGGCATAGTTCACGACATCCGAACCGCTGACATTCGTAGTCTTTGGTGGATTTAAGTTTCCTCCCGGTACGCTTGCATTGGAATTTGGCTTAGAAGTTCCTCCGCTGCCCCCGGAGCTTCCACCGGATGACCGGCCGGATGCCGCCGCTGCTGCCTGCTGCTGTTGGATGATCTTATTCTGCTCTGTGATCGTCTTCTGATATTCGCTCGCAAGGCTCTTTGCATTGGCAATCTGCGTATCCGCATTTGCCTGCTGGCTTCTTAAGTTTGCCATGGCTGTCTCAAGCTGCTTTTGCTGCTGCTTTAGATCATCCTTGGCTGTTTCTAATTCTTTCTTTTCATCCTCTACCTGTGCTTTTAAATCCTCAACCTGCTTTCTGGTCTTTTCATAATTATCTAACAGATTCCTGTCATAATCATAGACCTCATTAAAATACTCCACACGGTTGAGCATATCCGCCATACTTTTGGATTCTAACAGAGAAGAGATTACGGCACTGTCACCACGCTCATACATGAACTTAATACGCTTTTTCATTGCCTGATACTGCTTCTTCTCATTCTTCTGTGCCGTCTTTAAGTCTTTTTTGACCTGTTTTAACTGCTTTTCATTCTGATCGATCTCTTTTTCTAAGATTCCGACATCTACCATGAGGTTGACAAGTTCTTCGTTCTTTGTGTCTAACTCGCCTTCAATCTCTTCTTTCTTATTCTCAAGATTATCAATCTTTTTATTTACATCATTCAGATTCTTTTCTGCTTCTGACTTCTTATTCTGTGCCGATGTCGCATACACTACCTGCGAACTTCCAATTGTGAGTGACACTACGAGTACCAATGCCAGAACTGCTTTTGCCCGTCTCTGTAGTTTTCTCATCTGTTTTTTCTCCCTTATGATTGTTGTTTTTGACTAACACCCTAAGTATAGCATCGTTAAAAATCCTTTTCAACCGATTCCAGTTTTTTCATAAGAGATTTGGTAAGATTATGCACCCATATTTTTTACGATAAGCAGTTTATCCCCCTTGCCCACACGGTCAGAGGACAATTCATTGGTCTCCATGATCTCGCGTACCGTGGTGTGATTTTCTTTTGCAATATTCCAGATGTCATCCCCATCTTTTACAATATAACCTACCAGTCCCGGAATTTTTTGCAGGCTCTCATAGTCCGCTTCCTGACAGTTTACTTCCTGTACCCGTTTTCTGTTTCCGATGGAAAATGCGATCAGATTCAGGTTGATGACTGCCTTGATCTCCACCTGTGTATTGTCGATCAGAATGGTCGTAAGCTGCTCTAAACCACTTTCAATCTCATATCGGCTGTTCTTTTCAATGCCCGGTACTTCAATGGTCTGATGGAATGGCAGGAATCCTTTTAAGGAACCGATCGGCATTTCATCATCCGTTGTGATATAGAGAAGCTCCACGG
>ERZ827498.4628-NODE-4628-length-10651-cov-2.835126_pt1 | contig 10651 bp, 10 predicted proteins | sample MGYA00519865_ERZ827498 | MGnify/ENA primary metagenome ERZ827498 (study PRJEB31778, sample SAMEA3449328) | human gut metagenome | biome: human gut; feature: human-associated habitat; material: faeces | place: United Kingdom | collected 2010/2012 ...
CCCATAGACGTACGGTGAATGATGCACGGACGTTTCTTATCCCCGTTCTCATCGATATAATACATATCAAACTGTTCAGCAAGAAGGGCATCCCACTGAATTGTAATCATTGTATCTTCTTTTCCATATACATTCTTTGCGTTAATGTCTACCTTTGGTCCGTAGAAAGCAGCTTCTCCTACGTCTTCTGTGTAGTTTATACCAAGTTCGTCTAAGATATTTCTAATATCCTGTTCTGTTTCATTCCAAACATCTGCATCACCAATATATTTTTCTTTGTTTTCAGGGTCCCATTTTGAAAGATGATATGTTACATCTTCCTCAACACCCAATGTTTCCAAACAATATTTTGCAAGTGCAAGACATCCCTTAAACTCTTCTACCATCTGGTCAGGACGTACAATCAAATGTCCTTCTGAAATTGTAAACTGACGTACACGAGTCAAACCGTGCATTTCACCTGAATCTTCATTTCCAGATTCCGTACCTTGCCATACATCAAACTGGTCTTTACAAGCTCATCCAGATCTTTTTCCAGCTGTGCTTTATCCATATACACGCTAATCTTTTCCTCCGCCAGCTCTGCTTCCAGCCATTCCTGACCTGGGGTAAAATATTTCTGTCTTATCTTTACAAATTCTTCTATAAAACTGTTAAGCTCTACTTTCTCATTTCTCTGTAATATCTTTCTCATAAAAAAAGCCCCCTTGCTTCAAAAGACGTTACTGTTCGCTTTCTTCGCAGCAACTCAAAAATGTTATTCTTTTTTCCTTTTATGAAAGATATTATAGCTGCCCATGTTAAATTCTGTGTATTGCCAATGTTAAACATATTTAAAATAATTATAACGATTGTAAAGAGCAATATTAAAGTATCTTTTTTATAAAAAATCCGCAGTCCGTTATCATCAATACGGACTGCGGGATTTTCCACTAAAAGGCTGCGAGCCAGGGACTTTGGGAATGCGCTTTAAATTTTCCAGTACCCCGTACCACAAACAGCGCATTCAACCAGAGAACCGTCTTCTCTACTGAAAATTGTTTTCGCTTCTGTACTCCCACATTGTGGACAGCAGTTTCGCGCATTCTCCTCGCATCCTCCACCGGACACATTGTCCAACTCATCATCTGAAAGCTCTCTTTTTGTTATTTCGTCTTCCATCAAAAATATCCCTCCATCCAAAATCAATTAATTCTGTGTTTTGGTGGAAGTAGGATCCCAGTAGGTTGCACCGCAGCAGGCGCAGGTTACATAGGTGCAGCCATAAAGTGGCTCTCTGGAAGAAACCTCCGTACTTCCGCATTTCGGGCAGCTGTATCCTACGTCGCAGGAATCACCGCCTGTTACATTGTCCAGCTCATCATCTGAAAGTTCCTGGGTTACCGGGTGTAATCTGGCATACATTTCTTCTGCCTGTGCAGCATCAAGCTCCATGCCGTTTTCCTTCGCCAGTTTCTGAAGTTCTTCCACAGATCCGGTTCCCTTTGCAGCTTTTAAAACTTCCTTTGTCATTTTGTTCTCTGCCATAGTCAAATCCTCCTTAAAATTATATTATATTTACAGCCACCTTTTCCCCGGCAGGTCCACTCCATATGTATCTGCGGTCTGCATCATGCCTGAAAAAATGTGCTCTAAATTTCCATTAAATATCAATACCCGGATTATAAGCAATTTCCGTATAATTCTCATATTCCTGCAATGCACTGACAGTTTTCTCATAATATCCCTGTCCGAAAAACACACATTTGGAGGGATCTGCCCCCAGTTTGTCCCCGGTCAGCACAATTGCCAGTGCCCGGCATCCTCCCGCACAGTATTTGAAATACTTACAATTTCTGCATTTTCTGTCGTGCTCCCGGATTTTGTCCACAGTCGTACATACCTCACACAGATACTGGCTGGCACTTAGCAGATGCTTCAGAGATTCCTTTTTCACATTGCCAGGGATATCCCCATTCAGTTCGTAGGTGCCAGACAGCTGATGACAGGGAAATATATTTCCATTAGCAGCAACTGCCACCATGCCTCTGACCCCCTTGCATACTGGAAGCGAATCCCTGTATTCCTTTTCCCGGTACAAAACAGGAATCATCCCATAACTGCCAGATACAGGATACAGACGCAAAAACTGCCAGATGATCACATCCATTCTGCAGCCCGTTTTCATATATGCACTGGCAAATTCCAGCATTCTGTCATAATATTCCGTCAGTCCCAGAGCAGCATCACCTGCATTTTCCTTCCACCTTGGGGCCTCCGATGTGCGGATGATGCGCATTTTCCACACCCCAAGGCTGTCCATAAGCTTCGCTGTTTCCAGAAGCGTATCCAGATTGTGTCTGTGCACATTTGTCTGGATCATTACTGGAAAATCATTTGCCCTGCACAAACGGATGGCCCGGATTGCATCCTCCTCAGCTCCTTTTCGTCCACGAAGCCAGTCATGATGTCCGATTCCGTCAAAAGAGATCTTCATTAAAGGACGGATTCCTCTTTCCTTCATCTGGTCCAACACTCCCTGCCTGAGAAAATAGCCGTTGGTATTGATCTCTTCTACATACATTCCTCTTTCATAAATTCCCGTCAGGATGTCCATAAAATTCCTGTGAAGCATCGGCTCCCCGCCTGTGATGGTAAATGCATTTACCCCACATTCCCTCGCCTCATCCAGAAATTTTTCTGCTTCCTTCAGGAACCACTCGCTCATGGATGGGCATTGTCAGCTGCATTAAAGCAGTGAAGACAATTATAGTTACACTTCCCGGTTATCATCCAGTTTACTTTTGGAAAATACCGGTTCTCGCAATGTCTGTATTTCTGCCAGTCTGTCAGATTCTCTTCCCCTCTGCAGGGATGAATAAAGCCTCTGGCTGCCATAGTTTCCAATAAATCATCCGCCTTCTGCTCCCTTTTTCCGTCACAGGAACGCAAAAGCTCAAATTCTTCTTTTTTCAGCCCTTTGGCATATGGACTTCCCTTCCGGTAATATGCATAGGGAACCTGCTGCCAGGAGCGTAAGGCAATCCGGGAATCAAGTATATATCGCATAAAATATCCCCTTATCTCTTTTTATTACAGCGCATCCAGACGCTGCCGTTTTACCAGTTCTGCAAAAAAGCCGTTTTTCTCTAACAGTTCTTCATATTTTCCATCTTCAATGATTTTCCCTTTATCCAGCACAAGAATTCTGTCACACTGTTTAATAGTAGAAAGCCGATGGGCGATTACAATTCTGGTACACTTCAGACCATCCAGGGCTTCTGACACTTTTTTCTGGGTCAGATTGTCAAGGGCACTGGTGGCTTCATCAAGCATAAGCAGCCTGGGTTTTTGTGCAATAGCCCGGGCGATCATCAGTCTCTGCTTCTGTCCTCCGGAAATTCCGCCGAAGCCTTCAGAAATCATTGTATTCATTCCCATAGGCATTTTCCGGATATCCTCTGCAATACCCGCCAGTTCTGCTGCCTCCCAGGCATCCTTCTGTGTCAGCCATGGCGCCGAGATCACAATATTGGAATAAATATCCCCCTGAAAAAGCTTACCATTCTGCATGACTACGCCAATCTTCTGCCTGAGCGATTTCAGATCAATTTTATCAAGATCTTTTCCGTCATAATAAACGGCTCCCTTCATAGGTTTCTCAAATCCAAGGAGCAGACGCATAAGGGTGGACTTCCCGCAGCCAGTCTGGCCTACAATCGCCACATACTGTCCCGGGTGGATTTTCAAAGACAGGTCATCCAGTACAAGAGGCATGTTTTCGTTGTACCGGAACGATATATGATTCAGCTCGATCCCACCTGAAATCCCTGTAATCACCTGTTTTCCGCTGGAAACCTCGGGCACTGTCTCAAAAAGCGGCTTTACCATTTCCAGTGTAGGCCTTATCCTTGCTACTGTAAGAGCAATTCCTGCCAATGACAGAAAAGCTCCGGATACCATGCCGTATGCAGTATTAAAAGCATAGTAATCCGCTACGGAAACGCCAGACCGGATTGCTGCGTAATACATCACAATAGTACCCGCAAGAGAAATCCCTGTACTGATCACAGCATTTATTTTAATAAATACAGGAGGATTATATTTAAGTTTTGCTTCTTTGGCATATAAATCTCCCCATCTTGCAAAAGCCCTTTTCTCAGCCCCTGAAAGCTTTATTTTCTGGACACCAGTGATCATAGCGTATGTCATTCCATTTTCTTTTCCTGCAAGCTCCATCTGTCTTCTGGAAATTCCCATCTGTACCAGGGAAGAAATAACAGAAAACGCAACCGTCACCGCTACAATAGTCAGCGCCGGTGCCACAAGTGCCGGAGCAAACGCAAAAATCTGTGAGATATAGATAAGGGAAAAAACGGAAGTAATCCCTGTTGTAAATACGGTAGATACCAGCATATTGCAAAGTGAGTTGATCTGGCTGGCACGGCTGGACAACTCACCTGCGCTGTACTTTCTGAAAAAACCTGCCGGAAGGGACATTACCCTCATCATGGTTGCAGCCTCTACAGACAAGCTCAGCTTCGTTTCCACCCTGGCAGTTACCATCGCACTTACTGCCTCAAAAAGCAAGCTGCTTATTGCAGTGCACACCATAAAAACCGAAATTGCAAAAAACAGCTGCATGCTTCCAGAAGGCAGAACCTCCGAAAAAATAAGCTGGTTGATCTTCGGTGTCAGCATCCCCACAAAAGTCACTGCAAGTGCGGCAAGAACCATCATCCCGTAATCAGCCCCGGAAAGTGTCTCCATTATGTATTTCGCCAGAGAAAGGATTCCCATCTTTTTCATGGGAAAAGGTTTATAAAATGCAAGGGCCTCTTTTTCAAACAAATCTTCATTTCCATGGGTTATCTTTCTTCTTTTTCCAGCTTCAATGTCATAATAGCTGTAACCAGACACTTTTCCGGGAAGAAGAGCTACGATCTTTCCGGTTTCTTTCATAACGCCCAGCATGGCACCAATTGCATCCTTATACCAGCCTTTTTCCAGATAAACCGTGCGGCGCATGATTCCATAGGGGCGCATAAGGTATTCCAGCTGTTCATTCATATCCTCAATGGAATCCGGAACCTCCCTGCTTTTTACATGGTAAAATTTCAGGATCTCATCGATTTCATTCTTGGCAACAATACGGTCGTCATTCAGCGAGGCAAGCACCTTCTCCCCCATAACGGCACCTGCCATTTTCACAAAAGAATCTGCGAAAGCATCGTCATCGCTCTGCTTTCTAAGTTTTATCTGTTCGTCAAACCAGCCCAATGCTTCCGCCTCCTATTCATTTGATACCAGCATAGTGTACATTCCGCCGGCTCTCATAAGTTCTTCATGTGTTCCACGCTCCACGACTCTGCCTTCATCCAGCACAATGATCTCATCGCAGTCCCGGATGGTAGAAAGTCTGTGTGCGACCACAATACAGGCAACACCTCTGTCCTTTATAGATTTCACCACATTGTATTCTGTTTTTGCGTCAAGTGCACTGGTGGCTTCATCCAGAATAACAATGGTAGGATCCTGTGCCAGAACTCTGGCAATTTCCATTCTCTGGCGCTGTCCGCCTGAAAAATCCTTTCCACCTTCTGTCAGCCTGTACTGATAACCTCCCTCACGCATCATAATATCATCGTGAAGTTGTGCATCCCGTGCAGCCAGGATCATTTCAAAATCTTCGATGGAATTGTCCCACATTTTAATATTGTTCGCTATGGTGTCCTCAAACAGGATAATGTCCTGATCTACCACAGCCAGGGAACCGGTAAACACATTCCGGTCTATCTCTGATATCTTTTTACCGTCAAAAAGGATTTCGCCGCTCCATGGGGCATACAGACCTGATATCAGTTTGGACAAAGTGGATTTGCCGCAGCCGGAAGGTCCAACAAAAGCGACTCTGCTACCCGGCTTCAGGGACAAATTGAAATCCCTTATCAGCGGCTGGGCAAGCCTGGAGTAGCCGAATGTGACATTTTTCAGTTCAATGTGACCGGATAATTTTCTGTACTCCTCTTCCGGACTGGATTCTGTTTGCAACAGGCTTTCCGAATGATTTTTCAAACAGGCTTCAGGCTCTTTCCCATCTGCTTTTCCCCATATAACGTCTTCCGGATAATTCATAATATCCTCGACACGCTCCATATCCGTACGCATTTCCTGTAAAGTCTGACCTGCTGCGATGAGACTGGCTGCCGGAGCCATAAACGAATTCAGAAAGCCTTGAAATGCCAGGATCATACCCACAGTAAACCTTCCCTGCATTGCAAAAAACACTCCTGTCATCAGAACTGCTGTGTTGCACAGAGTACTGATAAGCCCGGGAAGAAGTCCCAGCACACTGTTCAGTTTCCGGAATTTTACTGCTCCTGTATTGGCTCCGGCCTGATAACCTGCCCATTTTTCAAAAAAGCCATTTTCTGCGCCGGTAGCCTTAATGGTTTCGATCATCTCAATACCAGCCACGGCTGCTCCTGCAAGTTTGCCTGCATTTTTCAGCTGGACACGGGCAATGTTTACCCTTTTTTTCGATATTATGTTAGAAAGAAGCAGATTCAGAAATACAGAGGTTACACCCATCAGCGTAAGAACAGGACTGTACCTTATCATAACCACCAGATAAAAAATCATCATCAGCGAATTCAAAACCAGCGGCGCAAACGTATTCACTAGCCCTTCTGCAACAGAAGCATTGGTATTCTTGCGTACCTGAATATCCCCTGCCATGCGCTGTGAAAAAAATTCTACAGGCATTCTCAGTATTTTCCACATAAAGGTGGCATTTCCAACCATATCCAGCTTTCCATTGATCTTCAGGGAATATACCTGCTGAATCCACATAACAGTCAACTGTACCACTCCCATGAGAATCATTCCTATGAGAAAAGGAAATACCCAGTCCGGATTCTCTCCGGTCAGCAGCCGATCCATAAAAATACGGGAAAAAGCAGGATTTATAATGCCGATCAAGGAAGAGATCAATGTAGTAAGGACAACAAATGCAATCGCTGTGCCTGTGCCTTTTAAGCGTCTTTTCGCATAACGAAGTACAGAGGCTGGCTTTCCTCCTGGCTCAAAATTCTCAGAAGGCTCAAACTGCAGACTGATTCCGGTAAAAGCTTCATCAAAAGCCTCCATTGAAACCGCATAGGTTCCTTTGGCAGGATCATTTATAACAGCTTTATTTCCTCGAAAGCCATCCAGTACCACGAAATGATTAAAATTCCAGTGGATGATACAGGGAAAACGACCTGTTTTCTTCAGATCTTCCGGTTCATAGCGGTATCCTTTGGCTGTAAGCCCATAGCTTCTTGCAGCTTTCAGTACGTTTTTTGCACTGGAACCGTCACGGGATACGCCGCAATCGAAGCGAACCTGCTCCAATGGAATCCACTTCCCATAGTAGGCAAGTATCATGGCAAGACTTGCTGCACCGCATTCCAGAGCCTCCATCTGCATGACTACAGGAACCTTCGCCACCCCTTTTGTGATCGGCTGTTTTACTTTTTTCTCAGCACTCATTATGGTCACCTCAATTTATTACAAATGACATAGGTGACACCCGGTTCGTAACAAGCTCTACCTTGTAGATTCCGTCTGCCAGCCCTGTATGGATGGTTGCTGTGTATACGCTTTCATCCACTGCAAAAGCAGCACTTTCCAACTGTTCCTCTTTTAGCTTCACAGGGATTTCGGATATCTCCGCAATTTCATATTCTTTCCCATCTATATACACTGGAGTTCCTTTTTTGACATTCCGGATATCTGTTTCTTTTATATAACATGTGATTTTTCCTGCTTTTGCAGTTCCCACAGTCTCTGTTTTTGTATCAAGATGACCGAATATCCCCCACACGCACACCCCGGCCAGCAGTATGATGACAGCCGCCAGAATCATCCATATGCCCGGGTTTGCCACCCGGATATAATCGTTCAGCTGCTCCGGGGAGGAAATCCGGTCCAGACTTTTTTTCCGAAATATCTGATCACTCATAACCTGCAGCCTCCTTTTTGCTTATAGTTATTATCTTTCATTTGTCTTGCGTCCCCGCTTTAACTCTATCCTGCATCTCTGTTTTAACTCTATCCTGAAAGCGATTTCTATATACACAATTATTTCCGTCTGTTAATATACCCAAGTTCCCAGAATGCCACTGCACTTGCGGCAGCCACATTTAAGGAATCCACACCGTGAGACATGGGAATTTTCACTGTATAATCGCAATCTGCAATCGTCTGTGAGGAAAGCCCGTCTCCCTCTGTTCCGAGAACAATAGCCAGCTTCTCTTCTGCTTGAAGTGTCTGGTTGTCAATTCCCACAGAGTCATCACGCAATGCCATGGCAGCTGTTTTAAACCCCATATTTTTCAGCAGCTGCATTCCCTCTCCGGGCCAGGCAGTTTTTTTCAAAAGTGTTCTGCATTTTAAATCCATTTTCCAATTCCGTTTTCGTTATTTATTCTACTTGTAATTGTAAGAGAATATGGATGAAAATGCAATATATTTGTCCTCAACAGGCAGATTTTTAGAAAAATACAAAAAAAGCCCCGAAAACCTTATAATCACTGTGAAACGTAGTGTTTATAAGGCTTTCAGGGCCTTTAAATACTTAAATTCAGACTTATTAAAATAATATAATGAAAACTTAAGTTAATGGATTATTTACCCATCTGCTTTGCGAAGTATTTGTGAACAGGCTTTATTTATATGGATTTGCGAGGTTCTGCCCATAAAGCTTACGCAAATTTGACGCAACTTACTGAATAAACTGGGGGTTCTGAACTTATTCTAATTCGGAATGGATCCGGCTCTTTTTTTCATACCTACCAGCCAAACGCATCACGAATCAGTGCCCCCGTTTCCCCGTCTATGTAAAACAGTTCCTGTTCGTCCGGGGAATCTTTCCACTGGTAAGGGCAGCGAAAGCTCCAGACAGGTCTGTATGTGATTCCGTCTGCGGTTTCATCAATATAGTATTCCAAACATATTTTTGTAACTGGAATCGTGGTGGATTCTGTTTCCTCCGCAGTGTCCTGTTCCGTGAAGAGACCAATTTGGCCTTCTTTTACATATTGTTCCACTGACTTCATAATTTCTTCCATTGGAAGCATAGTAACTGTTTCTTCCACTTTCAACTGAAGCGGAATCGGTATGTTGAAATAACAGTCTTCAGGCGCAGGGCCAAAGCCTGCAGTTTCCAGATAACCATGCTGAGAAAGCCCGCCCACCGGGATCCCATTCAACAGAATCTCTGTATCGTAATAATCATATCCCTCCGTCATGTTGCTGATTGATTTTCTTACATACTGCTGTTTCCGGATCATATTTCTCATTCGCTCCCGTAGCATCTGAAGGATTTTCTGAGTCTGTTGTTTCCTGTGTACTCTCTTCCGTAGAATCCGAAATGGGTTCTACACCAGTATCTTCCGCCTGCATCTTTCCTTCTTTTCTGTATTTTTCTATAATATCCCGTACTTCATCATTTAACGGAAGGGTTACTGTAAGGGTCTGCGGCGTATATCCTCTGTAAGCATCCTCCGCAGGCAGTGCATAAGCCAGCATTCCTTCTGAATCTGTAAAAGAACCAGTTTTAAAAATCTTTCTGAAAGCTTCATCATCTTTCCAGGTGTAATAGATCCTGCCGTTATAATCCGGATATGCCTGAATGGTCATGGAAACCTCTACCTGGGAATCTTCATTTAATATTTTCTCTGTCAAAGCATCATCATACAGGGTAATATGTCCATAATAGAGATCTTCCCCGTCTATCTTATTCAAAGTTGCAAGTGCATCTTCTCCATTCACTGTCGCATGGTCACGGCAGCTGAGCGTATAATTCTCCACCGCCCCGGAAGGATCTCCAAGAAAGCTGAAACCGCTGCCATCAAAATACGCTTCTGTAACAGACAGCATAGACTGGTTCCAATCCCTCTCCTTTGGCGTTATATGATAAGAAGTCACATCTTCCACATTTTCTGCAGTTGAATCAGGTTCTGTGACAACCATTTGAACAGCTTCCTGTTCTGTAACCCCCTGCTGCTCCAGTTCTTTGTGAAGCCATCCAAGTTTTGTTGCAAGTACGCCGGTGCTGACGCCTAATACAGCAGCCACAGGAAGAAGAATCCGGATTATTTTTTTCTTATTCCCTGAATTTTTTGATCTTCCTTTATCTGATTTTACAATTAGATTCTTCGTGCTGCTCATTCTCTCATCTGGAGAATCCAAAATTCCCTTCAGAACATCTTCCATAGCTTTATCAATATTGTCCGGTATCACAGTTTCTTCTTTTAAAATTTTTCTGATTTCTTTTTCATCCATAGTCTTCACCTCCTGATCACCTTTTTTAATTTTGCTCTTGCCCGGGAAAGTTTGGTTGATACGGTGTTGCTGTTCATTTCAAGAAGATTACCAATTTCCTTTACGGAAAATTCATCAAAATAATAGAGTTCCACGATTTTCCGGCTTTCTTCATCCAGACATAAAAGCAATTGTTTCCATTCGCAGAGATCCAGATCTTCACACTGTACACCTTCTGAGAAATTATCCAGTTCCGCGTCATGGTTCTTTTGACGGAGAATGTCTTTGCATTCATTTATCAGAATCCGCATCAGCCAGGTTTTAAAATATTTCACTTCCCTTAATCCCTGTATCTTTTCATAAC
>ERZ827498.4636-NODE-4636-length-10635-cov-3.464650_pt1 | contig 10635 bp, 11 predicted proteins | sample MGYA00519865_ERZ827498 | MGnify/ENA primary metagenome ERZ827498 (study PRJEB31778, sample SAMEA3449328) | human gut metagenome | biome: human gut; feature: human-associated habitat; material: faeces | place: United Kingdom | collected 2010/2012 ...
AAATGGAAGGCTAAATCTGTAAAAGACATCGTTATGCAAGTAAACTGCGACATGGATCTAAAGCCTTATTCAAAAACAACGATTGTCGATGATGATTCAGATATGACTTTATTAGTAAACAAGTTTTATGCATTACCAGAAGGCTATCAGCCAAGTGATTTAGTTCCACTCGAAGATTATGCGTGCGTACAAGGCGAAGACTATTCGTGTCAGACAGTTGAACAAATTGAAATGCGCAAGGAAGCGTATGATGCATATGTTAAATTTTGTAAGGCTGCCGCAAAAAACGATATCAACATTCGCGCCATTGCCGGATACAGAACCTACGAATATCAAAAAGGCTTGTGGGATTATTATGCATCTGTAAACGGAGAAAAATATGCCGACCAATATTATGCTCGTCCTGGACAAAGCGAACACAACTCAGGACTTGCGGTAGATATCACTTTCAATGGACATAACTTTAATGAAATTGAAAATTATGATGGATATGACTGGATTCTAAAAAACATGCACAAGTATGGATTTATTCTTAGATACCCAGAAGATAAAACAGATGTAACCCAATATGGATATGAATCTTGGCACATTCGTTATGTAGGTAAAGAAGCTGCTACAAAAATTTATAAGAACAATTGGACTTTGGAGGAATATCATGGCTCAAAATAAAAAAAGAAGAAGACGCAGAAGGATGCGTAAAAGAACCAGAAATAGACTTATTCTAGCTGGTGGTATTCTTGTCGTACTATTTATTTTATATTTATTAATTCATTTCATTGTTGGTTTATTCTCGAGTCCAGAGCCAAAAGATAACACAGGCACAACACCAGAAACAAAAACAAGTGAAGAAACAGTTGTTTCCTTTATGGGTGTTGGAGATAACCTAATACATGAAACAGTATACAATGATGCACTACAAGATGATGGAACATATGATTTTTCAAAGATGTACACTAACTTTAAAAAAGATGCGAAAGAATCCGATATTGCGTTCATTAACCAAGAAACTGTATTAGGAGGAGAATCTCTAGGCTTATCTGGATATCCTACATTTAACTCACCTACTGAAATTGCCAAGAATTTAGAAAAGGCAGGTTTCAACTTGGCTAACCTAGCTACAAACCATTGTCTTGATCGAGGTGAGCAAGGTATCGCCAATGAATTAGAAGCCTTCAGTAATACAAATATTGTGACAGACGGTGTTTATACTTCGCAAGAAGCCTTCAATACCATTCCAACATTCAAGAAAAAAGGAATCACTTTTAGTTTCTTAGCCTATACATATGGAACAAACGGTATTGCTCCTGATTACGATTATAATGTTTCTTATCTAGATGATGATCAAATCAAATCAGATGTACAGAAAGCAAAAGAAATAAGTGATGTGGTCATTGTTTCTGCACACTGGGGTGATGAAAATACATTTAAACCAAATGATCTACAAAAACACTATGCCCAATTATTTGCGGACTGCGGTGTGGATGTCGTTATTGGAACCCATCCTCATACAATTCAACCAGTAAAATGGATCAAAGGTAGTTCAGGAAATAAGATGTTATGTGTATATTCTCTAGGAAACTTTATCGGTGGAATGTTGACAACAGACAATGCGATTGGTGGTGAAATCAAATTTGATTTTGTGAAGAAAAGCGATAAGATTACGATTGAAAATGTTAAATGGATCCCTACAGTAATTCACTTCGAAGGAAATCAAAATAATATCATGGAAGTTCGATACAACTATAAAGCTTATAAATTATCTCAATATTCAGATAAACTTGCCAAAAAACATGTATTAAATGGATACGATGGCAATACCGTAAGCATCAAATATATCACAAATAAGACAAAAGAAGTCATTGATGAAAAATATCTAAAATAGGCGCTGAATAAAATCAGCGCCTTTAACTATAATATTCATCTAAAGTTAAGTTATTCTCATACAAATACGTTGCCAAATCTACACCCACATAACGCAAGTGCCAGCTTTCTGGAGCAATTTTTGTTTTGTCTTCCTTATCATCAGGATAACGCAAAATAAAACCATATTTATGCATATTCTTTAATAACCATCCATAATGTGAATTATATCGAACGGCATCTAAATCACTACAATCATTATCCATACGAATATCTACGGCTAATCCTGATTGGTGTTCACTATATCCTGGTCTTGTCCAATAACGATCCGCATATTCTTCGCCATAGTTTGCAGCTCCTTTATTAAACAAACCCACTTGATAAGCATAAGAACGATAAGCTGAACAAGCATTCAAAATAAATCCCTCATTTGATGCTGCCCCAATCAACTTTTCAAAGGCTTCAGCCGCCTCTTTTCGCATGCACACATTCTCATTTTCACCACTCGAAGGTACCTGAACTAAATCACTTGGTTCATAATCTTCTGGTAATCCTGAATACTTATTCACAAGCATACAAATTGAATCTAAAGCCGAAACTTTTACTGTATTCTCATATGGGGCACCACTTTGATCTATTTTCTCTACTTCAGGTAATTTTGATGTTTCCTCTTGCATTATAGGCGGTTCCTTAATTGGAATTAAATCATGATCAATCAATCTTATATCTAATATATAACTTAGTATAAATCCATTTAAAATCAATGATACTAAAATATAAATGATAGTTTTCATCGCTACACCGGTATAAACAAGACTTTATTATATCCACCACAAATCATGCCTAATGTAGCACTTTCTGCATTGGATAAATCATATTCCTTGATCATAACTTCTTTACATTCTTTGGCATCTAAAATAGCCTGATACTCGACTTTTCCTCCGCCAATCGTATCAATGACTCCATCTTTATGCACTAACATCATACTGCCGCCCCCCCTTGGTGCTGACCCCTTTTTATCAATAATGATACATAAAGTTCCATGAACATTGGATTCTAATAATTCTTTCGAAACACTCGAACTAAACTTTGCGTTTTTTATTTCAATAAGCTCCGCTAAAATACTGATTGATATCTCAGCAGGCGTCTGTGCCTTAATATCTAAGCCAATTGGAGCATGCACATTCGATACTTCTTCCTTAGAATATCCTTCTTCAATCAAAGCATCAAAAGTCTTTTTTACTTTTCCCTTGCTTCCAATCATACCCAAATATAAATGAGGTTTACGAATCGTCTTTTCTAGACAAAGACGATCATCTTTATGTCCTCTTGTCACTATCACATAACAAGCATTCTCTTCATCTGGCAATACAGAATCCATTTGATCATAATCGATACAATGAATTTCATTTGCGGTTGGAAAACATTCCCGATTCGCAAATTCTTTACGATTGTCAACCACAATCGTATACAACTCTAATATACTAGCCATTTTAGCTAAATATTGACTGACATGTCCACAGCCTAAAATCACAAGCTTAGGCTGCATATTAAACCATTCCTTTTGGATTATATTCACATCGACATTTTCTTCTAATAAAACTCTTACACAACGCGTATACAAATCCATGGCCCCGTTCACATGAATCTTTACAGGTTTATTTAGTTTCTTTAAATAAGCACATATTAAATTTTGCATAATTCTAGGTGTTACAAGTTCATTCGGATCTAAATTTGCAAGTTCATAACGATGTACCACATCTTTTACTGGTTGATTTAATCCATTTAGATTTGAAATCAACACAACCTCATCCGTATCTGAATCAAGAACTGGTTCATTCACGTTTGGATATTTTAAAGGTAAATGCTTAGAACCATCTGCCTCAATCAGTATCACATCCACCACTTGTTTTAATTGATTAAACAACTCTTCATCTAACGCCTCAATTTTCAAGTCACCACACCGATTTCCCGCATGACAATATCCATATGTTTCAATTCTATGCATTATTTCATCATAACCAGGATCTACCAATGTATCTTCTTCAATCAACATATGCGTCGTTGTACACATTAAAACGGTTTTATTCATAGAAACATATTTATCTTTTAACTCACGGATATACGTTGTTTTTCCACCTGAACCAATTACACTAATGATCATTTGAAATCTCCTGAATTGCACGCACCACAAAATCCACATCTTCTATTGTATTTTGAAAAGATACAGATAAGCGTACAATTCCCTGTTCTTCTGTTTTTAAATGTTTATGCATTAATGGAGCACAATGCGCTCCACAACGTGTCACAATACCATACTTATAATTCAATAAGTCGCTCACATAAGCACTATCTTTACCTGGAATATTCAAAGCCACAATAGGCGTAGAATTTTCTAAAGATGAATAAAACTCTACATCCCCTGTTAAACCTTCATATAATTTTTGAAGTAAAAAGTGTTCCTTTTCCACAATCGCTTTTTGATGTGATAAAACATATTGAACCCCTGCATTTAAAGCTGCAATTCCTGCAAGATTCTGTGTTCCCGCCTCTAAATGTTCTGGATACGCCTCTGGCATTTGTGGATTAAAAGAATCTATGCCCGTTCCACCAGAAATCAATGGCTTTACTTCAATGTCCTTTACGCAAAAACCACCAATACCACCAATCCCTAATAGACCTTTATGGCCACTAAAACATAAAACATCAATATTTTCCATAGATACTGGTATATGACCTGCACTTTGAGCCGCATCCACCATAAAAAGAATGCCACATTCTTTACAATACTTTCCAATGGAATCCACATCAAAAATTTCACCTGTCACATTTGAACTGTGTGTCACGATAACCATTCGAGTATTTTTTTGAATATGGCATTTAATATCCTCTAAATAAGGAGCACATATCGTTAATGTGATTATTCCCTTTTCTTCTAACTCGTATAAAGGACGAAGCACACTATTGTGCTCCGCATACGTAGTGATCACATGATCATTTTCTTTTAAGATTCCTTTAATGCAAGTATTTAAACTCTCGGTATTTCCACCATTTAAAATAACACGGTGAAAATCAGAGAGTCCAAAAAACTGTGCAATATTTCTTCTTGCCGCAAAAATCAAACGTGAAGAATCCATATTTGAACTACGATTCGCATTGCCTGCCACACCTAATGCATCCATTACCGCTTGTTTGACTACATCTAGTTTTGGAAAGCTAGTCGCAGCCTGATCAAGATAAACCATGCAGTATCGCCTCCAAAACACCTCCACCAATACAACGTGCCTTGTCAGAAATTGTAAAACAATTCTGATATTCATCCACTCTAGGATCAATATCTGCCATTTTAAATCCAGATGTTACATTGTATCCATCCTGAATCAATCCTCTAAGTAAGCCTGACATGCTCGCATACACTGGTGTTTTATCGATATACGCAATAATTTCTCCTTTTTCAACGATATCTGTAATCTTTTTGACATTGTGACAAACACCTGCACAAGGAGAATGAATCACTCTTTCTTTAGAATATCCCTTAATATTTCCAGGAACACCCGTATTTGGCAAAGCATGTCCCTGGTAGATCAGTCTTCCTAGATTATGTCCACGCATCGTTTCCACAACCACATGCACATCTTTGCCTGCACAAAAACCAGGGCCTAAACCAATTGTGATAGGTGCCATATCTATTGTCGTACCTAAATTCTTCTTGGCAAGAATCGCATCCACCAAGGCAATATGTTCTATTTTAGAAATCGTTTCACCATTTGGATCTACCATCATTGCGACTTGATTTTTAGCCATCACTGCTTTAGCTTCTTCTATCGTTAAAACTAAAACACACGTCATATCTTCAACCGTAAATTTTCCTTCATACACAGCCTGACAAAAGGCAACATTTCTTCGTATTGCGCTTGGTTTTTCAACTTCTAGCACCAATACTTGAAATCCACTTTTTACAAGTTTATATATTGTCCCTGTCGCTATGTCTCCTCCACCACGCACAATAACACATTTATTCATAATCCTTATGGCTTGATAATTTTATCAGCCTTCTCCATTCTTTCTACAATATCATACATATTTGTGACTGAACCAACCTGAAGTTCTTCTTTTAAATGGAAGAAATCCAAGCAAGTTCCACAACTTACAATTTCTACTCCATTATCCGCTAAATATTTTAAATCTTCTAAAGTTTCACTCTTTGTCGTTGTGATTTTTACACCCTCATTATAGAAAATCATTTCATCTGGCAAAACATCTTGTTTTGTCAAAGAGAAAATAAATGATTTCATTAAAATCGCACCTAAATCCGGGTCTGAACCCATCACATTACTTGCGCACACAACAACCATTTTAGGCTTAGCCAAGCTGCAGTCCGCATATGTGTATTCCACTTCAAAATCTGCTTCTTCATCACCCTTTGAAATTTCAACAATATAATCCTTACCCTCTTTTTTAGAATTTACCGTATAATTCTTTACTTTCGCAAACTTCGTCAAGTTTTCAACCGCAATCTCATTATCCACAATTGTTGAAACTACATTTTCTTCTTTTAAAGCTTCCTTTGTCTTTACAACTGGAAGTGGACACTCTAAGCCTCTACAATCTAAAGTTTTCATATCTTCCTACCTCTTACATATACATTATATTCATTTTTCTCAATGACTTCACCCACAACATACAATTCAAAATTATTTTCCTTAAAATCTTTCTCTAGCATTTCTAAATCCGCTTTAGATACACTAGCTAATAAGCCACCACTCGTTTGTGGGTCAAACAAGATTTCTTCTGTAAAGAAATCACAATCAAAACTAATCTTGCCCTCTACACTATTGCGATTGGTCTGGGCAGCCCCACTTAAATAAAATTCTTCGACATACTTTTGACAGTCATCAAAATATGGAATCGAATCCTTATAAATCACTGCACTATTTTTTTCGTCTAACATCTCATTTAAATGCACCAACAAGCCAAAACCCGTTACATCGGTTAGAGCATGCACATCATATTTTTTTAAAACATCACAAGCATACTTGTTTAATGTAGTCATACTTTTAAAGACTCTTTCCTGCATTTCTTTAGAACAATCATTCATACGCAACGCATTTAAAGTCAAACCAACACCTAAAGGCTTCGTCAAAATCAAGACATCCCCACATTGTGTGCCATTATTTTTCTTTACGTCTTTTGGATTTACCAAACCAGTTACACTCAAACCATATTTAATTGAATCATCACGAATGGAATGCCCTCCAGCTAGTGCACACTCAGCTTCAACCAGCTTAGAATTTCCTCCTTCAATGATTTTACCTAAAATATTCAAATCCTCATTGTCTGGAAAACACACAATATTTAAAGCTGTTTTAGGCGTACCATTCATCGCATAAATATCACTGAGTGCATTTGTTGCTGCAATCTGACCATACAAATATGGATCTTCTACCATAGGTGGAAAGAAATCCAAAGTAGATACAAGCGCATGATTCTCATCGATTTGATAAACTGCCGCATCATCCCTTGAATCAAATCCAACCAAAACATTACTGTCTTTATAAGAATCAATTTTTTCTAGAATATGACTCAATTTCTTTGCGCCCAATTTAGCACTACATCCACCACTCTTACAATATATTTTTTCATTCATCAAAAATTCACCCTTACTATATCCTCATACAAAACATTTTGTTCTTCTAAAAAGAGTTTCCACTTTTCCTCATCTAGATCCTTCGACATAAAACACATGCCACATCCTGCATCAATAACAGATGGTTTAGGAATTAAACGTCCTTTCATAGAAGATGTTTGTTTAGCATCTAAATCCATTGCATCATCTAATGAATGAAAAGTAATAATTAAATATTCCTGTTTATTCATCTTCAAAAATCTCCTTAAACCGAACACCTGCATATTCATTCATTTCTTGAATAAATTTTTCATACTTTTCTAACAATTCTTCGCCTTCTTGAGTAAGTTTACTACCACCACCATCTTTACCACCACTAATACGTTCAACAAGAGGCATGTCTAAATCCTCTTCCGCTCTTTTTAAAATTTTCCATGCCTTTGAATTTGACATTTTCATATCTTTGTAAGCTCCTGATAAGGAACCAAAACTTTGCGCTTTTTTCATCAGTTCATAAACACCTTTACCAAAGCTTTTTTCTTGGTTATAAAGACGAATCTTTAAATCAAATTTCTGTGGATTTTTATAAGTCATTTTTATCCTTTCGAAAGCCCACAATTTGGAAAAGTACAAACAGGACAATTTAAACAAAGTCCTCCTTCACCAAGCAAAGCAAGTTCGTCACTGGTAATTAAATCTTTAGCAAGAAGTCTTGGTAAAACAACATCAAAAATTGTTCGACGTGAATACATGACACATCCTGGTAATCCAACAATTGGAACATCACCTTTATAACTTAATAAAAACATTGCTCCTGGTAAAACCGGTGCACCATAAGTTACAATTTCTCCATTACAATCTTTTATTGCTGATGGTGTAACATCATCTGGATCTACTGACATACCTCCAGTACAAATTATCATATCTACTTTATCTTCTTCTATGACTTTTAATATATTTTCTGTTATCATTTCTTTATTATCTGGAAGAATTATTTGCTTAACAATTTCACTTCCATAATGCTCTAACTTTTCTTTCATAACTGGTAAGAATGCATCTTTTATTCTTCCTTTATAAACTTCATTACCAGTAGTTATAAGTACAGCTTTTTTAGGTTTTATTTCTTCTACACTTATTATTTTTTCTTTTATTATTTTTTCAGCTTCTAATATTTTTTTCTCATCTATTATTAAAGGAATAACCCTTGTTGCACCTATCTTTTCACCTTTTTTTACTGGAGTATTATTGTGTATAGTAGATACTATTATTTCTCCTAGTAAATTAAGCTTTAAAAGTAAGTCTTTATTTATTTTTACTATTCCTTGAGTATTTGCAAAGAAATCTATTTTTCCTTCTTTTATTTCTTCTGATATATAACACCCTTGTCCTAATACTAAATCTTTTACCCTTATTGCAGCATCATTTTCATGAAGTTGTCCTTTTTTAGGTTCCCAAACATATATATGTTCCTTACCTATATCTAAAAGCTTAGGTATATCTTCTTCTCTTATTACATGACCTTTTTTAAATAACCTTCCTTTAAATTCTCCTGGAACTATTTTGGTAACATCATGAGATAAAATGCAACCTACAGAATCTTCAATTCTTATTTGCTTCATATTCTACTCTCCTAAATTTTGTCTTTATTCAAATTGTGATAAATAATTATAAGTAATATTGATATACTAAGTATAACAAATAATATAATTATAGTAGTTTTCGTTTGATTTGCTTCTATTGCATTATACATTGCCATTGGTAGAGTTTGTGTTTTTCCAGGTATATTTCCTGCTACTAAAATAGTTGCGCCAAACTCCCCTAGTGATCTTGCAAATGATAATAATATTCCACTATAAATTCCATTTTTACATAAAGGCAATATTATCTTAGTAAATATTTTAAAATCACTTGCTCCATCTAATTTACTTGCATTAATTATATCTTGGTCTATAGCAAAAATAGATGTTTTTATACTTTGATACATAAGAGGCAAAGTTACTATAACAGATGCTATAATACAAGCTTGTATTGTAAAAATTATTCTTATATTAAAATATTTTTCTAAAATTACACCTATAAAACTATTTTTCCCTAAGGTTATTAGTATAATATACCCTATGGCTGATGGTGGTATAAACATAGGTAAAAGTATTAATATATCCATAATACTTTTCTTTTTATTTTTTTTATAACTGTTAAAGTATATAAAGGTTATAGATATAAAAAAAGTAATTAAAACAGATATTAATGAAACTTTTATAGATGTAATAGTTGAGTTAACTATAGTATTATTCATTAATTAAAAATCCGTACTCTCTTAATATTTTCTTTGAATATTTAGAATTAATAAACTCAATTATTTTCTTCCCATCTTCACTACTGTTTATAGGCGCTAATGTATAATTTATATTTTCATGTAAATTTTTAGGAATTTCTAATACAACTTGACTACTTTTTAAGTCTAAAGAGTCACTTTTATAAACTATACCTAAATCTACTTCTGATGTTTCAACATAATTTTTAACTGCTGATACATCTTTACCATATACTAGTTTATCTTTTATTTCATTAAATATATTTAGCTTCTCTAAAGATTCTTTTGCGTATTGTCCCGCTGGAACTGTATCAATTTGACCTATGGCCATAGTTATATCATATTTTAATAAATCTTTTAAACTTTTTATATCATATTTACATTTATCACTTTTAATTAATACTAATGAATTACTTATTGGAACATTTATTTCATCTTCCTTTACCATATTTTTTTCTACTAATTCATCCATAAATTTTTCATTAGCAGAAAAATAAGCACATACATCTGCTCCATTTTCAATTTGACTTTTTAAAGTTCCAGATCCTCCAAAGTTTATATTAACTTTTACATTATTTTATTTATTTAACATCCAATATAAGCTATTCAACTTTAATTCTTTTTCAAAATCTTTAATATTTGTGTCTTTTCCTATAACCACTGACTCAATTCCATACATATCTGCTAATGTTGTTAATTGCTCCGAATCTAACTCATAAGTAAAAGATGTATGATGAGCACCACCAGCTAAAATCCATGCTTTAGCTCCAACTTTCAATGATGGCTCTGGCCTCCATAATACTCTTGCCACTGGAAGTTCTGGTAAATCTTTTTC
>ERZ827498.4638-NODE-4638-length-10634-cov-3.877304_pt1 | contig 10634 bp, 10 predicted proteins | sample MGYA00519865_ERZ827498 | MGnify/ENA primary metagenome ERZ827498 (study PRJEB31778, sample SAMEA3449328) | human gut metagenome | biome: human gut; feature: human-associated habitat; material: faeces | place: United Kingdom | collected 2010/2012 ...
AGACCCAGCGCAGCCAGTTCCAGAACCGTGACTACGCCATGGAAATGCTGAAGGCAAAGCTGTATCAGATCGCAAAGCAGCAGCACATGGACAAGATCGACGACATCAAGGGCGTGCAGAATGAGATCGCCTGGGGCCACCAGATCCGCAGCTACGTCTTTATGCCCTACACGCTGGTCAAGGACAACCGCACCGGCTACGAGAGCAGCAACGTACAGGCTGTCATGGACGGCGACCTGGACGGCTTCATCTTTGCCTACCTGAAGGCGGCCTCCCGCGGCGAACTGAAGGAAGATTGATATGAATGACCGTTTTATCCGGCTGTCCATCTCGCTGGCCCGGCTGCAAAAGGTCATCCAGCGCATCAAGGCGAGCGGCATGAGCCGCATTGAGCTGAAGGCCGGGCACACGCTGGTGCTCTGCCGGCTGGCCGCCCCGCCGGAGGGCCTGCACTTTTCGGAGCTGACAGAACGGTGCGGTCTGGATCCGGCCATGATCTCCCGCGTGCTGGCAGAACTGGTGCGCAGCGGCCTGGTGGAAAAGCGCGCCGAGAGCGGCAAGTACAATGCCCTCTACCTGCTGACCAACGCAGGCCATGACCGCGCCGCCCGCGTGGGGGCTGTTGTGGCCGACGTAGAGCGCCGCGCCGACGAGGGAATAGACCCAGACGATTTAGCGACATTTTATAAGGTGCTCGACCAGCTGACGAGGAATCTTGAGGCTGTCGATGCCGACCCGGCGGAGGCGTTTGAGCCGCTGGAAATTCAATAATGTACAAAACTGCCCGGCTGCCCCAAAACGCAGCCGGGCACTTGTTTTGTTCATATTTGGTGGGTATACTTGCCATGATAAAGCGATGTGATTCGTTTATACTGTAGGGAGGGGACGTCACGCCCGGGAACGGGCAGAGCCCTTCCGGGCATCGCTGCGCTTGCCCACCTCCCCACAAGTGGGGAGGCTTTCTTGCGGGCGGAGCCCGCGCAGAGAGGCGCCCCACGCAGTGGGGAGCTGGCCGAGCCTGCGAGGCCTGAGGGGCTTTGCCGCCCTTCCCAAGCTGCCCAACAAAAACACCGCCGCCCTGTAGGGGCCGGGCATGCCCGGCCCGCGGCCTTCCCATAACCGCCCATATACCATACACGTCCGGGCCGGGCATGCCCGGCCCCTACAAATCGTTCACCCCCGAAAGGAGCACCCCTTACTATGCCATCCATCACCGGCCTGACCGCCGCCGAGGTCGAAGCGCGCCGCGCGGCGGGGCAGACGAACCAGCCGCCCAAATCTCAGACCAAAACCACCGGCGAGATCGTGCGGGATAACGTCTGTACCTACTTCAACCTTGTGTTTCTGGTGCTGGCCGTCATGCTGGCGCTCGTGCATTCCTGGCTGAATATGGGATTTCTGGGCATCGTGTTCTGGAATACCCTCATCGGCATTGTGCAGCAGCTTCGCGCCAAGCGTACCATCGACAAGCTGACGCTTGTCTCAGCGCAGAAGCTCCGCTGCCTGCGCGACGGCCGGTGGTGCGAGGTGCTGTCCGACGACCTTGTGCAGGACGATGTTGTCGAGTTCGGCGCGGGTGACCAGATCGCAGCGGACGCCGTCGTGCTGGACGGCAGCGCCCAGGCGAACGAATCCCTCATCACTGGCGAGGCGCGGGCCATTCCCAAGGAGCGCGGCGCGGAGCTGAAATCCGGCAGCTTTCTGATGGCGGGCCGCTGCGTGGCGCGGCTGACCCGTGTCGGGGCCGAGAGCTACGCCAGCCGCCTGACCGCTGAGGCGCAGGCCGACGGTCACAGGGTCGCACGCGGCGAGATGATGCGCAGCCTGGACAGGCTGATAAAATTCATCGGTGTGGCGCTGATCCCAATCGGCGCGGTGCTGATCTGGAAGCAGCATTGGGTACTGGAGCTTTCCATGAAGGAGACTGTCGACGCCACGGTGGCAGCACTCATCGGTATGATCCCGGAGGGACTGTACCTGCTGACGAGCGTTGCGCTGGCCGTGAGCATGATGCGGCTAGCCCGCCGCAAGGTGCTGACCCGCGACATGAACTGCATTGAAACGCTGGCCCGGGTGGACACCCTCTGCGTGGATAAGACCGGCACGATCACCGAGAGCACCATGCAGGCGGATGACCCGCTGCCGCTGACGGAAAATACACCCATCACCGAGATTTTATCGGCGTTCTACGCGGGTGGGAAGCCAGATAACGACACGGCCCGCGCCCTGACAGCCCGCTTTGGGCAGGGCGGCACGGCATGGGCTGCCGTGCGCACCATCCCGTTCAACACGGCGTACAAATACAGTGCCAAAGACTTTGGTGCGCAGGGGTGCTACGTCGTCGGTGCGCCCGACGTGCTGGCGGGCAGCCGGGCGGGGGAGCTTGCCGACAGGCTGACCCCGCTGCTGGCCCAGGGCCGCCGCGTGCTGCTGCTGGCAAAATATAACGGCACCCTGCCGGACCCGCCCGCGGCGCTCGACCCCGCACAGCTGGAATTTTTGGCCTTGCTGCCGTTGCAGAACCGCATCCGCGAGAGTGCGCCCAAGACGTTCCGCTTCTTTGCGAAGCAGGGCGTGAAGATCAAGGTCATCTCGGGCGACGACCCGCAGGCTGTCAGCCATGTGGCCGCCAACGCGGGCATTGCCGGGGCCGAGCACTGGGTTGATGCCGCCACGCTGCAAAGTGAGGCGGCGCTGGCCGAGGCTGCCGAAAAATGCACGGTCTTTGGCCGAGTCACGCCCGAGCAGAAGCGCCAGCTCGTCCATGCTTTGCAGGCAAAGGGCCACACGGTAGCCATGACCGGAGATGGTGTAAATGACGTACTGGCGTTAAAAGATGCCGATTGCGGCATCGCGATGGCATCGGGTGCGCAGGCGGCCAGCCAGGTCGCGCAGCTTGTGCTGCTGGATTCGGACTTTGCCGCGCTGCCCGGCGTTGTGGCCGAGGGGCGGCGGGTCATCAACAACATCCAGCGCTCGGCGTCGCTGTTTCTGGTCAAGAACATCTTCTCGTTTTTGCTCAGCATCGTCGCGCTGGCCCTGCCGCTGGCCTACCCGTTCCAGCCGCTGCAGCTGTCGCTCGTCACGTTTGCCACCATCGGCGCACCGGCGTTCTTTTTGGCGCTTGAGCCGAATCACGAGCTTGTCCACGGTAAATTCATGCGGAACGTGCTGCGCAAGGCGCTGCCCGGCGGGCTGACGGATTTCCTGCTTGTGTTCTGCGCACAGGGGTTCGGCTATGCGTTCGACATCCCGTCCGACATGGTCGGTACGATCTGCACGTTGGTGATTTTGTGCGTGGGCTTGCAGATTTTGTGGGGTGTCTGCATCCCGTTCACGCCGCTGCACTGGGCCATCTGGGGCAGTATGACCGTGGCGGGCGTCGGCGGGGTGTTCCTGCTGGCGCGCTGGCTGCCGCTGGTGCGGCTGGATCTGGGCGGCACGCTGGTGCTGGTCGTTCTGCTGGCCCTGAGCGCCCCGACTCTGGCCGGGCTTGTCTTTATGGGCGAGCGGCTGCACGGCATGGTCAACGATTGGAAAAATAAAAAAGCACGAAAACACGTATAAAACGACAGCCCCGCCCGCAGAAAAACGGGTGGGGCTGTCGTTTTATCAAAATTATAATTGCAATAAGGGAATTATGAGAAATGGAAATCGCAGGGAGGGGCCTTGACCCCTCCGCGGGGCCTGGCGGCGGCCACGGTGTTCCCGGGCGGATATGTCCGGTCCCTACAGCCATTCCGGCAGGGAAGATGCGTTATTTTTTCAGCTCCTCCTCGATCTCCGGCAGATCCTCTTTGATAAACATAAAGCACAGGCTCACCAGCAGCAGCGCGCAGGAAAGCCAGATCGTCCTCTCGCCGAAGATGCCGACGCACTGTGTGCCGATGCCCGCACCCAGCGCAAAGATAAAGATAATGGCAAAGTACTGCAGGGACTTCCACAGCGCGTTTTTATCGTGGCTGTGTCCGAATGCGACCAGCGCGTCCATGCCGCTGCGCAGGTTGCCGATGCACATGGTACTGGCAAATGGGTAGCCATGCACCTTGCGGAACGCCTGCACCTGCATGGCGCAGGCAAACGAGACCAGCGCGTTTGCGACAATATCCCACCCGGCAGGGAAGAAGCCCACCGCGAACAGCAGCACGATCTCGGTCAGCACGACGAGCTGACGCCAGTGGATGCGGCGGGCCTGCCGCCAGCGCAGGCGGATGCACTCCGCCGCGGCCACACCCAGCGCAAAGGACAGAACGGGGATAAAATAGTGGGCAAACCGCGATAAATCGCCATCAAACAGGCTTTGGCTCATCAGCACGATGTTGCCGGTCTGGGCGTTGGCAAACACCTTGCCGCGCCCAATGTAGGTGTAGGCGTCCTGCAGGCCGCCCGACGCCGACAAGAACATGACCGTGCGGAATGCCTCCGACATCTGGCCGCGGTGATGCGGGAATAATTTTGACATGACTTTCCGACCTCTCTATTACGTATAAACACCGCCATTATAGCGCGCCGCGCCGCCGCTGTAAAGTTTGCAGCAACACATGCGGCGTTTTGTACCAAAGTGACGCTGCAAAACGGAGAAAGATTTTATACAAAGTGCAGAAATTTGTGCAGGAGTATTACATGAGCGCAACTTTTGCGGTATACTGACTTCACTTTCCAACGCAGTGAGACAACAGCCGTAGGGCGTCGCAACGAGTTGAGCGACACCCTGCGGCTGTTTTTGTTTGGGAGAAAATAACGTATATATGAGGAGTAATTACAATGCCGCAAACAAAGAAACAGGAAATCGTCTACACCGTCATGATGGTCTGCGTCATGGTCTACGGAATGGTCTGCTACAATATCGCACTGGATGTGGGTGGGATGCAGAATTTCATCTTCGCCGCTGCCCTCAGTGAGTTGCCCATCATGGGCGTCATTGGCTTTTTGCTGGACACGTTCCTGGTCGGCCCCACGGCCATGCGCATCGCCATGGGCTGGTTCACCCCAGGCAAGGACAAGCAGGTGTTCCTGGTGGCCGCTATCTCCTGTCTGTCCGCGTGGATGATGTGCCCGTTGATGAGCTTTTTCGCCACGCTGCTCTTCAAGGACAGCCACAACGCGAACTTTTTCGCCATGTGGGTGCAGACCACAGCGATGAACTATCCCACGGCATTTTTGTGGCAGCTGTGCGGCGCGGGCCCGCTGGTGCGGTTCGTGTTTGGCAAGGGTCTGGCCGCTATGAAAAAGAAGTGATAACGATTTCATAATACATCTAATACATCGACAGAAAAAACACAAACCTGATTTTGTACCAATAAAACTGCACAAAAACCACTTGCTATATTTGGTAATAGTGCTATAATACGGCTGAACCTGAAAGTTGGGTGTACCTATTTATATAGAGAAAAGCCCCTTGGCCCCCTCGCAGAGGGAGGCAGGGAACCCAACCCAGGTAAAGCTCCCAAAGAGTGAGGTGCATTGCATGAAAGATGTCAACGACCTGATGCAGGCCATTTTGGAGATGGATGCCGCCCAGCGCCGCGAAAGCGAGAAGGCCCGGCTCGAGCGCTCTGCCCGGCTGGCTGCTCTGGACGAGCAGAAGCAGAAGATCATCGCGGAGTGTGACGCCCGCGAGAAGTCCGAGTCCGACGCCGCCGCAAGAGCTGCCGAGGAGGGCAACGCCGCCGCACTGGCCGCGCTGGAGACCCAGCGCAGCCAGGCAGCCGAGGCCATGACCGCCGCCGCAAAGGCCCATGAGGCCGAATGGTGCGCTGCGCTTGTACAGCGCACCCTGGGCGGGGAGGCCGCACAATGATGCCCACGGGCAAGGCAAGCGGCAACGCCGTGCTGGCCAAGGCCCGCGCCCTGTACGGCAGCCGCCTGCGGGCCGACGATTACCGCCGCCTGATGGCCTGCCGCACAATGACCGAGCTGGCCGCGGCCTTGAAAGAATACCCGCTGTACAGCGAAGCGCTGGCCGAGGTCAACCCCCAGTACGCCCGCCGCGTCCAGCTGGAAAACCTGCTGCGCCAGAGCCTGTACACCCGGTACGACAGCCTTTGCCGCTATGACCGCAGCGCGGGCAGCAAAGTGTATGAGTATTTCACCCTCTGCTGTGAGGTTGATGAGCTGACTGCCGCCATGCGGTGTCTGGACGCAGGCCGCCCGGGCGATTACCTGTTCCGCCTGCCGGAGTTCTTGCAGCAGCGCTGCTGCATCGACCTCTACGCGCTGGCCAAGGCCACGAGTTTGGACGGTATCCTGGCCGCTGTGGCCGGTACGCGGTGGGAAAAGGTCCTGGCACCGCTGCAGAGCGCCAAGCCGGACCGCGGTCTGACCGCCCAGGCCGAGCCGCTTCTGCAGGACTTCCGCCACCGCGCACTGGTGGCGCTGGCCCCCGCGAAGGGCGGCACAAGCGCTGCGCCGAACCTGCGCGACCTCGTCGAGCTGGAATGCGACACCTCCGCTGTTTCCAACGCCGCGCGGCTCATCCGCATCGGCGCGCCGGACTCGGTGGTGCGCACCAACGCCCGCCGCGACTGCACGGCCCTGACGAACGATGAGTGGGAATACCTGCTCGCCGCCCGCGATCTGGACACGTTCAAGGCGCGGTTCGCCATGACGAAGTACGGCCCGCTGCTGGGACACCATGAGTACAGCGTTTTGAAGGAGGGCTTCTTCCACTACCGATGCGACTGGTGCCGCAAGTGGCTGCGGTTCTCCACCGACCCGACGCTGGTCATGCTGTGCTACGTCTGGCTGGCCCGGTGTGAGGTGCAGGATCTGGATCACATCATAGAGGGCGTGCATTACAAGCTGCCGCCCGAGGATGTCCAGCCGCTGCTGGTGGGGTTTGATGAGAAGGATTGAGTGACCCTTGGCCCCCTCTGGGAGGGGGCTCCGCCCGCAGGCGGTGGGGGAGAGAGCTTCGCGGCAGCCCGAAATATTTCGGGTGATGGCAAGGTTCGCTCCCTCCGCCCCTGCGGGGCACCGTCCCCCTCTGGCGCAAGCGCCACCTCCCCCCGTGTCGGGGGAGTCTGTCTCGCCGAGGGAGGCAAGCTGAAACAAGGAGTGTGAACTGATTGGTTGAAAAGATGAAACTGGTGCGGGTGCAGGGCACGATGCCCCAGCTGAACGAGTTTATCGGCTCGTGCTGCATGGACGGACGCTTTGACCTTGAGCCCGCAACCAGATATATGTCGGAATCGCTGGGATACGGCGCTCTGAATGAGGAGAACCCCCACACCGCGATCCGCGACCAGATCGAGACGATGGCCAAAGAGGCCAATATGGAGCTGCACGAGGGGCAGCAGCACAGCGACCCGGTGGATGCCGAGGGCCGCAGCTATCTGAGCGACCTGCTGGAAAAGATCGACGACCTCTGCGCCGAGCGCAAGGTCCTGCTGGACCAGAAGAAGCTCTGCGAGGACGGCATCGAACAGTACAGCCACTTTACCGGCCTGAAGGTCAACGTGGACGACATTCTCGACTGCGCCCACGTCAAGATCCGCTTCGGCTTCCTGCCGACGGAGGGCTACAACAAGCTGATGAACAACTACGGCGACGACCCGTACATCCTGTTCACCCCCTGCAACCAGACAAAGGCCGGTTACTGGGGCGTCTACATGACCCCGCGGGAGCACGCGCTGGAGACCGACGGCATCTTCTCGATGCTCTACTTTGAGCCGGTGCATGTGCCCGGCGCGGCTGGCTCGCCCGCCGAGATCATCGAGCACTTTAAAGAGAACCTCGACGTTGTCAACAAGAGCGTCGAGGACGTCAACGCCCGCATTGCCGCCCTGTGGCAGCAAAACGCCGACAAGGTCCAGCTGCTGTACAACACAGCCTGCTACTACGCGGCGGTCTACGACCTGCGCCGCATGGCCGCGGTCAAGGGCGAGCACTTCTTCTGCGTCGGCTGGGTCCCGGCGTCGGAGGTGGACGAGGTCGCGGGCAAGGCCCGCGGCATCCATGGGCTGCGCGTCACGGTGGACGGACCGGAATCCGCCGGTAAGATGACGCCCCCCACCAAGCTGAAGAACCCCTGGTGGAGCCGCCCTTTTGAGTTTTTCGTCGAAATGTACGGTCTGCCCGCCTACGGCGAGACAGATGTCACCGGCTTTGTAGCGATCACATTCACCGTGCTGTTCGGCATGATGTTTGGCGACGTCGGGCAGGGTATCGTGCTGGCACTGTTCAGCACGTTCATGTGGAAGGTCAAGCACAATGACCTGTTCCATCTCATGATCCCCTGCGGCATTTCGAGCACGATCTTCGGCCTGGTCTACGGTTCTCTCTTTGGCTACGAGGAGGCCCTTGACCCGCTCTACCATGCGCTTGGCATGGCAGGCAAGCCCGTTTCCGTTATGGATTCCATCACCGGCATCCTGATGGTGGCTGTCTACATCGGCATTGTGCTGGTGCTGGCCGCTATGGCGCTGAATATGTACACCCACGCCCGCCACAGCGAGTGGGGCGAGTTCATCTTCTCGCCCAACGGCCTTGTCGGCATGGTGACCTACCTGTGCGGCGTTGATCTGGCGTCCGCTTATATGGGTGCTGTCACGTTTATGCCGCAGGTACTGGCGGTGGTCGGCATGGTCGTCGGTCTGGTGCTGCTGCTCTTTGCGGAGCTGCTGGCCCCGATGGTCGAGGGCAAGCCCTGGAAGCCTGCGGGCGGTATGGGCAACTACCTGATGCAGAGCGTATTTGAGCTGCTGGAAACGGTGCTGAGCTACCTGTCCAACACGATCTCGTTCTTGCGTGTCGGCGCGTTCGTCATCGTCCACGCCAGCATGATGATGGTCGTCTTTACGCTGGCCGGTACGCCGAACAACATTGTTGTGGTCATCCTGGGCAACCTCGTGGTCATCTGCCTCGAGGCGCTGCTCTCCGCCATTCAGGGCATCCGTCTGGAGTTCTACGAGATGTTCAGCCGCTGCTACAAGGGCGGCGGCCGCAAGTTCGTAGCCTTTGATTTGAAGAAAGCAAAAGCATAAGATGCGCCGTAGGGGCCGGACATATCCGGCCCGCAACCATCCCACAATCGGACGATAGAGTCGAAGCCGCGGGCCGGGCATGCCCGGCCCCTGCAAAAGCGCCTTGACAGAGGGGCGCGGAATAAAACAAAAAATTACGGAGGGTTCCATTATGAAAACCAAGTTCAGCAAACTGTTCGTTACCATCCTGATCGTGGCCGCTGTGACCTGCTGCGGCGCACTGGGCGTCTTTGCCGCGGATGATGCCAAGGCCGACACCACCGCTGCCACCACCGCTTCCGAGACCGTCAACACCGACAATGACCACAACAGCTCTTTGAGCATCGGTCTGGTCGCTGCCGCTCTGGCTACGGGTCTTGCCGGTATCGGCGGCGGCATGGCCGTCGCTTCCGCTGCGCCTGCCGCTATCGCAGCCAACAGCGAGAACGAAAAGACCTTCGGCAAGAGCCTGATCTTCGTCGCCCTGGGCGAGTCCATCGCTCTGTACGGCTTGGTCATCTCCATCATGATCCTGTCCAAGCTGGTGTAACGCCATGCGGTTCTTTCTCATCAGCGACAACTCCGACGCCATGAACGGTCTGCGCCTTGCGGGTATTGAGGGCACCGTCGCCCGCAGCGAGGCCGACCTGCGCAACGCGCTGGAAATGGCAGCCCAGCAGCCCGACATCGCCGTGCTGCTCGTGACCGAGAAGATCGCCGAGACCTACACGGCCACGCTGGACAGCGCCCGCGCTGCCGGTGGGCCGCTGCTCATCACGGTGCCCTCCACCGGCGGCGGTGCTGCCGGTAAGGACCGCCTGACCCGCTATATCCGCGAGGCCATCGGCGTCAAGATTTAAGAGGTGTGACCATGAACGAATTAGATACCCGCGCCGAGCGATTCCTCGAGTCCATCCGCGCCGAGGGCGAGGCTGCCTGCGCCGCCATCCGTGAGGAGACGGAGCGCGCGATCAACAGCCAGCTGGACGAGACGCGCAGGACCGAGAACACCCGCGTGGAGCGCACCCTGCGCTTTGAGACCGAGCGCGCCAAGACCCGCGCCAACCGCGATTTGAGCGCGGCCCGCATGGCCGCCCGCGCCACGCTGGCAGCCCAGCGCCAGAAAATCGCCGACGAGACCTTCTCGAAGGCCCGTGAGCAGCTGGCTGCCTTTGTGGCCGGCAAGGACTACGCCGCCTGGCTGCAGAAAGAGGCCGCTTCTCTGGCGGAGACCTTAGGCGAGAACGCCAAGATCACGGCCCGCGCCGCCGACCTGCCGCTGCTGAAAAACGTCGAACTGCCCGCAGGCACCGTTCTGGAGGCCGACGACAGCATCACGCTGGGCGGCCTGAAGGGCGCAAACCCCGCGAAGGGCGTGGCTGCCGACGATACGCTGGAGGCCCGTCTGGAGGCCCAGCACGACTGGTTCCTGGAAAACGCCGGTCTGGAAATTAACATTTGAGGGGCAAAGCTATGAAAAATACAATTTACAGCATCAACGGCCCCGTTGTCACCATCAAGGGCAAGTCTGATCTGGAAATGATGGAGATGGTCTATGTCGGCAAGGCACGCCTTGTCGGCGAGGTCATCCGCATGAACGACAAGGAAACCACCATCCAGGTCTATGAGGAGACCGGCGGTCTGAAGGAAGGTGAGCCTGTCGAGAGCACG
>ERZ827498.4646-NODE-4646-length-10609-cov-119.607637_pt1 | contig 10609 bp, 10 predicted proteins | sample MGYA00519865_ERZ827498 | MGnify/ENA primary metagenome ERZ827498 (study PRJEB31778, sample SAMEA3449328) | human gut metagenome | biome: human gut; feature: human-associated habitat; material: faeces | place: United Kingdom | collected 2010/2012 ...
ATATTTACTCTTTTTTACTGCCTCATATCCGCCAACTATATCTATCTTTCCATCGTCTAATACCACAATCTGATCCACCTCACTTAATACTTCTTTTTTATGTGTAATCACTATTACCGTTTTATCTCTAAGCCCAGTGTGCAGTAATGCATTAATCTGTTGCTCTGAATATGCATCGGTGTTGGAAGTAGCTTCATCAAATATAATGATAGGTTTATCATGGATCAATGCCCTTGCAAGGGCTATCTTCTGTTTCTGTCCGCCAGAAAGCATTGCACCATTTTGACCTACCACATAATCTAAGGATACTTCTTTTATAAAATCTTCTAATCCACTGTCTCTACAAGCTATTTTTAGCATAGCATCGCTTACCTGCTTATAAAGACAGATATTATTCCTTATGCTGTCATTAAAAAGATATATCTGCTGGCTGACGATGGAAACCATTTCTCTATATGCCTGTAACGACATATCCGCAATATTTGTTCCATTCAGTAATATCTGCCCATTTTCTGGTTCATAGAGCCTCGTAAGTAGGTTGATAATAGTAGTCTTGCCAGAACCATTCCTGCCTATAATAGCCGTTTTGCTTCCTTTTGGAAATATAACGCTCACACCGTCTAAAATAGGCTTTCCCTCCTCATAAGCAAATGATATATTCTTTAACTCTATATCTCCAAACTGTGGGGATGTTGTTATCTTCTGGTTACTGTTTTCTTCGTCTAGTTCCATAAACATATAGTATCTTTTTGTCGATGGAATAATCCCTGACAGCAAGTAACCGATGTTCAAGATGGCAGAAATTGGTCCTGTCACATATGAGCTGTATGTAATAAATGCAAAAATACTACCAACCGAAAGCTGCATATTGAATACTAGATTAGAGCCAACTATATATATCAGCGTTATCAACAAATGTACTAATACATCATCCGCCGCACTATTCCACTGACTAAGCATATTCATTTTCTTCTGCTTGCGAATCACTACCCTTTGTTTTTCATCAAACTCTCTGTGCTTGTTGTCTAGTATATCAAAGAGCTTTACCTCCTTTACACCGCCCACCGTATCTCCAAACCAACTAGAATATTTTTCACTGTCAAGGATAAATTCATCCATGACTTTCTTACGGTATTTTGCAAAATATTTCATAACAACAGCCTTGATTGGAATAAACAGCAATACTAAAATCGTCATACGGTAATCCAATATAAAAAGACCAATAACCCCTCCAACCATGCTGAATGCCTGTGTCACAACAAAAAATGCACTTTCATCCGCAACGGATACCATATTTGCAATATCTACACTAAGATTATTAAATATTTCCGCAGCATTTCTATCATCAAAATAATTTATTTTCATCCTCATCAGATGTTCATATGCCTGATGCCATAATGAATACTGTACTTTAGCAACAATTTCCACACGCACTTTCTCTTTGATAATATTCAAAGCTGATATGAGCATATATATAGCAAAAGAGCCTACTACCAAATATAACAAAATATTTTTATTGCCGCCAATAAATCCCTCATCCATAATTTCTTTACTAATAAACGGAATACATAAATTTAATCCGGTAGATATTAAGAGACATCCAAATATTATGAAAATTTTTCTTCTGTGCCCATGTAGCAAATATGTTAATTTATGAATTATATCCTTTTCTGTCATTCAATCATTACTCCCTTGTAAGCAGTTCAATAATATACTGCTCTGGTATACCTTTAATTTTCTTAAACACCTTGCTTTCTTCTTCACTATAAACAGAGATTTCTGCATCATCTGCATATATATATACATCAGGCTCTATACAAATTTCCGTTTGAATATCCTCTTTTGAGTAATTACCCAAATCGCAGATTAAAATATCATATTGTCCATAAAATATTTCACTGCAAATATATTTTTTTATATCAGTTCCTTTTTTCTTCTCTACCGGAATATATCTAAGTCCAATGAGTTCCCCAACAATTTTGTCAGTTATACCATATGCGTTGTAATCTTGCTCAATCATTTTGCGGCATAGTTCCCGAACCTTATTTAGCGAATCACAGCCTTTAACAAAAATTACTGGTATTTCAATATCTTCATTATCAGTATATGAGTTCAGTTCTATTTGCCTTTCCCTATTATATCTTGACCAAATATAACAATGATCGCTTGTCATTTCCAACTTATCATTTCCCAAGTATATTATATTTTTCCCTGCATCAAGATAATGCTCAATATTATCCATTTCTCCAAGAATAACCGTATCAGAACTGTCTAAATCATCTGAAACACAAAAACTGCATATTCTAGAAGGCAACTGCACATGACTAAGATACGCTGTTCTAATCCAATCAACATAAAAACAATTTATATCTATTTGCTCCTGTGAAAAAAATCGTCTAATATAAAATGGAGTAATACCCTTAAAATAAATATCAGCAATTTTAGAAGTTACATAAGGCGTTGCAATACTATTACTAGCTCTTGTCTGATGCATTTTACCATCAACAAGAACTGTATCGCTCCCATATGTTTCAACAATGCCAAATCCAAGCCCTGCACTATAATTTACTTTATATTCCCGCCTTTTTAATACATCGGATTTTCTCACTGCAATCACGTTCGTAAATCCGGCAGGATATGTTGCAAATCCTGAATTAGACAGGGCAGCCACAATAATCAAACCTGAATACGCACACTCGTTAATGATTTCTTGCAGCAATCTTCTGTCTTTGAAGTATGTGCTTCCCAAACTCAGATTGATAATATCAACAGCATTATTTTTACACCATTCCAGTGCCAAAAGCAAACTCCCTACTTCACCCTTCCCATATGAATCCAAAATAGTGATACTGCTCAGTTCATATGATTTTTCTATGTTTGCTTCTATTACTTTGGCACAGGATGATCCATGCGACAATTTATCACTTTCAGATATAACCAATCTGATTTCATTACCAACAACTTCCATATTTTTATATAAATGAACTTGTCCGCAAAATACTCCGTTATCTATAATGCATACATGTACTTTATTGTTTACCATTAAAATCACCATATTCTTTTACGTATCCAATGATACAACTTTATTTATCAAAATTTCTCTGCAATACTAAAACCTTAAAGCATATATTAAATTCGTTTTTCGGTTTAATATTCCGTCATCAATGACATAAATATGAATCTTCTTAATTGACATTCTTCTCTCCGGTTTTTCTTACAATATATCCTAATAGGCAATCATATTTATCAAAGTTTCCGTCTAATACAAGTGGATTAAAGTCAATATGAAATTCGTTTTCTAATTCCATATAAAGTTTCAATAAATCCCTTGCCTGCATACCAGCACTATCACTCAACAAACTCTTTGAACGCTGATCGTTTGTAAGTCTATTAACTAAGTAACCCATTTTTTCTATAAAAATATCATCTAACCTTTTCTTTATGCTTGTTCTGTTATCTTCCATATGCACCTCACATAAAATCTAATGAACCATATTCTTCCAATATCTCCATAACCCGCTCAAAAAATAGACCATTCATCACATCTGCTTCATTAAACAGCTTGTTTTTTGTCAGTAAATCATCATATATTTTATCTCCATGATAATATTGTATCCATGCTTCCTGTAAAGACGATTCAACAATTCCTGTATATGTAGCATAAAACAAATCCGGAACTGCACCAAAACGGTATTTACAATAACTCTTCTGTTCTTCTAAAAATTCATCTGTATATTTCAGATTATATAAATTTAATATGGATACATCTGGCTTGATTGCGGAAAAAACAATGCTGGCTAAGTACCCGAAATCCAATTTATGTTTTTGGCTCAATTCCATTGTTTCACCAGGAACACTAATCAATACAACATCCGGCTGTTCTTCCCGGCATAATTTTTCGATGTAGTGATTAATTCCATAAATTTTTTCTGAAAAACTCATGCCATTCTCAAAGAGAAACTCTGGAAATATCCTAGCTCCAAATAACACACCTTCCCTACGGGAGCTTATATATAAGGTTTTGTATCCAGCACTCACGAAGTCATTTCTAAGTTTGAGTCCTACCTGAAACTTCTGAACATATGGACCAACCCCCGCTATGCTTACAATGGGTATATCAAAGTTATGTAACACTGTACTTATATCAGCAGCGACTTCATTGCAAATAAACGATGTACACACCTTTAATTCGTCCGACATTTCCTCTATAGCCTGTCTGTCTACATCTCGATCATCCCTAGCCCAATAAATCTCTATGTTATTCTGTGCTGCTATTCTAATAATATCTTCAATAACCCTATGTTCTAAGAAATGGTAGGAATTAACAAGAACAAGCACATCTAACTGGCTGAAATCAAACTTATCAATAACATTTATAATATGATTGGGACTTGAAATATTCCAGCCACCCAATGTCAAATAATATGTTATTTTTTGTTGCCTTCCTTCCAGTTGTATCACATCATTATTCGGCAAGCGCATGAAATCCTCATCTACAGGAAAAACTGCCGCACATGGCTCATTCGTATTCATATCAATTCCCCCTCAATCCTTCTCCAAATTTTGAATGATATTCTTTTAGTACAATATAATCCTTTATACTTTCCTCTGCATTCATTTTTGAACTTTTGCATTTAGCTAATCTTTTTTCTTTTGACAGTTTATCACCATCCACCGCTGAGCGGAAACATTGGATACAGAATTGAAATGCCCAACAGTTCTTACATTCATTCTCCGTTAATTTACCAATGTTTAGCAGTTCCCTGATTCTGTCAAAATCAAATCCACTCTTAATATTACCTATCTTCGTAACATTTGCACTTTCATCAACACGCTCGCATGGGTAAAAATTACCATCCGCATTTACAAAAAATTTATGCACTCCGATTAAACAGGGTCCTCCAGGATGCGCAAATTTCTTATTTTTTTCAATTCCTACTTCCCTTTTTGCAACTAGCTTTTCCAACTGTTCAATATAGGCAACAGACAGCTTGCTTCCTATCTTATCTAATTTACCACAACTACATAAAAAATTCTTGAACATTTCATATTCATAAGCTATGGAAAATGTTTCATCCTTTTCTAATTCCTTCTTTAATCCATCTGTACTGACCAACACTCCATTTGCTGTTATACTTTTTACCGTTTCAAAGTTCATAAAGAAATCATTTGAACAACTAAAATCATTCGTTGGGTCCAATACTGCATTGAAACTGACATGCCAAGAAAAATCAGGATACTTATTTAAAAACATTTCTACATTTTTCATAACTGTCTCAAAAGAACCACTTTTTCCGTCTGCCATAACCCTATTCTTATCTTGTATTACTTGAGGACCATCAAAGCTAATGGTGACAAAAAAGTTATTTTTTACAAAAAATTTCATAATTTCTTCTGTCAATAATGTAGCATTCGTTGTCAGTGTAAAACTTAAATCTTTGCCAATAAATTTCATTTTCGCATACTCTACACATTTCTTTAATAAGTCAAACTCAAGTAGAGGTTCTCCTCCATAAAAACCAATGCCTATTGATGTAGTCATACTGCTATGTGCATACAAAAAATCAATGGCACTTTTTGCCGTTTCAAATGACATTCGTTTATTACTGTGAACCCGGTTGGAATAAGAACCCGAATAGACACAATATTTGCAGCGCAAATTACAATTCTGCGTTACCTGCAATGTCATAATCCTCATACAGTTATTTAAAATTTCTTCTAAATTCGTACCTTGCGGATATTCTATTTCATAGCCAGTATCTGTTTTACTGAACAAATCATATTTCAAAAGCCTACGGACTTCATCTTCCAATTTATGAGGAATTTCAATTTCTGCTTTTATATTTTCATTACTTTTGAAAAAATCAAATAAATCATTGCTTATATTTACAATCATTTTTGAATTTACATCATACAGATAATACTTCGTATGTAACTTAATCAAATGGATAAATGGTGCTTCTACTTTCATTTGTACCTCCTATTATTAAAGGGAGTTAAATTGTCAAAAACAAGCACAATCTAACTCCCTTTGCACATTGTAGCAAAAGCACTGAAAAAGTCATTTTTTCAACAATCTACCTATTCATTGAAAAATGACTTTACCAGTAACCTGCATTACAGCCATACAATTGTACCTGCTGAATCAGCCTTTACATCTCCCTGAAAATAGTTTCCAGTCGGATCATGACTTGTGCTTGAACATGTACATGTAATTGTAAGACAGGTACATGCCGAAGAACAATACGCAGACAAGCTATTTTCATGTACTTTTGCCTTCTTTCCTAATTTTTTCATCTTTTTCACCTCCTCTTCTATAAATTTATGGTCATAATACCTGACAAAAGTCAAGCCTTTACCATCTGCTGTTTAATTATTTAAGCATAATCAGAAAATCAAATTTCTTCCTCTATTAGATTTTAAAATCAAAATTTTTTCCAACTTCTGAAGATGTGTTGGTTGTAACAGCTTCTCTATTTTGGGCTGCATCAATAATTACCTGCATATCTTCATTGTCAAGGTACACTTCCCCATCAGTCGCATTTTCCAACTTCTCGGAAAGCAGTTTTTCCGCCCTGTCCTTCACAATTTCATTTTCATCCTGAATACCTTCAGATATTGCTATTTTTTCACCATCTTCTTTAGCTTCTTCAGCTTTTTCTTCCAGCTTTTCCGCAATCTGTTCTGCTTTCTTACGTGCATTTTCACGGGTTTTTTCAATCTGCTTTTCGGCATTTTCCTGCGCTTCTTTACGGAGTCTTTCGTTCATCTCATCTTTTCTTATCGAAACAGAAAAATGAGAAAGATTTCCGTTTTCATCAATATAATCATGCCTTACAATTACAGTGGACCCTACTGATTTTTTATAATTATCGAGCCATTTTAAAGCAGATTCTACATCCTTTAATCTCTGTGTATACTCCTTTGCTGCTTTCGGATCATTCTGCATTTTCTCCACAAGCTTGGGGTTGACATCTACAACATTCACTTTGCCGTCATTACTTGTATTAAGCCCATATCCAATTTGCAACTTCATATAGGGCACTTGCTTTTGCAAACTTTTGAGATATTCTTCATTGTTACTCTTCTTTGTGGTTTCCGTTTTTACCTCAGATATCTCGCTTGTTTCACTTTTTTTAGTCTGATTATAAGTATACAAGTTTTCATAACTATTTGTATAACTTCCTACACTAGAAATTGCCATAAAAAATTCCTCCTATCTTATAAATTTTCAATATACTTTAAACTTTTATATCAACATCCATAAATGGATGTTGAAACATTTCTCATAGTCAAAGTCTACACTTTCCAGCTTCCCCAAAAACATATCCGTTAAAAAGTGAAGAAGTGCTTGTGCCACTTGCACTCACTATATCATAATCACAATTTTCACAGAATTATTGTATTTCTCCGAAATCTTAAAAAAACTGGTCAGCAATTTTTCAATTCCCTTTTCGCTAATAGTTCATTTGAAATATTTTTCAGAGTAAAAAAATCCGGATTATTTATTTTTTCTTTATCGAATACTACACCATATCGTTCTTCTATTTCGACTAGAAAATAAACAATATCTCTTGCATTCATTGCATACTTTCTGGAAAAAAGGCATTCATCATCACACAATTCGTCTAGTTTCTTTCCCGAAATATTTTCCAACATTGGTTTCAATTCTTCCACCATATACTTTTCCTCCTTAGAGTGTCGGATAGTTGTCATATCCCACCAATGTATTAATTAATTGCTCGCTAAACTGTTTAATACTATCTGAATCATACACAGAGTAAGCATTACATTTCCTTACTTCTTCATCAATAAAATTTTTATCCAGTGTTACATAAGTAAGAGTATCCAACGATTCTGTTACATCCCAATTAATAGAACTATTCCCAATAAAAACCGCATCCACATCATATTCATATTTATACCGCAACGAATCAACGATAGCATTGATATAATCCCTATTATAATCTACATACGTTGTCGCCAATACAACATAATCGGGAACAACAGCGTTTGATACCATAAAATTCAAATAGCCAAAATCATTATTATATTTCTCGCTGTAGGGCATTAATCCACCAGGCACACCTATAATGATAACATCAGCATTTTCAGACTTAGACAGCTCATAAATATAATGATTGAACCCAAGTATCCTGTCCGTCACCTGCAAATTGGAATACATAAAATTGGGGAAACTGTGGAAACCTAAATATTCACAATATCCTTTTGTTCCTATTTGCGAAACAGTATATCCTTTTTTTTGAAAGCACTCTCTTACAATCAACTGGATGTCAAACTTATTTGTCCTGTCCCCAGTTCCAATCACAAGGACAACAGGCTTATCTATTTTCTTAATCTCTGTTCCATACAGCTTATCATCTCTTTTTAAGCAAACGTCATTTCCATTATTCCTCATATCAATAATTTCAATATTCAAACTTTTTGCTTTATCAATAATTGTTCTGAAACATTTATCGTCTAATGATATAATTGATGGCATAAGGAACAGCTTTTCAATCTGATTGAATTCTATTTCCTGTTCATGCTTCACTATAATACCTGTTTCTATTCCTATCTTACTTCCAGCATCCTTGCCTACATACCCCCAGCCATTTGGTGATGCCACTTCAATAATTTCAAAATCTGGAAATTTGTGCATAATCATATGTAATAGCGATATATCATACGGATACATCAGTGCCCTGCTTGCAGCTGCCATCTATTTCACTCCCTTCTCAGTTCAAATAGATCACATCATCGTCCAATCCACTCATTTCATGCAAAAGACAATAATCTTTAAAATCATTTTCTATGCTTTTTCTTACTCCAGCACAATGTTTTTGTTTTAATTCTCTTGATAACCCATCGCCCTGATCCAAATGTGCAGTACATATATAACAATATTTTGCACACCAACAGTCCCTACACTGTTCCTCAGTCAGTTTTCCAACATTCAAAAGCGTCTCAGCCTTATCTAAATCAAATCCCTTATCTATATTCCCTATGATTGTATCTGCCGAACACTCACAAACTTTCTCACATGGATAAAAATCACCCTTTACATTGACAAACAGCTTATGTGTACCCGGAATGCATGGTCCTCCGGGATGCGAAAAATCTTCAACAAAACTGCTCATTTTTCTCTGTGCATACACAGTTTTGATTTGCAAATAGTATGACTCCACAACCTTTGATACATCTATTCCTTCTATTTTTTCTGATTTGGAATAGAACATCTTAAACAACTCATATTCGAATTGTTCAAGATAATCTTTATTAGGAACAAATTTATCATTATCCTTAATCCCTTCCCTCGAAAGAGAATTGAAAAGAACCCTATATTCCTTAAGCATATCTTCATTCATAAAGAAATCATTTATACACTTTATATCTGATGTGGGATCAAGCACACAATTAAACTGGACATTATCTTTTTTCTCAGGATATCGTTTATATAATCTTTCAATATTTTGCATTACTATATCAAACGAACCGCTATCATCAATTCTGTGCCTATTGCGATCATGATAATTCCTCGGTCCATCCAAACTTATTGATAAATTAAATTCATTCTCCATTAAAAAATCAATTACTTCTTCTGTAAGAAGAGTCGCATTTGTAGTCATAAAATACATTATTTTTTTGCCAAAACATTTTTCTCTACAATATTCAACAATTTTGCGAATCAAATCATATTCTATTAAAGGTTCCCCTCCATAAAATCCAATATGAGCAACAGGAATATCAAAAGAATGTGCAATATAAAAATCAATTGCTTGTTTAGCTGTTTCAAATGACATATGCCTGTTACTATGCTCTCTATTATAATAACTCCCTGAATAGGGACAATAATTACACTTTAAATTACACTGCTGTGTTACCTGTAAAGTAATTGATTCCACAGAACTATGCAAATATCTATCCAACATCTTAGTTGCAGGATGTTCAATCTTGGTCCAATGACGTTCCGACAGAAAACCCGCTCTTTTTAGTTCATCTATTATATTTCCACATTCGGATTGCGAATTAGGACAATCCTTGTTTTTTTCCCATTCATTCAGAAAATCATATACACTTTTATTAATTCGGACTATTGCATTGGTATTAAAGTCATAAAAATAATATCCTTTCGGAGTATAAAAAGTATGAATATAAGGTACTGACATTTATTTTTTCTCCTATAGCATTGCGGCATCCAAGATTAGATGCCGCATGTTTTAAACTTAATTTGTTGGTGTCTTTCTTTCTGAATCAGATGCCTTTGCATTATAGCTACTCGTGCCTGAAGGACATGTCCCCCTAGCTTGCTCATCTTTGTCATCTTCTTCCGTAATCAGAAACCTCCGCTCTATCATCGCTCCAAATGCCATACGCATAGGTACTGAATATATGCTTCCCTTCACATATGGCATCTAGAGTTTAGATGTCGCCTACTTCAAGCCCTAATTCGTTGGTGCTTTTCTTTCTGAATCAGATGCCTTTGCGCTATAGCTGCTCGTGCCTGAAGGGCATGGGCAATTTGAACATACGCAGAACTTGTATGCCTGCAAGGACCTCTTATCCAGAGTAACCTTTTTTCCTAACTTCCTCATCTTTGTCACCTCCT
>ERZ827498.4653-NODE-4653-length-10595-cov-2.947723_pt1 | contig 10595 bp, 9 predicted proteins | sample MGYA00519865_ERZ827498 | MGnify/ENA primary metagenome ERZ827498 (study PRJEB31778, sample SAMEA3449328) | human gut metagenome | biome: human gut; feature: human-associated habitat; material: faeces | place: United Kingdom | collected 2010/2012 ...
GCCATCAGATCGTAGCGCGCCTGGCAGTAAATCTCGAGCTTGCCGCTCTTGCTCGAAAGGGGATTGGCCTCGGGATCCGTGACGAAATCCTGGTAGCCGATAAAGCCGTTGCCGTCGTCAGCCGTGCGCTTATACTGGTAACCGCCGTTCGAGACGAAATCGTCAAGCGAGATAACGCCCTGCTGCGCCTTGCCGTCAACACCCCATTCCTTAATGTCGGCGTCGGTGATGGTGACGAGCGGCTTCATCTTGCCGTCATCGCCCTTCACCTTGCTGCCCGCGATCTGCTCGAAGAACTGCTGGGTCTCCGAGGTATTGAACGCGAGTGCGGGGTCGATGCCCATGCCCTCGAGCAAAAGCGTTCCAATCTCCTGGTCGGTCTTCGCCTCGCCGAGAGGCTCGGTCACCTTCGAGTAGCAGTAAACGAACTCACGGTTGCACGACGTCACCGAGCCGGGGCGCTCCCACTCGGTGGTCACGGGCAGGATGATGTCGGAGTAAAGCGCGTTCGTGGTCATGAACTGAGCGCGCGTAAGGACGAAGTCAACGGCGCGATGCGCTTCGATGCCCGCCTTCTGATGCAGCGACGTCTGCAAAGTCGCATCCGTCACATGGAATATTCCCTTGATGGGGCCAAGCGTAGTCGGAATGGGCGCATGGAAGCTGGCGTAGGAGTTCGACACGTCGAGAACGTCTCCGCCTCCGGCAAGAATCAGGTCGTAAAGCTGAGGCTGGCGCACGCCCGTCGAGCACGGGTTCGTGGTCTTCGGCTTCTTCGCGCTACCTGCGGTTACGAGGTTGGGGCCGTAGTTGCCGGCATTCGCATGATAGTTGCCGCCGCATGCATGACCCGACTTGCCCATATGACCGCCCATCGCGCCGAGAGCCATGAGCATCTGAGGGATCATTTCGGATCCGTTGCAGCGAACCATGCCGTAGTTGTGCAAGAGCATGGTCTTGTTGTTCTTGCCGAGAATACGGGCAAACGCGGTCACCTGCTCAGGAGAAACGCCGCAGATGGGCTGCGCCCACTCCGGGGTCTTCGGAATGCCATCGTACTTGCCAAGGACGTAATCCATCAAGTTCTCGTCGAGTTTCGCGTCCGCGGGCATATGATCCGCATCGAAGCCGACGGTGTACTTGTCGAGGAAGTCCCAATCGATGATGTCGCCCTCTTCCTTGTCGAGGCGAAGCATCTCGTACGCGGTGGCCAGCATAAACGCCATATCGGTGCCGTTGCGCACGGGGATCCAGTCTGCGTCGAGGATCTGAGCAGAAGCGTTGAGCAGCGGATCGACGGTCACGAACTTCGTGCCCGACTCCTTAGCGCGAATGAAGTGGTACGTCGGCGTTCCCGCAGCAGACCAGTTCGGGTTGGAGGAGTAGAGGATGATGTAATCCGCATTCGGAAGATCGAAACGATCGTTCGCCTTGCCACAGTCGGTCGCGGGAAGTCCGATCATGTCGCAGCCGAGCGTGTAGGTGCCGTGGGAGGTAGTATCCCAGCCGCGGACGCAGCCGCACATCAGGTTGATGGTGGCATCAGGCGACTTGCAGTAGAAGCCCGTGGGGCCGTACTCGTCGCTGATGCGCTTGATCTCCTGGCAGGCCAACTTGATGGCCTCGTCCCAGCTAATGCGCTCCCACTCGTCCTTGCCGCGCATGGAGCCGTTGGAATTTGCGCCGCCGCCGGGCTGCCAGCCCTTGCGCTTCAGCGGATACAGAACACGGTCGGCGCCGAAGCACTGCTGCTGCTGAGCTTTGCCGCGCACGCAGCCACGCTGCTGCGGGTAGTCGAACGAATCCTCGTGGGAATCGTCCGTCTTCTGCCGAACGACCGCGCCGTCTTTCACCATAACCTTGTTTACGCAGCGGCCGCCGCAGTTATGCCAGCACGCAGCGGGAATCCACTTGCCCTCAGACGCGGGGTCGGCGGGCAGCTCGTGCTTGTCGAGCGTCGACTCAGAGGAGCATCCCGTCGCGGAGAGAACGGCGACACTCGCCGCCACCGCCGCAGAAGCCCCCAGAAAACCACGACGCGAAATGGTCTTGGATTGATTGCTCACGATAATCCCCCTTCAAACCCTACAGGATCGCGCCGGCCGCGTAGAACGCGTAGCGCGACACGGCAACGCCGACGATCATCAGAACGCACACGACGACGGAAACGACGCCGTTGTTCTTGAACTTCGAGGAAAGCGCCACGACGGCAGCTGCCGCAACGGGGCAGACAAGCGCGATCACCTGAGCGATGACGCTCTCGCCCGCGCCGGCGAACGCAGCGATCTCAAGCGCTGCGCCGATCGCGAAAAGAGCCGCCACGACGAATGCGACGTTGCGCAGCATCTTATCGGCGAAGTCGGAGCGCGCGACGACCGCGTAAAGACCGAGGCCGGCAGCCAGATCACCCGCGATGAACGAGACGATGGTCGCAGGGGCGTTCGTCCAAACCGCGTTACCGTAGACGTTGATGTAGGCGGTCGCCATGAGAACTATGGAAACCACCGCGACAACGGCGGCGACGGCGCGCAGCGCGAAGGGGCTCGCCTTCTTCACGAGGACGAGAACCATGTCAACGAGCGCGAGAATCAAGAACACGCCGGAGATCACGACCTCCCAGATCATGCCCGAGCCGAAGTTGACCGTGCCGCCGAAAAGCGCCTCGAACGCACGCGGAATGCTGTGGATGTGGGTCGCTGCGGCAATAAGGCCGACGGCGAACAAAACAACGACGATAACCGGCATAAGCCAAGGTCGATCGCCTTCGCGCTTGCGGTTGAAGCAGGTGTCGAACACGTATGCGCCCGCAGCCAAACCCCCCAGCAACGTGAACAGGAACAGGGATGTAAGTCCCATGCTTAGCCTCCTCTTGTCATGCGCCCGTCCCAAGCGAGCGCTTTTTCTGAAACGCGGGCAAAAAGCCCGCGCAACCCGAGATCACCGAGCGCATCCCCCTCTCATGGCGAGCGCACGTCAACCTGAGTTGTGACAGTTTAGGAAATCGGCCGAATCCCCCCGCTGCATTTATAGCAAAATTGTCGTGCGACAATCAAGGGTGTCGCACGACAATTTTAGATTGATTTATTCTATTATGAGGATATATGTCGCAGCGTGGCGGTGGGAAAGATGCGACGCCGCCCTTCTTCGCATGAGGCAACCTCGCAACGCGCTCCCACAGAACATTCGTGCATTTCGGGAGAAAATGGAAAGGCACGGACAGCTTCCCCGGACATAGCCAACGTTCACACTTGCCCTGTTTCGCTCTGCTTTGAAATTTAGAAATCAGAATTTAAGATTTCTTGAGATGATTTAATTTTTCCACTATTTCTTTATTTATTTGAAATATTATTTCACTTATTGAGATAAAATTTTAAATAAATTAGCGAGAAAAGAGAAAATGATGCAAACAGTTGAACTTATTGATCTCTTGCATCACATCGAGGCGACGAAAACCGAGACGCCGACGCTTGAGGTCAAGAGCGCGAAGGAAGGCTGTCCCAAGAGACTCTACGACACCCTTTCCAGCTTCTCCAACCAAGACGACGGCGGCATCATCGTGTTCGGCGTCAACGAGAAGGCGGGGTTCGCTGCCGAAGGCGTATACGACCCCCACGACCTCCAAGCCTGCGTCGTCGACCAATGCAAGCAGATGGAGCCCGCGGTGCGCCCAGTGTTCACGCACTGCACCATCGACGATAAGCAGTTCGTCGCCGCAGAGATTCCCGGCATCGACATCGCCGACCGCCCATGCTTTTACGCCGGCGTCGGACGCATCAAGGGCTCCTACGTTCGCGTGGGCGACTCCGACGAGCACATGACCGAGTACGAAATCTACAGCTACGAGGCGTTCCGCAAGAAATACGAGGACGAGCTGCGGTCCGTCGAACGTGCAAGTGCAGCCGATCTCGACCAAACCCAGCTCCAGCTTTACCTGCTGCGCCTGAAAACCTCCAAGCCCAATCTGGCGAAACTCGACGACTCCCGAATACTCGAACTCATGAGCATAATACAAGACGGCACGCCGACCCTTGCCGCAACCATGCTTTTCTCCCCCTACCCGCAAGCGTACTTCCCGCAGCTTTGCATAATAGCCACCGTCATCCCCGGCACGGAAATGGGGAACATCAGTGCAATCGGGGAGCGCTTCCTCGACAATCGCAGGATAGAAGGACCCCTGCCCGACATGTTGGAGGAGGCGGTAGCGTTCGTCAGGATCAACATGCGAACCAGCACAGCCATCGATCCCAAAACAGGCGTGCGCACCGACCGGAGCGAATACCCCATCGAAGCCCTGCGCGAAGCGGTGCTCAACGCGCTTATCCACCGCGATTACAGCGTCCATACACAAGGCATGCCCGTGCAGCTGAGGATGTACAGCGACCGCATCGAGATAGAAAGCCCCGGTGGACTGCATGGTCGTATCCACATCGATCAGCTGGGCAAGGTGCAGCCGGACACCAGGAACCCCGTCATCGCAACCGCGATGGAAACATTGGGGCTTACCGAAAACCGCTATTCCGGCATCCCCACCATACAGCGCGTTTTGAGGGAGGCGGAGCTGCCCGCCGCCGAATTCTCCAGTACAAGGGGCGACTTCAAGGTAATCATACGAAAACAAGCTGCCGACGGAGATGACGAACAGCACATCGCCACCACCGCTCGCAACACCCAAAATCACGACTTGCTGGAGTTTTGCCGCACCCCCAGAACAAGACGGGAAATAGCCGGCTTCCTCGGGATGGCATCTGTTTCCTATGCCATGAAACGCTATGTAGACCCCCTGGTGGAAGCGGGTCTCATCGTACTGGGAATTCCCCAAGCGCCCAGCAGCAAGAACCAAACGTATACGACGGCGCCGAGGAAAAGCGGCCGATAACGTCACATGCGCGACGGCTTACGCCGATAGAGCTACATCGAAAGACGCATGAGGAGCAGCTAAGGCGCGCAATCTTAAGGAACGTTGTCAGCCGACCCGGTGCGACGCGGAGGCGCATCGAAAACCGTCGCACAGGGGAGCTAACTTCCCTGCTGCGCCCCCTTGTTCGGGTCGACCGTGAACCCTTCGGTGTAAGCGCTCGGAACCACCAGCGTGCCGTCTGTATCCTGCATGCCCTCGTACACCAGGTGCATCTTGCGAAGCGCGAGCGCGGTCTCGTCGTGCGAGTACTCCTCCGCGACCTCTTGAAGAATGGCGGAAACGTCCCGCTCTGCCTCCATCAGCGTGATGCGCGCGTTCTTGCGGCATTCCGCCTGCGCCTCAAGCGACATGACGCCCTGAAGCTCCTTCGGGATGATGATGTCGCGAACCTCGACCGAAAGCACGGTGATGCCCCAGTCGGTCACCTTCGCCTCAACCGCCTCCTGCAGCTCCTGATCGAGCTGGTGCCTCCTCATGACCACGTTGGACACCGACGCGCGGCCGATGGCGTCGCGCAGGGCGGTCTGCGCGGTCAAAGCCACGGCGAAACGGCAGTCCTCGACCTCCGAGCAAGCTTTCTCGGGATCCCATATCATCCAGAACAAAACCGCGTCCACGTCAAGCGGTACGAGGTCGCTTGTCAGGGCCTCCTCCGCCCCGAACGGCGTCGCTATCGTGCGCTGGTCGACGCGCAGCGTGCAGAATTCGATGACGGGAATGGTGAAGAAAAGACCCGGTCCCGCCAAGCGGCTGAAGCGGCCAAGGCGCATGACGACGCAGCGCTCCCACTCGAGGCATACATGCGTTGAGGAAAGCGTTCCGAGGCCCGCCAAGATAGCCACCACGACACCGACGATGTTGAGCGACCCCGCGACGAGCCACCACAAGCCGGCAACGGCGGCGAACGCGACGAGCGCGAACGATACCGTCACCATGATGGCCCCGTTGCGCGTGGCCTTCCTGCTGGGATCGGAACGATACGCATCCGCCGCGACGCCGAATTCCATTTCAGAACGACGGTACGAATCCCTCTCGCTTGCAGTCACGTTATTTTCCCTGTCTTTCCTCATGATCCCTCTTCATCTTTCGAACGTATTTGGACACGAGCTTCGGAACATCATCGTAGGTCATACCGCATTCGAGACAGCTTTTGACGAAGTCCTCGACAAGAGCCTCCGCCTGGCCCCAGCCGCGCGGCGCCTCGGTGAGGTCGTTCACGAACACACCGCTGCCGCGCACGGTGGTCACATAGCCGTCCCGTTCGAGACCCATGTACGCCTTGCTTACCGTGTTATACGATATCTGCAGGTCAGCAGCGTATTTACGAACCGTCGGAAGCTTCTCCCCCGGCCTGTAAAAACCCGAGTTGATGAGATAGGACATCCTATCGCGCAACTGCACCCAAAGCGGAAGGTCGCTCTTCTCGTCGAATTCGAACATCGGGATTTCCTTCATCACGACACGACACCCCCTAGCTAATCGGATGCACGCCCGCAACGACCAACGCGAAGCGGAGGCACAAGCCGCCGGCGAGGACCAACGCGGCGGTCGTAGCGACGACGGACGGACGATGGGATCGCCTGACAAGCAACGCGTCAAGCTCCAACGCAAAGGGAACGACCATGCCGCACGCCACGAAGCCGACCCAGAACAGCCAGGTCAGATTCCCGAACAACAAGACATCGAGCGCCGAGCGACCACCTGTCGCGGCCACGGACACGATGAACGCCACGGTCACGGCAGCCTCGAGCGCCACGATGAGCGCGTCGACTACGGTAAGGCGGCGAAGCCACGCTCGAAGGCCTTCGTAGCCCCCGGAAACGCACACGCCGAGGAGCACGACCGCGCATCCGCACGACAACGCCGAGAGCAGGAACAGCATGGGAAGCCACAAGCTCGTCCACAGCTGAACCGCCAGCACCGTCTCCAGAAGAAAGCCGGTGTAGAGCATGACGACCAGAGAGAACACGACGCCGACGGCCTTGGCCACAAGAGCGAGGCGCTCCCATGCGGGGCCGAGAACGAGGACCGCCTCGGCCAACGCGACGGCCAGGCAGATGGTCGTGAACGTGAGGGCGAACGCCCCGATGGACATGAAACTGCTCGTCGGATAAAGGAAGATCAGGTAAAACGCCTCAGGCTTGCCGAGGTCGGCTAACAGGCAGAGAAGACCTGCGATCATCATGACGAACGAGGTTCCGTACACCGCCCTGCCGATTCGTCGATGGGTGACCGAGCGGCTCCTGCACGCGAAATAACTTGAGGGCACGCGCGAGAACCTCCCACGCCTGGCGTGGGAATACGCGATGCACAGATCGATGACGGAGAGCACAGCGAAGCTCCCGGCAGACGTTCCGCCGAGAAACAGATACAACGCGATGAGTTCGCTGAACGCCATTGCTCCCCTTCCAAGTTCCGCTTCGTAGAATACCATGTGTCGCACGACAATCACGCCTCAAAGCGTACAGGGCATGCGCGGAAAGAGAAAGCGAAGGCTGACGACGTCGCGCCCTCGGCATCGGCGGGCCGTGTCTTGTTTACATGTTTACACATTAGCCGATTCGTAATAAAATGCGAATGACATCAAGGTCAGGAGGGAATCGTGGCCACCAAAACCTTCTCCAGCAGGGTGAGCGAGTCCAACCTCGCTTATATGGACGCGCTCGTACGCGCCGAGTTCGGCATGTCGTACGGACAGTACTGCGGCTCAGTTCTCATCGACGCCGTTCGCTCGGGCGAAAAGCTTCCTCGACCCCGCAAAGCGGACGAAGCAGCGCAAAGGGCAGCCGCCGTGGAGAACATGAAGGCGTTTTCGCTCGAACAGCGAAACGCTGAGGTTGGCGGCATGTCCGACGATGAGATCAAGCAGCTTATTGCGAGCCGTTATGAATAACAGGGTTCTCGTCGATACGAACATCATCCTCGACGCCGCGATGTCCGAGCGACCGGGATGGCCCGAAGCGACTCTCCTCCTTGACGAAATAGCCTACGGAGCGACGACGGGACTTATCGTCGCCACCTCGCTCAAGGATATCTACTACGTGTTGACGAAATACGCAGGAGAGCCTGCAGCGCGTTCGTTCATCTCCTCCGCCTTGGACGCGTTCGAGACAGTCCCCGTTGACGAGCTTGTCTGCAGATCAGCCGCAAAATCAAATGAACCCGACTTCGAAGACGGCATCGTGCGCGCCTGCGCGGAAAACGCGCACGCGGATTTCATCATCTCGCGAAACGCCGCGGCCTTCCGCCGCTCGAAGATCAAACGCGTCACCGCACGCGAGTACCTCGATCTGTTCTGCGACGTGGAGACGGTGCGCTTTTAGAGAGGCACCGAGAACTCCTACGCACCCAAGGCTCTGACGGGAATGACGTACACCCCGTCGCTGCGACGATACGCCGCCTCTCCCATCCCCGTGACAACCGCCATGAACGAAGGTTCGATCACCTTCGCTTTCTCGTTCGCGCATGCTTTATCGCGCAGACGCTTGAGATTCCCGGCAGCTTCATCAACCTTGTCCAAACCAACCTTTATCTCGATTACCGCCCACCTTCCGTCGGCGCGCTCAATGATCGCATCCGCCTCAAGCCCGGAATCGTCATGGTAATAGCGCAAAGGATGCGTCACGGTATAATCCAATGCGCGGGCGTAGACATCAAGATCGCGCATAACAAGGTTCTCGAAAACCAAGCCGAATGTTTGCCAATCCTGAAGCAAAGCCTCGGGCGAGAGACCCAGCAGCGCCACGGGAAGCGACGGATCGACAAAATAACGCTTAGGCTTCACGCGCATTCGTTTAGGAGAGCGAGAGGCGGGAACCCATCCTGGAACCTCGTCAATAAGAAAGATCCGACGAAGTATATCGAGATGCGATGCCGTTTCTTTGCGCTCGGAATCGAAACCTCGCCCGCAGATTCATGAGCGTAGACATCGCAGGCAAAGGTGTTCACCTTGGCAGATTGTCCAAGGTTTCTCGCAAGCGACAAGGCAAGACGTCGTGCAACCCCTTCGTTGCCGCCCAAACGAGGAACGCTCTGCACGAAAAACGCTTCCAGATAATCGCGAACCACGATCTGAGCGTCACTCGCCTCCCGCAAGCGCTCTTCGGGCCATCCGCCGCGTACGACCATATGAACCAGCGAATCTATGCCGTTTGGGCATTAGCAGGGAGTGAACTCGCTTTCGAAAAGAGCTGCAAGGCTGACCTTCGCAACGGATTCCCCCGTTTCGGCAAGCGTCATGGGGTGCATGCGAATACGACCTATGCGTCCGGCGCCGCTATGCGCCGTTTCGCTCGTACTCGGCGTAGACGAACCCGTAAGGATCCACGCCCCCTTCTCTCCCGCAAGCTCGTCGGAGGCATGGCGCACCGTATCCCAAATAGCGGGAACGCGCTGCCATTCGTCAATGACGTGTGGGCGGTCGCCCGCAAGCGGATAGCCTGGATCGGCGCTGGCTATCTGCAGGTTGGCGCCACAGTCCACATAGGTAACCGATGCAGCATGGGCAAGTGACGACCACGTCTTCCCGCACCACTTTGCGCCCGATACCTCAACGGCGCCGAACAATGTGAGATATTTGGCTATCTGCTCATCAACTATGCGAGGTTGGTATGCAGCGGGTCGTGCCGCGAAATTCATCTGGCTGCCAGACATACGGGCTCCTATCCTGCTTCTATCGAACACGACAGGAGAATTAATCCTTTTTCCCAAAATCCGAATAGAGAAACACCCAAAATCCGATTTCAAAAGCTCGACCGAGGGTCAATTCAGCCCGTAGAAGTCATCCGAGGTAGACGGATCAGCGCGACCGCCAACGTCGGATCACGCCCCGCGCCACCCCTACAACCGCTCCTTCGGGATGACGCGCATCATCACCACGCCGCTCGACATGACGTCATCCGCGTCATCGTAGGCGACGACGTTCCAATACTGGCGCACACCGCCCTTCGCGCTCTTGCCGGGCTCTTCATGACCGAACGTCGCCACACCGCGCACCGCACCCGACACCCCGCTCTTCCTGTGCCGGACCGACACCTCGACGCCGAAGGGAACCTCCACATCAAGATCGCTGCGCTCCATCGCTCCCCTGCTCGCGACGGATTCGAGGAGAGAAAGCGTGGCGCCCCCGTGAACGAAGCCGAAAGGCTGCATGATGCCGGGCGTGATGGGCATTATCGCCTCCACCCGCTCGGGCCCCGCAACCGTGAAATCGATATCGAGCGTCCGCACGAGCCCGTGATTGATCTTCTCCGCCATATCCTTGTCCATCAAACCGCCTCTTCCGCATTATCCGATTTCGCCCGCGCAAGCTTCGAAGAGCCACAAGATCTCACCGAGGGTGCGGCGAAGCCTCAGGAAACATCAGCGCGTCTCGTCACCCGCTTCGTCGGCAACCCCGGCGGCTGCACCTTCGGCAACCGCACTCTCGGCAGCCCCGCCGGCCGCCTTGACGACCTTCCTCTTTTTCCGCGCGCCGAGCTGTATGACCACCGCGCCGATGAGGAAGGGCATCCAGAAGACGATGCCGCGGTACACCATGACCACCACGAGCGCCGATGCCCCGTCGATACCGAACAGGCCGAACGCAACCACGCAGGCAGCCTCGACCACGCCGACGCCCTGCGGCGTGAACGAGATCATCGCGAACAGCGTGGCGACAACATAACCGCAGATGAGG
>ERZ827498.4655-NODE-4655-length-10588-cov-5.511820_pt1 | contig 10588 bp, 8 predicted proteins | sample MGYA00519865_ERZ827498 | MGnify/ENA primary metagenome ERZ827498 (study PRJEB31778, sample SAMEA3449328) | human gut metagenome | biome: human gut; feature: human-associated habitat; material: faeces | place: United Kingdom | collected 2010/2012 ...
CGCCTCTGTCGCCGCGAGAAACGCCTCTGTTTGGGTACGTTCGCAACGCATCGACACGGTGCCTGTCCAGCCAAATAGCGCCCTAAATTTCCCGCTTTCCGGGGATTTTTTATTTTACCACAAAGGCTTTTACCTAGACTGGATTTCCCTGTACAGGTAAATCCTGCACAAATAAATACTAAATAAATAAAATACTAAGATACTATCGTATCCTATCCGTAAAACTACAAAAAATTGGATTCATCCCGCTATGGTCTTACGGCCATGCGTACAACTTACCACCGGAGAGTACAACTTACGATTGCAAACTGACCCTGCCAAGTTGTATAATTAAAGCACCGATAGTTCGCGCAAAAGCTGGTGCAAGAGCATGAGCGCTTTTGCGAACACGCTGGGCGGCGCGCTTATTTTCGGCATGGCGGATGACGGGCAGATCGTTGGGCTGACCGAACCCGACAGCGACGCCGAGAAAATCAGCGAGATCATCAAGACGCGTGGAGCCTATCCAATAGTACGATATACCGTGAAACTGTTCGCCGTCCGGCGCGATTTTATGCGCTGCGCGCAGCCAGCGGTGCGGCGCAGTCACTGCGCCCGCAGGCGCGTTTCGGAGCGCAACCGCCGCACAGCGGCGGCTCTTAGCGCGGAGATAGACACGCGCCCTACATTTCTACCCGAAAAAGGGCTTTTTCGACAAACTGAAGCGGGCGAACATTTCTGTTCGCCCGCTTTTTACGGTCTATAAAACTTTTTTAGCCTTTCACACTGCCCAATGCAACGCCCCGCACAATATATTTTGAGAGGAGCAGATAGACGATCATAACAGGCAGGATTGCAATGGTGATCATCATATACACCTTGCCCATATCGAACTTCAAAAAGTCCGCGCTGCGCAGCTGTGCTACGAGAATGGGCACCGTTTTCCACTTGGCATCGTTGATGATCAGCGCCGGGATAAAGTAGTTGTTCCATGCGCCCACAAAGCTGAATATTGCCTGTACCGCCATGGCGGGCTTCAGGATCGGCAGAATGACCGTATTGAAGGTGTGGAACTCCCCCGAGCCGTCAATGCGCGCCGCATCAATAATGTCGCGCGGCAGGCTCGAATCCATATACTGCTTCATGAAGAAGAACACTGTCGGTGCGGCGATGCTCGGCAGAATCAGCGGCCAGAGGGTGTTGGTCAGCTTCATCGAGTCCATCAGGTTCAAAAAGCCGAGCGCCGAAACCTGTGTGGGCATCGTCATGATGAGCAGAATGACGGTAAAGGCCAGCTTGCGCAGCTTGAAGTCATACGCATAGATAGCGTAGGCCGTCAGTGCGCTGAAATAGACCGACAGCGCCGCACAGGCAGCCGACACGATCAGGCTGTTGCGCAAACCGGTTAGGATCGGTACATTGGCATCATGGGTGGTGTTGAAGAAGTTGACGCCAAAGCTGCCGCGGGGCAGCGGGTCAAACCCCTGCTGGATGGTAAAGTTGTTGTGCGTGGCGTTGACGATCAGCACATAGAAGAAGAACAGGCAGATAAAGCAGAGGACAAACAGCACGATATAGGCCACTGCACGCTGCAGTGTCAGCATAGGGTCGTGAATTTTGCTTGCCTTTGCGGTAGTGGTGGCTGAAGTTTTGGTTTCGTTCGGCATACCGTTCACGCTCCTTCCTTAGTGATGCTTAGCGGCCGCTTTGGCTGCCTTGATGCGGGCTTTCTCAGCCTTGCGCTGCTCACGGGTCAAACCGTCATCCTCCTGCGTGAGGGTAAAGTAGATGATGACGCAAAGCACCGCGCAGAGCAGGAACATCAGCACCGAGATAGCGCCGGCTGTGCCGTAGTTTTTGCTGTACAGGTGCTGGTTCAGGTACATGATAATGGTGTTGGTCGAGCCGTTCGGGTCGCCCTTGCCGTTGGTCAAAACCTGCGGCACATCAAACATCTGCAGGCCGCCGATGAGGCTGGTGATCAGCGTGTAGACGAGCAGCGGGCGGATCAGCGGGATCGTGATGCGCCAGAACATTGTGGTCGAGGATGCACCGTCCAGCTGGGCGGCCTCATACAGACCGGGGTCCACACCCATGATGGCAGCCATCAGAATGATGGTCGTATTGCCGAACCACATCAGGAAGTTCATCAGCCCAACCAGACCGCGCGCTGTCCAGACATTGGAAAGCCAGCGCACCGGCTCGGCCACAATGCCGAGCTTGAGCAGGATCGAGTTGATCGGCCCTGTCTCCGCGTTTGAAAACAGGGTAAAGAACAGCATGGCGAACGCCGATGCCATGATAAGGTTGGGCATATAAATGACGGTCTTGAAGAAGCCCTGAAACCGCAGCTTCAACCGAAGATCGGTAAACCACGCCGCCAGCACCAACGATACAATAATCTGCGGGATAAAGCCCATCAGCCACATGACCATGGTATTGCTGAAATACTTCGGCACCTCTTTGATCATGGCGGCATAGTTTTTCAGCCCCACAAAGTTGGGGCCGATGATCTTTAAGCCGCTGCGGAAATACTCAAAGAAGGAATAGTAGATGGTCGTTGCCAGCGGCCAAAACTGGAAGATGAAAAAGGTAATAAAGAACGGCGCCAGAAATATATAGCCCCATTTGGCGTAGCTCATGCCCTTTCTCTTTGTTTTCATAGGTCTCGCCCTCCTTAGCTGTGTGGGCATTGCCCTGCTGGGGGCAGAGCCTTTCAAAATCTGATAAAAACAAAACCAGGGGCGGGCGTCTCTCCCCGCCCCTGGCATGGCGTTTGCGGTTCAGTTCGTTTTGTTCAAGGTAATACCGCATAATTCTAAGTGCCGATACGGCGAGCGAGGTGCCGCAGCCGCCGGAGCGGTGCTTAAGCCGTCAGGCGGGAATTGTGCGGTGTTGCCTTAAGGTCACACAGGTATTTATGCGGGCCATTCGACGCTTGTCAGCTCGGGATACTTAACCTTGATCTGATCCTCAAAGTTCTTCTTCGCGGTCTCAAGGTCAACCGTACCGTCAAAGTAATCCTTGAAGCAGCTCTGGAAGGTCTCGTTGCAGCCCTGATCATACGGACCGGCGTTGGACATATCAATGGTAGGTGCAACCTCTGCAAAGAGGGCAATGTGGTTCTGGCCGCCGAGGAATGCGGAGCCGAAGTTCGGGTCAGCTGCGATGGAATCCATAGCGCTCTTGCAGTTGGTGTAGTCCTGCGTATCCTCGGTGATCTTGGTCATGATGTCGGCATCGCAGGTCAGAGAGTACATGACATCCTTGATCGTGGGGATGTTGTCGGTGCCGGCTGCTGCGCAGATCCAAGTGCCGCCCCAGTAATACGGCTGAGGACCCTGACAGACTGCGTAATCGCCGAAGATACCGTTGCCGACTTCCTGCTTGCCTCCCTCAGACTCAGGCGTGGCCAGAGAGTTGCCCAGCAGCGTGAAGTTGATGCCCCAAGTGGAGTAGAAGAAGCCGAAAACCTTGCCGGCAGGGCCCTGATCGGCGGCCCACTGGTCGCTCCACAGGCTGGTCTTGTTGTTGTAGCCGTTATCGGTGTAGGTCTTGGTCTGATCGACCCAGTTCATAATGTTGGGGTCGACCTTGACGGTCGTGCCGTCCACCCAACCGGCGGAAACATTGTTGGAGAAGGTGCGGTAGGAATCATCGTAGCCGGAGAGCATCTTGTAGCCCTTGGAAGCGGCCTTCTCGGCCACATCGTTGAACTTATCCCAATCGCTCAATGCGGCCTGAACCTCGGTCGGGTCATCGGTGCCCAGCACATCCTTGGCGATGGAGCGGCGGTAGGCAAACAGGCCCGGGGTCGCCTGCCATGTGGTGCCCTTCTGCACGCCATCCACGGTAACGATGTCCTTGGTGTACTGGTACTGATCCTTGAGATCATCATCGGTCAGGCCGACATCCTTCTTGACATCCAGCGTATATTCGGAATCCACATATTTCAGCGCATAGTCCGCCTCGATCAGGAAGATGTCGATCTTGTCATCGGCAGCGGCACTGTCCTGCTTGAGCAGGGCCTCGTCCAGCTTGTTCTGGTAGTTATTGTTATCATTGGGGTTGATGGTCCACTTTACGGTGACACCGTTATCCAGCGTCGTGGTGGACTTGTCGGCGGCGATCTCCTTGACGCCGGGGTAATAGTCATTGAAGCGGGACTGGAATTCATCGTTCCAGCACCAGATGTTCAGGACCTTGCCCTCCTCTGCGGCTGCATCGGCAGCAGGCTCTGCGGCCGTGCTGCTGGCTTCGGTAGAGGTCGAATCAGCGGCAGGGGCTGCGGACGAGCTTGCGGCGCCTCCGCCGCAGCCTGCCAGCAAGGTGGCTGCCATTGCAGTGGCGGTCAATAAACTCATTGCCTTTTTCATAATGTCTTTTCCTCCTTTTAAAAAAGAACTCATGTATGAATCAGATATTGTGACCCGCATCCTCGCGGGTTTGAACCTATGGATTGGGGACATCGACGGACTGCCCTTTCAGCAGGCTGCCGGAGATCAGCTTCTGCTCCGGCAATGCCGTGCGCGGGGATTCGATCTGCTCGATAAGCAACTCTGCCGCGGCGCGGCCCAGCGCTTCGGTGTCCTGCCGGTAGGTGGTCAGCTGCGGGGACATGATCTGCGAAATCAGGTTGCCGTCATAGCCGGCCACCGAAATATCCCGCGGAATCAGAAGTCCTTCCTGCCGGATCGTCTGGATGCCGCCGATGGCGGAGAAGTCATCCGGGAAGAGGATCGCCGTGGGGCGCTGCGGCAATGCCAGCAGCTGACGGGTCGCAGCGGCGCAGCTTTTCGCATCGCGGTAGGTGCTCGGCACGATGTATGCGTCCGGCACCGTGATTCCATGGGCGGCGCAGGCACGGTAGAAACCGACCAGGCGCTTCTGGGTGACTGCGCTGTGATTCTCACCGTGGATATAAGCGATTCGCTCATGCCCCAGCGCGGCAAGCTGATCCACTAACTTGTGGACACCATCGGTGTTATCGGAAAGTACGGCAGCCCGGTTGTTAAAGACATGGTCGACTGTGACGATCGGCAGGTTGCTGTTGGCCAGCTCAATGACCTCCGGGTCATCGAACTTGATGCAGGCAGCGATCACGCCGTCAACGCCGCGGTAGCGGCAATGCTCTAAATAGCTGGAGTGGCCGTGGCCAATGTTGTGGTTGATAAAGGTGATATCATAGCCTCTGCCCTCGGCGTGGCGTTTGAAGCTGTCCAGGACAGCCGCGAAGAACTCATGCGTCAGACCGCTTTGTGCCTCGTCCACGAAAAGGACGCCCAGATTATAGGTACGGTTCGTTTTTAAGGCCCGCGCTGCGGAGTTTGGCATGTAGCCGATCTGCCTTGCAGCCTCACGCACCTTTTCTTTGGTAGCCTGACTGATATCGTTGTGACCGTTCAGAGCCTTGCTCACGGTAGCCACCGAGACCCCGCATGCCTTTGCGATGTCTTTGATGGATGCCATGATATCGCCTCCTTGCATATTCCTTAATCGTTTTCGCATCTTCACTATACAACATGTCAACCATAAAATCAATGCCTTTTTGGCATTTTTTGTGCATTTCGATTCGATTTGGCGATTTGCAAAAAGCCAAAACACCTGTTTTGGTAATTTCGTTTGGAGTTTCGCTGAAAAAGGGACATAATTTGCGCCCCGGCTTGCCGTTTTTACACTTTTCGGCCCGGTGATGCAGACCCAAATTTGCTCTTTATGGTGCCACAACCGGAAAACACTCTTATATAAAATAGGTGGCATTCGATTTTCGTGCCAATTTTCGGTTTTCAAAATTGTGAAACTTGCCAAATCATCGTTAAATTCAGCTGCAGCCCTTGCAATTATCCGGAAAACGCGGTATTGTAAGGGTAATAACTTAATCGTTTTCGACTTGAACTCACGATTTTATCTGCTTTCCATAAGTAAGGAGAGGGTCTCTATGAAGTTCGGTCATTTTTCCGATACCGCACGCGAATATGTCATCACCACGCCGCGCACGCCGCTGCCGTGGATCAACTATCTGGGCAGCGAGGCATTCTTCAGCCTTGTTTCCCACACGGCCGGTGGGTACAGCTTTTACAGGGATGCCAAGCTGCGGCGTATCACTCGCTACCGCTACAATAACGTACCTGCGGACTCTAACGGCCGGTATTACTATATTAAGGATGGCGATACCGTCTGGAATCCCGGCTGGCAGCCCACCCAGACCGAGCTGGACAGCTATGAGTGCCGCCACGGCCTCGGGTACAGCATCATTACCGGCAAAAAGAACAGTCTGACCGCGAAGCTGGAGCTGTTTGTGCCGGTAGGCGACAACTGCGAGATCGACCGTCTGGTGCTGACCAACGAGAGTGATGTACCGAAATCGTTTACTATATTCAGCTATCTGGAGTTCTGCCTCTGGAATGCTGTGGACGATTCCACCAACTTCCAGCGCAATTTCTCTACCGGCGAAGTCGAGGTCGAGGACAGCACCATCTACCACAAGACCGAGTACCGCGAGCGCCGCAACCATTACGCATTGTTCACCGTCAACACGCCCATTGACGGCTTTGACACGAGCCGGGACGCCTTTTTAGGCGCATGGCGCAGCAATGCGAATCCCGAGGTCGTGGAAAACGGCCGTTGCACCAACTCTGTTGCCCACGGCTGGGCACCCGTTGGCGTGCATCAAGTCAATGTCACCCTGCAGCCCGGCAAAAGCCGCAGCCTGATTTTTGTTTTGGGCTATATAGAAAACCCGGAGGACGAGAAGTGGGCCGCGCCCGGCGTCATCAATAAGACCCGCGCCCAGGCGATGGCTGCCCGCTATGCCACGGATGCGCAGGTCGATGCGGCACTTGCCAGGCTGCACGACCACTGGAACAACCTGCTGTCCACCTACTCGGTCAAGAGCAGCGATGAAAAGCTCGACCGCATGGTCAACACCTGGAACCAGTACCAGTGCATGGTCACCTTCAACATGAGCCGCTCTGCCAGCTATTATGAGAGCGGCACCGGCCGCGGCATGGGCTTCCGCGATTCCTGTCAGGATCTGCTCGGCTTTGTGCATCTGATCCCCGCCCGCGCGCGGGAGCGCATTCTGGACATTGCCGCCACCCAGTTCCCCGACGGCAGCGCCTACCACCAGTACCAGCCGCTGACGAAAAAGGGCAACATGGACATCGGCTCCGGCTTCAACGATGACCCGCTGTGGCTGATTGCTGCCGTGTACGCCTATCTGGGCGAGACGGGCGACTACTCGATTCTGGACGAACCGGTGGACTTTGACAACGACCACAGCCTTGCACAGCCGCTGCTTGAGCATCTGCGCCGCAGCTTCGGCTATCTGCGCACCCACAAGGGGCCGCACGGTCTGCCGCTGATTGGCCGCGCCGACTGGAACGACTGCCTGAACCTGAACTGCTTCAGCAAAGAGCCGGGCGAAAGCTTCCAGACCACCGGCCCGAGCGAGGGTCCTGTAGCCGAGAGCGTGTTCATCGCCGGTATGTATGTCAAGTACGGCAACCAGTTTGCCGAAATTCTTGACAGCACCGGCCACACCGACGAAGCTGCCGCCGTGCGCGCCGAGGCTGCAGAGATGGAACATACCGTACTGACTGCCGGTTGGGACGGCAGCTGGTTCCGCCGCGCCTACGATGCCTTTGGCCATGTGATCGGCGGTGAGGAATGCGAGGAAGGCAAGATCTTCATCGAGCCGCAGGGTATGTGCGTCATGGCAGGTATCGGCGTAAAAACCGGCGAAGCCGTGACGGCTTTGCAGAGCGTGAAAGACAAGCTCGACACAAAGTACGGCATTGTGCTGCTGCAGCCCGCCTACACGAAGTACCATCTCGAACTGGGCGAAATTTCCAGCTATCCCCCGGGATACAAGGAGAACGCAGGCATCTTCTGTCACAACAACCCATGGGTCAGCTGTGCCGAGACTGTAGTCGGCCATGGTGACCACGCGTTTGAGATCTACAAAAAGACCTGCCCGGCATACATTGAGGACATCAGTGAGATCCACCGCACCGAGCCGTATGTCTACAGCCAGATGGTGGCTGGCCGCGACGCCGCCACCTTTGGCGAAGCAAAAAACAGCTGGCTGACCGGCACGGCGGCCTGGACCTTTGTGGATGTGAGCCAGTATATTCTGGGCATCCAGCCCACACTGGCCGGGCTGAAGATCGATCCCTGCATCCCGCACGAGATGGACGGCTTTACCCTGCGCCGTGTCTGGCGCGGGGCAACCTATGAAATCGTTGTGGAGAACCCTGACCATCTGGAAAAGGGAGTCAAAGCCATGACCGTGGACGGCAAGCCCGTAAGCGGCAACATTCTCTCCCCTGTTCCCGCCGGCTCAACCGTAGAGGTCAAGATCGTCATGGGCTGACCGCCCGCCTTTTACCGCAAAGCAGCAGCCCGCAGTGGGCTGCTGCTTTTTCTGTACGGTCTTTATACACCGGCGTGCTGCTTCGCGAACCAGAAAACTCCCTTATCCTGCTGCGCGCGCAGCAGAATAAGGGAGTATTTTTTGTGTGCAGCCTGTCAGCTATGGTTATTCCGCGAGCATTTCTCTGCATCGATCGCAAGCACGACCATCAGCGCGCAGAGGGCATCTCTTAGAGGAAACAAACACATAGCGAGGGGCCATACCGTGCCTTTTCACAGATTTTTTCCGTTCGTTTCGGCCACCTTGGCGTACCAGGCAGCACTGTCCTTGGGGGTGCGTTTGCCGGTTGCGTAATCGAGATAGATCAGACCAAAGCGCTCGTTATAGCCCTCGCTCCACTCAAAATTATCCAGCAGTGACCAGTGGAAATAGCCGCGCACATCCACGCCACTGTCAATCGCGCGGCGCAGCGCCAGAAGATAGCGGTGGGTGAAGTCAATGCGCGCAGGGTCATGCACCTTGCCGTCCAGATGGATGCTGTCGGTGCAGGAAAGGCCGTTCTCGGTGATGTAGATGGGCAGACCGTACCGCTCCCAGATAAAGCGTGTCCCCCACTCCATCGACTCCGGGGTGATGGGCCAGCCGATGGCTGTGCGCGGATGTCCTGCGGCCCGGGGGCAGAATTCCGGCTTGCCGTTTGCCCCGGCGCGCACCATGACGGAGTTGTAGATGTTCATCCCGATGAAATCCAGCCTGCCCAGTGGCAGAGCGTCCAGCTGCTCCTGCGGGATGGCATCCACCACACGCTGGGCCTGACCGCCCGCGATCACAGGCCAGCCGCGCCCGCACAGCGGATCAAGTGCCGGGGCATAGGTGAAGGTCCAGTCTCCGTCCGCCAGCGCAAAGGTTGCCTCGCGGGCCGCCGCAATATCGGCAGGGTCGTCTGTTGCCGGGGTGCAGATGCGCCCTGTCGGGGCCATGCCGACCCGGGCATCGGGGTCAGCCCTGCGGATTGCATCGGCCGCAAGGCAGTGGGCGTAGATCGTGTTGTGCCACGCTGTAAACACCGAGCCGTCATCCAGACGGAAACCGGGTGCGTGTACACCGCTGCTGTAGCCCAGCCCCACGCTGCACTGCGGCTCATTGAGGGTAAAATAGTACCGCACCCGCCCCTTAAAGTGTGCGGCCACCGCGGCGGCGTACCCGGCGAAGGCTTTTGCCGTATCGGCATTCAGCCAGCCGCCCTTGTCCTGCAGGGCTTGCGGCAGATCCCAGTGGTAGAGCGTGACATAAGGCTCGATCCCTGCCGCAAGCAGCGCATCGACCAGCCGGTCATACCAGGCAAGACCTGCCGGGTTGACTGCCCCCGTGCCCTGCGGGAAGATGCGCGGCCAGGCAATCGAGAACCGGTACGCCTTCAGGTGCATCTCTTTCAGCAGTGCAATATCCTCTGCCCAGCGGTGATAGCTGTCGCAGGCGATGTCCCCTGTATCACCGTTCTTTGTTTTGCCCGGCGTATGGCTGAAGGTATCCCAGATGGACAGTCCCCTGCCATCCTCATGCACTGCGCCCTCGACCTGATAGGCTGCGGTTGCCGCGCCCCAGACGAAATTTTCCGGAAATGACATCGTGTATTCCTCCGTTCTTTCTGTCGTTTTCTTTTTTCGCATAAACACCAAAAAAGGTGCAGCGCAAGCGCACTGCACCTCCGTAAGTATTATTTTACCCTTTTACGCTGCCGAGCGCAATGCCGCGGACAATGTACTTGGAAAGAATCAGATAGACTAACACGGCTCTCTGAAAACGCCATGACTATATTCTTTTTTTTCTTGCCATTTAAGAAGGTGCGTTACCCCGTTCCCGGAAAAAAGAGCATCGCCGTGATGACCACGCGCGTGGAGGAAGGGGAATAATAGCAGCACTTTGGAAAGTGAATCAGAACGGATTCACTTTTTCGAGTCAAGATTTTGGGATGAATCTAAACTGATTCACTCTGGAGCATATACGAATTTGTATGCGTATCCGCTTTGATTACTCCCGCTTTGAGCGGGAACATGTTTTGCTAGCATAGCGTTTGGATATCCACAAACGCATTTCTGGGGTGTCCCCCAGACCCCCGGCACAGTTCTTGCGTGACGATAGTGACGCTGATGACGCTTGTGACGCTGTTTTGGGGATATCCCTATACCATATCCCGGATTCAGCGTCATTAGCGTCATCTGCGTCATTCTGATT
>ERZ827498.4661-NODE-4661-length-10581-cov-2.647729_pt1 | contig 10581 bp, 6 predicted proteins | sample MGYA00519865_ERZ827498 | MGnify/ENA primary metagenome ERZ827498 (study PRJEB31778, sample SAMEA3449328) | human gut metagenome | biome: human gut; feature: human-associated habitat; material: faeces | place: United Kingdom | collected 2010/2012 ...
CTTGATTTGCGTTCCCCCAAGTGGCGTATGGTCTATATTCGAATACGTAACGACGCGCGAGGTGGAACCCGATGAGGCCAAGTAGTCTCCATAGTCGGTCGCTCCATCCTCCACGTCGAAGGCGAAATACTGTTTGTTCGCGAAATCTATTCCGCATACAGCCGACGTTGATTTCACCATGAACCAGTTTCCGCACCATGAAGGGGCTGCGGATGGCGTCCTTGGGAAGCGGAACCAGGTCGATCCGCTGTAAGATAGAGCGTTGAATTTTGCGGTTGAAGCCGCTGAGAGCGCATTGTTCTCGGCGAGGGTTCGAGGCTCTTCTTCCGTTGAGCTTGAACCGTTCGGATTTGCGGCTCCTTCCGAGAGAACCCCGGTTGAAACCTCTCCAGCCGGGGTATATGTGCCGAGGTTGGCGATGCCTCCGCCGTAGTTGTAGATGCTCTCGAAGCTGAAGGTGAAACCTGTTTCGCCGAAACCCGCCTCAAGCGGTTTCATGGAGGCGGGAAGGACGAGCGCGTCGGTTACCGCTCCGGTCGAAGCGTTGATGTTCGTGAGTTGGTAGTACGTTCCCGACGTGTCCGCGCGCGGTGTGATGGTGACGGAGTCTGCGCCTGCGTAGGGCGCGGTCGCCATGCGTCCGTGCGAGGTGTAGACGGTTTCGGAATTGGATGAGCCGAATGCGGCGCGCTTGAGGAGGGAGTCCTCTGTTTTCGCCGGACCGTCCTTGCGCGGGATGCACTGCCAAAACGCATGATCGCCGACGGCGGCGAGGGTCGGCATCTCCCAGTCGCTATCGCCCTCTTCTGCGAGTGCGGGCGTGCCGATGGACGAGCCGTCGGAGCTTGCGTGGTAGATCCGCCAGGTTCCTTCGAGGATGTCGGCTTCCGTCCAGACGACGCCTTTCGAGCATGCGCGGACGTCGTAGATCTCGAACCCTTCGGATTCCCCGACTGCGTTGGACACCACGGTGACGTAATTCCCCGTGCCCAGGGCTAACAAGGCGATTTGCGCGAGAGGCTTGGAGGTTTCCGTGGGAAGGAGGCAGGCTGCGATGTCGTCGTTCGCCCAGACGAGCGAACCGTACGGTAGCTCGACGGATGCGGAAAGCGACATGACGCTTGAGGCGTCTTCTATTTGCGCGCAGTCTTCAGAGGTGAAAACTGCGTTCTCGGGGACGTTGAGGGTCGTGACGTCGCCCGGATCTTCGTTGGATTGCATGTATGCGTAACCGCCGCCGAGAGCGGCGAGTGCGGCGACGCCGGCAACGCCATAGAGGAAGTGGCGCCGTGTCAGCAGCACCTCTCCTGCGCCGGGAACATTGAGCTCGACTCCGCTTGCGCCGTTTGTTCGAGGCGTGACGCTCCGGGCGCTGTGAACGCCGGGCGCGTTGTTCTTGCTTCGAACGGGTTTTGCTCCAGATCGCCTGCGAGACGTCGAAACGGACGGCTGCCGTTTCGCGGGTTGGTTCGTCGGCGTTATAGCAGATGGACGCGATGAATGGCTATTTCTCGTTTTCTTCTGTGGCATGGGTGTATTGTGTCATTTCACGTACAGCTGATCGCCATGAGCGGGGCAAACGCTACAATAAACGCAAATGCCACCTGCGTGGTGCGCGTTTACGATGAAACGAGCTTAAGGAGAGATCCATGAGCAATGAAACACGACGCATCCTCCTCGTGGAGGACGAGAAGAATATCCGCGATGCGGTCACCGCGTATCTCGAGCGCGAAAATTACTGGGTCACGGCTGTCGGAGACGGCCAGGAGGCCCTTGACGAGTTCTCCAAGCATCACTTCGACCTGGTTATCTTGGATTTGATGCTTCCTCGCGTTCCCGGCGAACGCGTGTGCCGCGTCATTCGCGACACGTCCGACGTCCCGATCATCATGCTGACCGCCAAGGGAGAGGTCGAGGATCGTATCATCGGCCTCGAGCTCGGCGCGGACGACTACCTCGTCAAGCCGTTCAGCCCCCGCGAGCTGGTCGCCCGTGCTCGCGCATTGCTTCGTCGCGTGCACGCCGACTCCGAGCCCCAGCGCGAAGTGCTCGAGTTCGGCGAGCTGACGATCGACGTTTCCGGCCACAAGGTCCTCGTCTCCGGCGAGGAGATAGACCTGACCGCCAGCGAGTTCAAGCTTTTGACCACGTTGTCTCGCTACCCTGGGCGCGTTTACTCCCGTATGGAGCTGGTGGAGAAGGTGCTCGGGTACGATTTCGAGGGCTACGAGCGCACTATCGACTCGCACGTGAAGAATCTTCGCGCGAAGATCGGCGACAACCCGCGCAACCCTAAATGGCTGCACACGGTGCACGGCGTGGGCTACCGCTTTGAGGATCCCACCAAAAACGGTCAGTAGAGCGCGCGCTCTCATCCCGTGATCTCATGGTCGTAAGCAGGTTGTCGTAAGGCGTCCTCTTGCGACCATTGTTTGTTTACCGGCAGGTATGTTTAAGGAGCCTGGGTGAAAGCATCTCCCGATTCCACTCCGTCGACCGACCGCGTCATGGTCAGCAATGCGGAGCCGAAAATCCCGACCGTCGATATGGGCGTGGTCGATTCCGCGCCGCGTAAGAAGAAGCGCGCGAAGGTTCGCTGGTCGAGCTTCTCCTACACGACGCGCATGACGCTCGCTTTCGCCTTCATTGCCGCGATGACGGCGTTAGTGGCGATCGGCGTGGTGTCGTTTGTATGGGAGCAGCACTTCCAGACGTATACAGCGGATAACATGGAGACGCTTGCCGACACGACCGCGAACCGCATTGCGGACAACTACGAGCACACGGGGGATTTGTGGAACCCCGACACCACCAAACCCGCAGCTCAGGCAACCGAGATGACCTCGGGCGTCGGCGTGAAGGTGATAGATGCGCAGGGCGGCGTGCCCTATGATTCCTCGATTACGGCGGGCAAGGAATCGGGGGGATTGCAGAAGTCCTTCGAGCCGAAGGACTCGTCGCAGGTCGCGATGGCCAACATCATCGTCGACGGAAAGGCGATTGGATCCGTTCATATCTGGGTATACGGGTCCGATACGCTCATGCGCCAGCCCGATCAGGAGTTTCGGAATAACTCTTATCAGGCTATGCTCCTCGCGTCCGTCGTCGCGATGATCCTGGCGTCGTGCATCGGGTATCTCTTCGCGAGGAATCTGGTCGCGCCGATCAACTGCATGACCAAGACGGCCCGCGCGATCAAGGAGGGCGACCTTTCGGCGCGTACGGACTTGCACGGAGAAGACGAGATCGCGCGTTTGGGCGAGACCTTCGACGCGATGGCGGAGTCGGTGGAGAAGGACCGCGAGCTGGAAAGGCGCCTGACGACCGACGTGGCGCACGAGCTGCGGACGCCGCTCATGGCCATCCAGGCGACGGTGGAGGCGATGGTGGACGGCGTGTACGAGGCTGACGAGGAAAGGCTGGTCACGGTCAACTCCGAGGTTCAGCGTCTTTCTCGTTTGGTCGATGCGCTGCTCAAGCTTTCGCGATTGGAGAGCAGGTCTCAGCCGATGAAGGAGGACATCGTCGATGTGGGCGAGCTCATCGAGGGCATCGTCTCTACGCACGAGATGTTCGTTTCCGACTCGGGCCTGACGCTTGATTACCATGCCGAGGACAACGTCTTGGTGGTCGGCGATCCCGACATGATCAGGCAGGCGACAGCCAACCTCATCTCGAACGCCGTTCGCTACACCCCCGAGGGCGGGCATATCGATGTGACCGTTCGCCGTGGCGACATCATGGCATCGATAGCGGTCAAGGACACCGGCATCGGCCTCACGCGTGAAGAGGCGAAGATGGTGTTCTCGCGGTTCTGGCGCGCCGACGCCGGCAGGACGAGGGAAAGCGGCGGATTGGGCGTGGGTCTTGCCGTGGTGAAGGAGATCGTCGATCGTCACGGCGGTTGGGTTCAGGTCGAGGGTGAAAAGGGCGAGGGCGCCTGCTTCACCATCCACATTCCGCTCTACGATCCTGAGCGCGCTCGGCAGGCGGAGAAGGCCGCAGCGCGTGGCGGTCGCCAGAAGCAGCAGAAGAACCGCGCGCGCGACGCTCGCTGACAGGGTTCGCCCCGCAAGCGCCGTGCGCTGCCCGGGGATTTGGAGCCCGCCTTCGGATTGGACGCCGAGGGCGGGCTTTTTGCGCGTCGGGTGCTTTTCGTCTCGCGGGCGGAGTCCTGCGCCCGCTCCGTCTCGCGGCGGCGGGAGAGTTTGAGACTGTCTGCGTTCGCGGGCGCGTATGAACGTGGGCCGTGGGCGTGGGTGCGGGCACGAGCTGAATAATGCGGGGAATTGCAGGATGCGCGCGCAATGGGGGCGATATTGCGCAATAATGAGGAGATACGCAAAGAACCGAGAGGAGCGTCAAGGAGCACCATGTCGCAGCGAAACCCGATGAACGAACGTTACCAGTCCGAGGAGCATACCGGCGTCTCGCGAAAGAGCGCCGCATCCGCCAAGCCGAAGGCAAAGGCGGCGGCTTCGGTGATCGTGCAATCGAGCGAGAAGTCGCCGCAGCAGAAAAAGGCCGAGCGCAAGGAGGAGAAGCGCAGGCTGAGGGACGAGCAGCGCGAGCTCGACCGTAAATACTACAATCCCGACACCAAGCGCTATAAGAACCTGAGGCGCGCCTGGTGGGCTTGCCTCATCGGCGCGATCCTGTGCACCTTCGCATCGTTCTTCGGTCGAGGGCTGTTCCCCGATTGGCTTTCGCTGGTCACGCTGTTTCTGGCTTACGCTCTTATCATCCTGGCCTTCTACATCGACTTCTCGAAGATCCGCAGGGAGCGCCGCGCTTATCAGGAGCGTATGATCGCGCTTGAGGAGAAGCAGAAGAAGGCCGAGCGCGCGGCGGCTCGCTCCGGGCAGCAGCACCAGGGGAAGAAGGGATCGGGTAAAAACGCCAGCCGAAACCCCAAGGTTCAGGCCAAGGCCGCAGAGAAAAACGCGGAGGAGACGGCGAGCGAGGAGGCTCCCGAAAAGGAGACGCCGAAGAAGGGCTTGTTCGGGGGCGGGCTTCGCCTTTCCGGCCGCAAGGAGAAGGCCGAGAAGCAGGCTGCGAAGGATGCTGAGGAAGCCCGCAAGGCCGGCGCCGAGAACGAGGGCGAATAACGAGTGATCAACCTGCGATCATGCGCATGATCGTAGTCAAACCGAGCGATTGACGGCAACGAGCGGAAAGGGTGGGACCGGTGGTCTTACGCGTCTATGTTGAGAAGAAGCCCGGCTTCGACGTTGAGGCTCAGCAGCTGAAAAGCGAGCTGAAGGACATCTTGGGCGTGAGCGCCTTGAGCGGTTTGCGCTTGGTGAACCGCTACGATGTGGAGGGTATCTCGAAGGAGCTCTTCGAGCAATGCGTTCCCACGGTGTTCAGCGAGCCCCAGTCCGACACGGCTACGTACGAGGCGCCCGCCGCCGACGGTGCCGCTGTGTTCGCGGTGGAGTTCCTGCCTGGTCAGTTCGACCAACGCGCCGATTCCGCAAGCGAGTGCATCCAGCTCATCAGCCAGGGTGAGCGCCCCTTGGTGCGCTCGGCGAAGGTGTATTACCTTGAAGGCGCATTGACCGCCGAAGACGTCGATGCCATCAAGCACTACGTTATCAACCCCATCGAGGCGCGCGAGTCGTCGCTCGATGAGCGCGAGACGCTGGTGATGACGTATCCCGAACCCGCCGACGTCGAGGTCGTCGATGGGTTCACCGATCTTGACCCCGAGGGTCTTGCGGCGTTTATCGCCGATCGCGGATTGGCCATGGACCTGGCCGATATCGAGTTCTGCCAGCGGTACTTCGCCGATGAGGGGCGCAACCCCACCATCACCGAGATCAAGATGATTGACACGTATTGGTCGGATCATTGCCGTCATACGACGTTCGGCACGGTGCTCACCGACTTTGAAATCGCCGACGCGGCGGTGAAGGCTGCGTTCGAGAAGTATTTGCAGATGCGTCATGAGCTCGGTCGCGATGAGAAGCCCATCTGCCTGATGGACATGGGCACCATCGGCGCGAAGTGGCTGAAGGCTCACGACATGCTGAACAACCTGGACGAGTCCGAGGAGATCAACGCCTGCACGGTGAAGTGCAAGGTCGACGTGAACGGCGAGGTTCAGGACTGGCTGTACTTGTTCAAGAACGAGACTCACAACCACCCCACCGAGATCGAGCCGTTCGGCGGCGCGGCTACGTGCGTGGGCGGCGCGATCCGCGATCCCTTGAGCGGGCGCAGTTACGTCTACCAGGCCATGCGCGTGACGGGCGCGGCTGATCCGCTGGTTCCGGTGAGCGAGACTATTCCGGGCAAGCTTCCGCAGCGCAAGCTGGTGACGACGGCCGCAGCGGGTTATTCGTCTTACGGCAATCAGATCGGCCTGGCTACCGGTCAGGTTCACGAGTTGTACCATCCCGGCTATGCCGCCAAGCGCATGGAGATCGGAGCGGTGGTCGGCGCGACTCCCGCGGATCACGTGCGTCGCGAGACGCCCGCCCCGGGCGATGTGGTGGTGCTGCTGGGCGGCCGCACGGGCCGCGACGGCATCGGCGGCGCGACCGGCTCCTCCAAGGCGCACAACATGGATTCGCTTGAAAGCTGCGGAGCCGAGGTGCAGAAGGGCAACGCTCCTATCGAGCGCAAGATCCAGCGCCTGTTCCGTCGCGGCGACGCATGCCGCATGATCAAGCGCTGCAACGACTTCGGCGCGGGCGGCGTGAGCGTGGCCATCGGCGAGCTGGCGGACGGTCTGTACGTCAACCTCGATGCCGTTCCGAAGAAATACGAAGGCCTCGACGGCACCGAGCTTGCCATCGCCGAGTCCCAGGAGCGCATGGCGGTTGCCTTGGCGGCCGATGACGTCGACGCGTTCATCGCGCTGGCTCATGAGGAGAATCTTGAAGCGACGCCCGTGGCGAAGGTGACCGAGGAGGCACGTGTGCGCATGGACTGGCGCGGCAAGACCATCGTGGACGTGTCGCGTAAGTTCTTGGCGAGCAACGGCGCGCCGAAGCACCAGCGCGTGAGCGTTCCCGAGCAGGGCGCGTATTCCCGCACGTGGGAAGGCGATACGCTCGAGGAGCGCATGACCGCGTTGGTCACCGACATCAACGTGGCTTCCAACAAGGGCCTCTCCGAGCGCTTCGACTCCACTATCGGCGCGGCGACGGTGCTCATGCCCTTCGGCGGCAAGTATCAGCTGACGCCTTCCCAGGCGATGGTGGCGAAGTTCCCCGTGTTCGGCGAGACCACCACGTGCTCGGGTTTGGCATGGGGATTCAATCCGTATCTCACCGAGGCGGATCAGTTCACGGGCTCTTATTTGGCGGTTGTCGAGTCGGTGGCGAAACTGGTCGCCGCGGGCTTCAAGCGCAAGGACGCCTACCTTACGTTCCAGGAGTATTTCGAGAAGCTGCGCCAGGATCCTGAGCGCTGGGGCAAGCCCGCGGCGGCGGTTCTGGGCGCGCTCATGGCGCAGATCGATTTGGGCGTGGGCGCCATCGGCGGCAAGGACTCCATGTCGGGCAGCTTCGAGGAGCTTGACGTTCCGCCGACTCTGGTGAGCTTCGCCACGGCGGTCGGCAAGGTCGATCGCGTGACCAGCCCCGAGTTCAAGGACGCGGGTCATGCCGTTTACGCCGTGAAGCCGAAGTACGGTGCCGAGGGCAAGCGCTCGGTTGAGGCGTCCGTGCCGAACAACGAGGCTTCGGCGGGCATCGGCGCGCGTCTCGGGGGCGGCGGCATCGTGTTCCAGGGCGGGTTCGCCGGAAGCGATCTTATCCCCGAGCCCATGAGCGAGGGCTTCGCGATGAACGTCATCGAGGAGCTGATCGGCAGCCGCGCGGCGTTGTCCGTCTCGACGATCGGATACGGCGGTGCCGCGGAGGCGCTGTTCAAGATGTGCGTCGGCAATGGAATCGGCTTCGAATGCGTCGAGGGCGTCGATGCGGACGAGCTGTTCGCCCCTGCTTATGGATCGTTTATCCTGGAGAGCTCCGACGGAGCGAACACGGCGCGCTTGCAGTCGAGCGGTTATTACGAAGTCGAGCTGATCGGGCATACGATCGAGGCGTACGAGTTCCGCGCGGGCGGCGAGGCCGTCGATCTTGCGAAGCTTCAGGAGGCGTGGGAAAGCGGCATCGAGTCGGTGTTTCCGTACCGCACCTCCGGGGAAGAGCGCGCCGGGGCGCCTGCTGTCGAAGCGATCTCGTTTGAGGCGAAGGCCCCGCATGTGTTCGCGGGTCCCGCTGTCGCACGTCCTCGCGTGATCATCCCGGTGTTCCCGGGTAACAACTGCGAGTACGATTCCGCGCGTGCGTTCGAGCGCGCGGGAGCTGTGGCAGACGTGTTCGTCGTGAACAACCTGACGCCCGATGCGGTTGCCGAGAGCACGCGCGAGCTGGCGCGCCGCATTCGCGAGAGCCAGATCGTCATGATTCCCGGCGGCTTCTCGGGAGGCGACGAACCCGACGGCTCGGCGAAGTTCATCACGGCGTTCTTCCGTTCTCCCGAGGTGACCGAGGCGGTTCGCGAGCTTCTGCAAAAGCGCGACGGGCTGATGCTCGGTATCTGCAACGGCTTCCAGGCGTTGGTGAAGCTGGGGCTGGTTCCCTATGGCGACATCCGCCCGATGGATGCTGATTGTGCCACGCTTACGTTCAACAACATCGGCCGTCATCAGAGCCGTCTGGTGCGCACGCGCGTGGCGAGCACGCTTTCGCCGTGGATGAGCAAGATGCAGGTGGGAGATATCCATACCGTGGCCATCAGCCATGGCGAGGGGCGTTTCGTGGCGCCGGAGACGCTGCTCGACCAGCTGGTCGAAGGCGGCCAGGTCGCTACGCAGTACGTCGACGAGGCAGGCGTGCCGTCGATGGATCTTTCCGTGAACCCGAACGGATCCATGCGCGCCATCGAGTGCATCACCAGCCCCGATGGTCGCGTTCTGGGCAAGATGGGTCATTCCGAGCGCAGCGGCGCGGGTTTGTACAAAAACGTTCCCGGCGATCTGTACCAGCCGTTGTTCGAGGGCGGCGTGGCGTACTTCGCGGAATAGCGCGGTTGTTTGACGATCGGCGTCTTCGGCAAGCTTGCGCAAGCGCGAATAGGCGCCGTGATGTCGATGAGCTGCGACGTCGGGCCGGCAGGTGGTGCGACGTCGCCGAGCGGCGACGTCGGGCGAGAATAAAACGTAGGGGGGCGAGTCCGTATGGGCTCGCCTTTCTTGCTGCGCTGGGACGCGGGTGCTTCCGATGAGGAGCGCCTGCGCTCCCCTACAGCTGCGTCTCCTGATAAACCAAGCTGTGGGCGCTTTTCAACCACGCGAAGAGCTCATCGCAGTCGAAGATTTTAACCAGGCTTTCTCCGAAATCTTTCTGGTTGCGTGTGATGAGGCAATCCGCCTTCATGCGCAGCGCGATGTCGGCGAGCAGGGCGTCTTCGGGGTCGCTCCATGAAGTCGAAAGCATCTGGTCGATCTCTCGGTCGCTGACCGGGTAGACGTTCACAAAGGTACGCAGACCTCGCAGCCGTTCGAGTACGTGCGGCATGGCGTTTCGCTTCCCGCCATCTGAGAGCACGTAGACAAGGTCGGTGAACTGGGAAGACGTTGTCCATAGATCGAATTCCCCCAGACGACCTGCGATCATGAGCAGACGCGCCTTTTCATAATACGGATCGCGCTCATCGAGGAAATCGATGATCACGTTGGTGTCGAGGAGGAGCTTCAGGTGGCTCATTCTACATCAGTCCTCGCGCACGCAGCCGTTCGACGCGTATCTCGGCTTTGCTCATATCGTCGAACCGCGAAGCTCGTTTTTCGGAAAGCGCATCGACGAAATCGGCAGCCTGTCTCCAGCGCAGGTCGTCGGGCATTTCGGTTTTTTGTCTAAGGAAGTCGGCGTTTCCTTGGTCGATGACTCGGTCGAAAAGCAGGTTGATGGCCTGCGAGGCGCTGAAGCCCTCTCTATGCAGGATGCGCGTGGCTCGCGACTTCTTTTCTTCGGGCATGCGTCCGGTGACCATGACGTCGCTCATGCGGCCTCCTCTCAGTATGTACAACAAATATCGTACAACATATGAGAGTTTTTTCAACCGCGATGAACGTGGCGCGCGATCAACGCCCGCGCTCGCTTCTCAGGCGCGCCGCCGCGCGATCGACCGCCGCGCCGATGAAGGTCTTGCCCGCGTCGATGAGCGTGTCCCGGTCGGATACCTCGGCCTTCTTGAGCGCATCGACCAAGATGGCGATGCTTTTGCTGCCGCCCGAGAGAAGGTCTCCCGCATCGTCGGCGCCCGACGCCTCGATGGCGCGGAAGACCGATTCGACGACGGCTTCGCGTTCGCGGTCGTCGAATCGCGCGAGCCATGCGCGCAACGAATCGGCCATGAGTTTCGTCGATTCGGGCATCTCGCCGGCGTAGACGAAGTCGTCGAGCGCATCGTCTACCTCCCATGAGAACACGCTGTGCTGGTCGAGTCCTTTCGCACGGCTTTTCACCACATGCACCGGGGCCTGCGATTCCAGCAAAATGCCCACGAACGACTCGGTGGGGATGGTCTTGTGGATGCGGCCTTGAAGTGGCTCGTAGTCCT
>ERZ827498.4664-NODE-4664-length-10576-cov-2.835092_pt1 | contig 10576 bp, 8 predicted proteins | sample MGYA00519865_ERZ827498 | MGnify/ENA primary metagenome ERZ827498 (study PRJEB31778, sample SAMEA3449328) | human gut metagenome | biome: human gut; feature: human-associated habitat; material: faeces | place: United Kingdom | collected 2010/2012 ...
TGGGAGATTTTGTGGAAAAAAACAGAATTGATCTGAGTATCTGTGAAAAGCAGAAATTTTCTTCCTGGAATGATTTTTTTACCCGCAGATTACGCCAGGGAGAACGTCCTGTTGATGAAAGGGAAAAGGTGCTGGTCAGTCCCTGCGATGGTAAGCTTTCTGTTTACAGGATTGATAAAAATTCCCGTTTTTGGATTAAAGATACAGAATATACAGTGGAGCAGCTGCTTCGTAATAAAAGTCTGGCAGAAAGATATCTGGGTGGATATGCCCTGGTATTCAGACTGACAGTAGATGATTATCATCATTTCTGCTATCCTGCAGACGGTAAAAAATCTGATAATGTAGTGGTACCGGGGATTTTCCATACTGTAAATCCTGTAGCAAATGAGGTATATCCTATTTACAGAGAAAATGCCAGAGAATATACTTTGCTGAAAACAGAGAAATTCGGGACTGTACTTATGATGGAAGTAGGCGCCATGATGGTAGGAAAAATCACAAATCTCCATAAAAATCCTGCCACAGTAAAGAAAGGCCAGGAAAAAGGCAACTTCGAATTCGGAGGTTCCACAATAATCCTCCTCATCCAGCCGGGAAAAGTCCGTATTGACTATGATCTGATCGAGAATACAGAAGGGGGATATGAGACTATCGTAAAAATGGGCGAACGAATAGGAGAGTGCAGGAAGTTAAAAAATACAAAGAATCATTACGAAGGCACAATAGAGAATACCTGAACAGGTATTCGCATTTTATTAAAAGATAATAAAAAGCATTTGTGAAGATGCAGAAAGGATATAATAATACTGTTGAATAAACGAAACTATCAGAAAGAACTGGAAAAACTTATAGATCAGGCGCAAAAAGATAACAAGATCCCAAGCCTGTTTCTCCACAGTTGCTGTGCACCCTGCAGCAGTTACGTACTGGAATACCTGTCAAAATATTTCAACATCACAGTATTCTACTACAACCCAAACATCTACCCGGAAGAAGAATATCACAAACGAGTCCATGAAATTACCCGTCTTGTAAACTCCATGGAATTTGAACACCCTGTCAAACTGATAGAGGGTCACTACGACCCACAGGAATTCTTCCAGATGGCAAAAGGCCTCGAAGACCTACCCGAAGGCGGCGAACGCTGCTTCAAATGCTACCGCCTCCGCATGGAAGAAGCAGCAAAACTGGCAGAAGAGGGCGGCTATGACTATTTTACCACCACCCTTTCCATCAGCCCTCTGAAAAACGCAGCCAAGATCAACGAAATCGGTGAAGAACTGGCAGAAATCTACCACGTCCAACACCTCCCATCCGACTTCAAGAAAAAGAACGGCTACAAACGTTCTATTGAGCTCTCCCACGAATACGACCTCTACCGTCAGAACTACTGCGGTTGCGTCTATTCCCGAAGAGAGGCTGAAAACAGAAAATAAAGCAGTAACCACAATTATGTAACATATAGCCAATACCCAGTGAAGAAAAAGAAGGTGTGTTGGGGCGCATTTGAGGGTTCTTGTAATTCTTGGTATTCGGGAATCTGCGTTATGAGCCGACCGTCTCACGTGTCTGAGCGAAGTTTGCAACGGAGCGAGTTTGAGAGGGCGGCTCATGGTTTTAGCAGATTCCCGAATGCCTTAGAATTACAGGGTTCCGAAACTAAGCCTCAACACACCTTCTTTTTCTTCACGTACCTTTTGAATGATTCCAAACTAACTACTTTGCAATACTGAAAAAATATGTTACACTAACACGTAAAAGCAATAATACCAAAAATAAAGAAGAAACGAGGAATAACACAATGGCACAGCTTTGGGGCGGACGTTTCACAAAAGAAACAGACAAACTTGTATATAACTTCAACGCATCCATCTCTTTTGACCAGAAATTCTATGAGCAGGACATCAGAGGCAGCAAAGCACACGTAGCAATGCTCGCCAGACAGGGAATCCTGACAGCAGAAGAAAAAGATCAGATCGAAGCAGGTCTTGACGGAATCCTTGCAGATGTAAGATCCGGCAAACTCGAGATCACATCCGAATACGAAGATATCCACAGCTTTGTAGAAGCAAACCTTATCGACAGAATCGGTGATGCAGGCAAGAAACTTCACACAGGAAGAAGCCGTAACGACCAGGTAGCCCTTGACATGAAACTCTATGTAAGAGACGAGATTGACGAGACAGACGAACTGGTAAAGAAACTTCTCGAAGCACTTCAGAAGATCATGGAAGAGAATGTCCACACATACATGCCAGGCTTCACACACCTCCAGAAAGCGCAGCCGGTCACACTGGCTCACCACGTAGGTGCATACTTTGAAATGTTTGTACGTGACAGAAGCAGACTTGCAGATATCCGTAAGAGAATGAACACCTGTCCTCTGGGTGCAGGCGCACTGGCAGGAACCACCTATCCACTTGACAGAGAATATACAGCACAGCTTCTCGGTTTCGACGGCCCGACCAGAAACAGCATGGACTCTGTATCAGACAGAGATTATGTGATCGAGCTCTTAAGTGCGTTCTCTACCATTATGATGCATCTGAGCCGTTTTTCCGAGGAGATCATCCTGTGGAACTCCAATGAGTATCGTTTCGTTGAGATCGATGACGCATACAGCACAGGCAGTAGCATCATGCCGCAGAAAAAGAACCCGGATATCGCAGAGCTTGTCCGCGGAAAAACAGGCCGTGTCTATGGTGCACTGACATCTATCCTTACAACTATGAAGGGAATTCCCCTTGCATATAACAAAGACATGCAGGAAGACAAAGAGCTTACGTTCGATGCCATTGATACTGTAAAGGGATGTATCGCCCTGTTTACAGGTATGGTTTCCACCATGCAGTTCAATAAGGCAAATATGGAGGCAAGCGCAAAGAGAGGATTTACAAACGCAACAGATGCCGCAGATTATCTGGTAAACCATGGCGTACCGTTCCGTGATGCCCACGGTATCGTAGGAAGACTGGTTCTTCTCTGCCTGGATAAAGGAATCTCCCTGGATGAGCTTCCACTTTCCGAGTACAAAGAGATCAGCCCTGTTTTTGAGGAGGATATCTACGAGGCGATCAGTATGAAGACCTGTGTGGAGAAACGAGTAACTCTTGGTGCACCGGGACCATCTGTTATGGAGCAGGTGATCGCTCAGAATAAGGAATATCTTGAAAAAAATTAAGATAATGCTTGCATTTTCCGAAAAATTGGTATAGTATTTACAGAAAAGACAAATGTGTGCCATGGAGGGACACAAGATGAGGAGAGTTTTATTATGAGTGAAAAGCTTAAAGTCGGTATTTTAGGTGCAACTGGAATGGTTGGTCAGAGATTCATTTCTCTTCTGGAGAATCACCCGTGGTTTGAGGTGGTTACCGTAGCAGCAAGCCCGAGAAGCGCAGGCAAGACCTACGAGGAGGCTGTAGGCGGCAGATGGAAAATGGATACTCCGATGCCGGAGGCAGTAAAGAAACTGGTTGTTATGGATATCCACGAGGTAGAGAAAGTTGCAGCTACTGTTGACTTTGTATTCTCCGCAGTTGATATGACGAAAGAAGAGATCAAGGCAATCGAGGAAGAGTATGCCAAGACAGAGACACCGGTTGTTTCCAACAACAGTGCACACCGCTGGACACCGGATGTTCCGATGGTAGTGCCGGAGATCAACCCGGAGCACTTCGATGTGATCGAGTTCCAGAAGAAACGTCTCGGAACAAAACGCGGATTCGTAGCTGTTAAGCCGAACTGCTCTATCCAGAGCTATGCTCCGGTACTTACCGCATGGAAAGAGTTTGAGCCATACGAAGTAGTAGCTACTACATATCAGGCTATTTCCGGAGCAGGAAAAACATTCAAAGACTGGCCGGAGATGGAGCACAACATCATTCCGTACATCGGCGGTGAGGAAGAGAAGAGCGAGAAAGAGCCGTTAAGACTCTGGGGGAAGATCGAGGACGGTGTGATCGTTCCGGCTACCACACCGGTGATCACATGCCAGTGCGTACGTGTTCCGGTTCTCAACGGACATACAGCAGCTGTATTCGTTAAATTCCGCAAGAAACCGACCAAAGAGCAGCTGATCCAGAAACTGGTAGAGTTCAAGGGACTTCCGCAGGAACTTGAGCTTCCAAGCGCTCCGAAGCAGTTCATCCAGTATCTTGAGGAGGACAACCGTCCGCAGGTACAGATGGATGTAAACTATGAGAACGGAATGGGAGTATCTGTAGGACGTCTTCGTGAGGATACTGTTTACGATTACAAGTTTATCGGACTTTCTCACAACACTGTAAGAGGTGCTGCAGGCGGAGCTGTTCTCTGTGCAGAGACTCTGAAAGCCAAAGGATATATCCAGGCAAAATAATCTGGTAATTCTTCATAGAGATAAAAAATCAGCAGAAACGGGATATCGGGTTTTCCGGTGTCCTGTTTTTGCGTGTGTGGAAGGAACAAAAAGACATGCGTAAAAAAGTGATCACCACAGTTGTCACGTTTTCTACGACCACAGCTGCCATGAAGATGGAAAAAACGGCGAAGGAAGCAGAATTTCCGGGAAGACTGATCCCGATCCCGTCGGAGATCAGCGCCCAGTGCGGGCTGGCCTGGAAATGTGTGGAACAGTCCGAGGAAGAAGCGGAAGTTTTTCTGAAAGAAAAAGAACTGGCCTGGGATGGCATCTATCGTGTTTTAGCATAAAGTGGATATTGTTTGTTGCATATAACAAAACAGAAATTTTTGGAAATTTTCGCATTTTTATTGTGAAATAAATGGTAAAGTGTTACAATATAACAAGCAGATTTCCGGAAAGCGTGTTACTGTGAACAAAGAAGCAGTAACAAAGTGCCACGCTTGCTAAAAAATATGTGGAGGTGCTATTTATGAACAGGGAGGATGTAGAGAAACTGTCAACCGCTGCGAAGGGTAAGATAAACTTACTGAACAGCAATTTCGGAAAATACTTTATGCGGGCGATCATGGCCGGATTTTTTATTGATGTGGCGATGATCTACAGTAACGTTGTTGGAAATGTATTTTCCAAAACATTCCCGGAATGGGGGAAATTCCTCGGAGCCCTGGTGTTCTCTATTGCGGTTCTTCTGATCGTAATGGTAGGAGGAGAGCTGTTTACCGGTAACAATCTGGTAATGGCTTTTGGTGCGTATGACAAGAGCGTATCATGGAAAGATGTTGGAAAGGTCTGGGGAATCAGTTACATCGGCAACTTTGTGGGATGCCTGATCCTGGCTCTGATCTTTGTTGGTGCCGGAGCGTCCGGTACAGCAGATTACTTTGCGGGATTTATAAACGGAAAACTCAGTATTCCGGCAGGACAGATGTTTTTCCGTGCGGTGCTCTGTAATTTCTTTGTCTGTCTTGCAGTTCTCTGCGGCATTAAGCTGAAGAGTGAGTCAGGCAAATTCCTGATGATCACGATCTGTATTTCAGGTTTCGTTGTCAGCGGATTTGAGCACTGTATTGCAAATATGGGTATCTTTACAGTTGCATTCTGTATGGTGCCTGGATTGTCTGTCGGCGCTATGCTTAAGAGCATGGTGATCGTAACATTGGGAAATATAGTTGGCGGAGGCGTGCTTCTGGCATGGCCGCTTAGAAAGATGAGTGCAGATAAATAGTATGGCAAAGGCTTTATACATAGCGGAGAAGCCCAGCGTGGCACAGGAATTTGCGAAGGCTTTGAAGATCAACGGTCAGAGAAAAGACGGATATCTGGAATCTGATGATTCTGTGGTAACCTGGTGTGTAGGACACCTGGTTACCATGAGCTATCCCGAAAAATATGATATCAAGTTTAAAAGGTGGAGTTTTGATACCCTGCCTTTTTTGCCGCGCGAATTTAAATATGAAGTGATCCCCGGGGTCAAAAAGCAGTTCGAGATCGTAAAAGGACTGCTGAACCGGCCGGATGTGGATACCATTTATGTGTGTACCGACTCTGGACGTGAGGGTGAATATATCTACCGTCTGGTAGCCCAGATGGCAGGAGTAAGGGGAAAAGTCCAGAAACGTGTGTGGATCGATTCCCAGACAGAGGAAGAGATCTTAAGAGGGATCCGTGAAGCGAAGGATATTTCGGAGTATGATAATCTGGCAGCATCTGCGTATCTCCGCGCAAAGGAAGATTATCTTATGGGAATTAACTTCTCAAGGGTACTTACGCTGAAATATGGACGCAATATTGCCAATTATCTGCATCTTGACAGGGCAGTTGTATCTGTCGGCAGGGTTATGACATGTGTTCTTGGAATGGTAGTAAGAAGGGAACGAGAGATAAGAAGCTTTGTTAAAACTCCATTCTACAGGGTTATAGGTCAAGCACAGGTTGAGAATTCAACATTTGACGCAGAATGGCGTGTGAGTGATAAGAGTATGTATGCTGGTACGCCATATTTATATAAGGATAATGGTTTTAAGGAAAGGGAAAAGGCTGAGGAACTTGTTAAGTTCTTATCTGATCCACTGCCGGCACAGGGGGTAGTTGATTCTATTGAGAGAAAGAAAGAAACCAAGAATCCACCGCTTCTGTATAATCTTGCCGAGATTCAGAACGAATGCAGCAAGCTGTTTAAGATAAGCCCTGATGAGACCCTTAATATTATTCAGGAACTGTATGAAAAGAAACTGGTTACTTATCCAAGAACTGATGCGAGAGTGTTATCGACTGCGGTAAGTAAGGAAATACATAAGAATATAGGAGGACTCAGGAATTTTCCGCCTGTGAAGGAGATAGCTGAGCATATATTACAGAATAATATGCAGAAGGGGATTGAAAAGACAAGATATTGCAACGATAAAGCAATCACAGACCATTATGCGATTATTCCGACAGGACAGGGGTTTAATAATTTAAAGAACTTGTCAGTTACAGCTGCGAGAACTTATGAGATAATTGTAAGAAGATTCTTAAGTATATTCTATCCACCGGCTATTTATCAGAAGGTAAGTATTACCAGTGATGTAAAGAATGAAAAGCTGTATGCTTCATTTAAAGTGCTTGTAGATGAAGGGTATCTGGGCGTAGCAAAGAACTCATTTGCAAAGGCGAGAAATGACGCAAAAGTAAAGGAAGATGATAGTGCCGATAATAAGGATGATAATAAATGTGATGCAGCTTTATTTGAGGTATTGAAAAAATACAGAAAAGGTTCTACAATCACATTTAATGGGTTTAATATCAAAGAAGGTGAAACATCACCTCCTAAGAGATATAATTCAGGTTCTATTATTCTTGCAATGGAGAATGCAGGACAGCTTATTGAAGATGAGGAACTGCGTGCCCAGATTAAGGGTAGTGGAATAGGAACAAGTGCTACCAGAGCTGAAATCCTTAAAAAACTTAATACTATTAAGTATATTTCTATTAATTCTAAGACACAGATTATTACACCTACATTTTTAGGTGAGATAATATATGATGTTGTAGATAATTCTATCAGGCATCTGCTTAATCCGGAGCTTACGGCAAGCTGGGAAAAAGGACTTACAGGTGTAGCAGAGGGGAATATTACAGCAGATGAGTATATGGAAAAGCTTGATGGTTTTGTTTCGAGAAGAACAAGGGCTGTTATGGCATTAAGGAATCAGGCGGGGCTTATAGGACTTTTTAACGAGACCGCTAAGAATTATAAGTAAATGAGTGAAAGGAATTAAATATATGTGCGGAATTGCAGGATATGTAGGGGACAGAGAAAGCGCAGATGTACTTGTAGATGCATTATCTAAGCTTGAATACAGAGGATATGATTCAGCAGGTATTGCGGTATTTGATCATGGTAATATAAAGGTCAAGAAGTGCAAGGGAAGACTTGCCAACCTTGTTGAGAAGATGGATGAAGAAGGAAAACCACAAGGACATGTTGGAATTGGTCATACAAGATGGGCTACGCATGGAGAACCATCAGACATTAATTCACATCCACATGGCAATAAGAGAGTTACTATTGTACATAACGGTATAATTGAGAACTATAAGAAGCTTAAGGATTTTCTTGTCGGAGAGGGATATAGCTTTGCAAGTGAAACAGATACTGAGGTTGCTGCAAAGCTGCTTGATTACTATTATGATGGTGACCCGATGAAGACTATTGCAAAGGTACTGTCAGAGATTAAGGGTTCATACGCACTTGGAATTATGTTCAGGGATTTCCCTGATGAGATGATAAGAATCCGTGGTTCGTATGCACTCGCGGTTATGTTTAAGGAGTATCCTGAGGAGATTTATGTTGCAAGAAAAGACAGTCCGATGATTCTTGCTACGGCAAATGGGGAGTCTTATGTTGCATCTGATGTTCCGGCTATTATTCACTACACAAGAGATTATTACCTTCTTGACCAGAATGAGATTGCAGTTATTAAGAAGGATTCAGTTAAGATATACGATGTTCATGGTAATGAGATACATAAGGAATTAAATACTGCTGACTGGGATGTTGATGCTGCAGAAAAGGGCGGTTATGCGCACTTTATGCTTAAGGAAATTCATGAGCAGCCAGATTCTGTAAAGAGAACAATTATGCCAAGAATCATGGACGATATGCCTGATTTCAGTGCAGAAGGATTCAATCCTGATAAGTTAAAGAATTATAAGAATATATATATTGTTGCCTGTGGTACTGCAATGCATGCCGGAATGGTCGGTAAATATATAATAGAAAAGATAGCAAGAGTATCTGTAACTGTTGATATTGCATCAGAATTCAGATACAGAGATCCTCTTATTAATGAAGATGACCTTATGATTGTTATATCACAGTCAGGTGAGACTGCTGATACTAAGGCTGCACTTGAACTTGCAAAACAGGCAGGTGCTGATACTATGGCAATTGTTAATGTCAAGGGTTCATCAATTGCAAGAGAAGCAGATATGGTTGTATATACACATGCAGGTCCTGAGATTTCAGTTGCTTCAACGAAGGCATATATGGTTCAGGTATCAATTATGTATTTAATTGCATTTGAATTAGCTTATGCTAATGGTAAGATGGATGAGGCAGAATGCAGCAGATATACTAAGATGCTTGAAGAAATACCTGAGGTTATTGAAGAAGCCATTGCACTTGAGAGTAAGTGTCAGTTTGCAGCATCCAAGCTTATTAATGCAGACAGTCTTCTTTATATAGGACGAGGTCTTGATTATGCACTCAGTATGGAAGGTTCTCTTAAGTTAAAGGAGATATCTTATATTCATTCTGAATCATATGCAGCAGGAGAGCTTAAGCATGGAACTATCTCGCTTATTACAGAACAGATGCCTGTAATTGCAATAGCAACACAGAAGAATCTTGAGGAAAAGACTATAAGTAATATTAAGGAAGTTAAGTCAAGAGGAGCATTTGTAGTGCTTATTGCAGAACCAGAGCTTGATATTGAGGATGGAGTGGCAGATATTGTTATTAAGCTTCCACAGGCAGACCAGCTTCTTATGCCTATGGTTGCGGCAGTCCCATTACAGCTTATTGCCTACTATACAGCAGTTCTTAAGGGTAACGATGTAGATAAGCCAAGAAACCTTGCAAAATCTGTTACTGTTGAATAATTGATATAAAGAGGATATTTGATATGAATAATGATGCATTAAAGATAAGTAATCTGTATGACCTTAATGAGACTATTGCAGCAAAGGTATTTGAAGACTGTACATATCCATGGGAAGTACTTGCAAAGATTGGTGATTTTATTGTAGAACTTGGCAATTCACTGCCAGAAGATGAATATGAGAAGCGTGGGGAGAATATATGGGTTCACAGAACTGCAAATGTATTTCCATCAGCTTATATTGCAGGACCTGCAATTATCGGTAAAGATGCAGAGGTAAGACACTGTGCATTTATCCGTGGAAAAGCTATTGTAGGTGAAGGCGCTGTTGTTGGTAATTCAACTGAGCTTAAGAATGTAATTCTTTTTAATAAGGTACAGGTTCCACATTATAATTATGTTGGAGATTCAATTCTTGGATTCAAGGCTCATATGGGAGCGGGCTCTATAACTTCTAATGTTAAGTCTGACAAGAAGCTTATTACTATTAAAGGACCTGACTGCAATATTGATACAGGTATCAAAAAGATTGGTGCTTTTCTTGGAGATAATGTTGAGGTTGGCTGTGGCAGCGTACTTAATCCTGGAACAATTGTTGGAAGAGAGAGTAATATTTATCCGCTTTCAAGCGTAAGAGGCTTTATTCCGGCAGGTTCTATATATAAGAAGCAGGGCGAAGTAGTAACTAAGAGATAATTATGTGAAATTTTTGTTTTATTAATGTAAAAATGTTGTGTCTCACATTGACTAATGCAAAAGTTTGTGAGAAAATAGTCAAGGCTTGGACGACGGCTTCTGGCCGTCGTTTCATTTATAGTAAACACTATGAATTACGAAAGGAGTAATAAGATGATTTACACACAGGAAGTAGAGAATATGTGTCCAGTAGCACAGGGCGTTCATCATGGAGCAGCTCCAGTGCCAACAGAAGGTAAATGGGTACAGAATAAGAAGGTTGAAGATATTTCAGGTTTTACACATGGTGTAGGCTGGTGTGCTCCTCAGCAGGGTGCCTGTAAATTAA
>ERZ827498.4665-NODE-4665-length-10576-cov-2.758483_pt1 | contig 10576 bp, 10 predicted proteins | sample MGYA00519865_ERZ827498 | MGnify/ENA primary metagenome ERZ827498 (study PRJEB31778, sample SAMEA3449328) | human gut metagenome | biome: human gut; feature: human-associated habitat; material: faeces | place: United Kingdom | collected 2010/2012 ...
CCCAGACGGCACGAACCCCACTGGGTCATCCAGCCCGGGCAGGACGCCCGCCGCCCGTCGCAGTACTGTGTCAGAATCGGCTGCCGCACACCGGTGCGGGGTAGATAGTTGTCAAAAATGTCGTCCACCACCTCTGAGATCGGCTCGAAAATATCACGCCCGTAAATCCACTTGTGATCGAATGCCGTCGAGGAAGTGATTGTAAAATCGTAGCCCTGGTTCCGATACCACTCCGTATACACCCGGTTCAGTGTAAATGACATGATCGCAAGCACATTGGCGACGATCGTGCTGCGCGGCCAGGTCGCGTAGATCTCGCTCGACGCCACGTTTTTGATATAATCCTTATATCTTACATAATAATCCTGTGCAGAGGTATCCCCTATTGGACCGTCGTGGACTACGATATACTCCGGGATCACCACTTTGTTTAATACGATCTCGCCGGTTTCATTTATCGGCTTGATCTCTGCTTCCGGATTTTTGGGAGGATATTCCCCAAAAAGCGTATGGGGTCCGATGACGATCCGCTGATAGTCCTCTCCACTACCCTGCTGCCTGCTAAGGGATGCTCCCTGCCTGGCAATGGAATGGGGAAGAACTTCTGTCCCGGCAACTTCTTTTGGTGTAAAACCTTCTGCACTGATCCGAACTGTATATTCTGCATAAGGCTGCTGCTCCACCGGTTTCATGCTGTATTCCAGTGGAGGAGCTGCTAGCTCCAGCATGGGCGTTTTTCCGGAGGAATCCGTACGGATTTCTTCGATCACATTATCCGGGACTCCTGTGTACGAGATCCGCACTGTAGCATTTTCCACCGGACGGTTACTGGCACTGTCCAGCACCGTCACCTGCAGCTGTCCCTGATCCGGCATATCCTGCTGCATGGAAATATAAGAATGATTTTTCATAAACAGAGGCTCCTTTTTGTGCCTGAAAGCACACTGGTTCTCTGCTAGTATATGTACAGAATCTCAAAATGCCATATCTCCTACTGTGCTTCCTCCCAGTAATCTTCCGCATCCTGGATATCATCAAACTCATCTGCATGATCATAATAAAAATCTTCCGGATCATCATAATCCTGCACATCGTACATATCTTTTCTGTCATTATTCCTGCTGGTATTTCCACGGTAAGTTTTTTTCCCGGATGTTGTGGATGAAACAAATTCCACTACACTGCTGACCCGTCCGTTTCTGCAGACTGCCATGAATTTTTTTGCTCCATTGCTGTTATACCACATATATCTGTACTGAATGTCCTGTGTTCTTTTTCCCGGTGTGTCCCGCCAGTAATGTTCTGTTCTTTTCTCTTTTGCCCTTCCCAGAAGCGTAATGTTTATGTATTTTTCTTTCATTCCCTTATATGGCTCATCCTCCTTTCGCATTCTTTCTTCCTCTTCTTTTTCCTTCTGTGCCATATATTTTTTGTATTGTTCTTCTGTATCTTTCTGGGCCTTCCTCATTTCTTCTATATATTTGCTACTGTACTCATCTCCCTTTGGAACATACCATATAAGCTTATACAGTTCCTCAATTCCTTCTCCATTCTGAACAGCATCGCAAAACTTTGCATATTGGATAATATATTCTACATCCTCATAATATCCCGGAAGTTTTTCCAGCAGCTCTATCGCCTCATCATATTTGCCTGCATCCATGCATTCTTCCGCTTTTTCATAACATTCCCTGTTCTGTTTTTCCTTAAATTCCTCATTTTTAATCTGGATTGCCTCTTCTGCCTTTGTAGCCAGAAAAGGAACTGCTATAACAACTGCTATCAATGCCGCCAGTATTAAAATATCCTTTTTCAAATTTACATATCCCCCCTTTACTCTGATGCCTTTATTATATAATAAATATCTGCACAAAAAAAGTGCTGTATCATCTCCTCACAGATCATACAGCACTTGATAGTTATTGTTCACTCCGTTCTCAGTAACACTTGATATTTACCTTCTTCCGCCAGATATCAGAATATCTTCAGAATATCATTATACATAACGATAACCATCAACGCCATCAAAAGCATCAGCCCTGCAAAATGGATCATGCCTTCTACCTGACGGTTTACCGGTTTTCTCCGAATCGCTTCTGCCACCAGAAATACCAACCTTCCTCCATCCAGTGCAGGAAGAGGAAGAAGGTTCATCACTCCCAGGTTTGCAGAAAGAAGAACTGCCATATTCAACAAATTCATCCAGATCATCAGCGTTCCCTCACTCTTGGACTGTTCGTAAGTGTCGCCAATGGCATCCGCAATACCCACAGGACCACTTAAGTCTTTCATTCCAAGGTGACCGGTCACAAGCTCTTTCAGGCTTAAGATCGTAGTACGGATCATGTATTTCACTTCCACAGCACCATATTTCAGAACATTAAAGCCGGAAGTTTTTTCACTGTATGTGTTATATCCGAAACCGGAAACCGGTGTTCTGTATTCCCTTGGTGTTATCTCTGCCTCATATTCCAGTCCGTTACGCTCATAGGTGATCGTCACAGGTTCCTTGGATAACGGATGCTCCTCGATGTATTTTTCATATGCATTTCCATCCGGAACCTCCACACCATTGATCTTCGTGATCACATCGCCGGCTTCCAGACCTGCTTCTTCCAGTGGCATTCCCTTGATCAGAGATTCCACTGTCATGGAATTTACATCAGAACGGTTGAAACCAAGGAGATACCGTACATTCACATCCGGCTTATAAGAGATCTCCTGTTCTTTTCCATCACGTTTTACCTTCAGATGGATGGTCTCTCCCTCTTTCAGTTCATTGAGATACGAATACACATAGAGATCTTTTCCCAGATCAATGTGATATCCCTGGTACTCTGTGATCACATCGCCTTCTTTCAGGCCTGCCTTTTCTGCTGCGGAACCTTCTGTTACCTGCAATACAGTTGCAGAATCATAGCCAATACAGCCCACAATGATCACAGACAGGACAAAGGCCAGCAGAAAATTAAATACCGGGCCAGCGGCAACCACCGCGATCCTGCCCCACGCAGGAGCGGAATTAAAAGTCCCCGGACTGTCATCTTCCGCATCTTCTCCCGCCATGGCACAGGAGCCGCCAAGAGGAAGCAGTTTCACAGAATAGCGGGTGCCACCTTTTACCGTGCTTATGATCCTCGGGCCCATGCCAAGAGAAAATTCCACCACTTCAATGTGGTTCTTTTTTGCCAGGAGAAAATGTCCCAGCTCATGGATCAGTATCACAACGCTGAAAATAATCACAGCAATCACAAATCTCAATTTACCACCTGCTTTCGATCCACTGGTAAGTATCCTGCTCTACAGAAAGGATCTCATCCAGATCCGGATGTTCGATTTTTTTATGTCTTTCCATAGACTGTGCAATAATCTCATAAATATCCAGAAAGCCGATCTTTTCCTCCAGGAATTTCTTTACTGCAAGCTCATTGGCTGCATTAAAGACAGTCGGCATACTTCCGCCCTCCCGGGATGCCTGGATCGCCATAGGAAGTCCGCGGAATGTCTCCATATCCGGAACCTCAAATGTGATCTCACGGAGTTTCGTGAAATCAAGACGATCTCCATCCAGATAACGTCTGTGTGGATAGTACAGAGCGTACTGGATCGGAAGTCTCATATCCGGAGTTCCAAGCTGTGCCATGATCGCACCATCCTTAAACTCCACCATGGAATGGATGATACTCTGCGGCTGCACCACCACCTGAATATGATCCAGATCCATGTCAAACAGCCATTTGGCTTCCATAACTTCCAGCCCTTTGTTTACCAAGGTTGCGGAATCTACGGTGATCTTTCGTCCCATTACCCAGTTTGGATGCTTCAGAGTATCTGCAACAGTGACCCTTCGCAGCTCTTCTGTGGTACGTCCGCGGAAGGGACCACCGGATGCCGTGATCAGAAGCTTGTGGATCTCTTTGTTTTCTTCTCCGTGGATAGCCTGGAAAATGGCGCTGTGTTCACTATCTACCGGAAGGATGGATACACCATATTCTCTTGCCATTGGCATGATCAGATGACCTGCCGTGACAAGAGTCTCTTTATTGGCCAGGGCAATATCCTTTCCGGCACGGATTCCCTCCATGGTAGGACGGATCCCGATCATTCCCACGATCGCAGTGACCAGGATATCGGATTCCGGCATGGACGCAAGTTCCAGAAGCCCTTCCATTCCGCTGACTACCTTTGTGTCAGTATCCGCAATACGTGTTTTCAGGTCCCGGGCTGCCTTTTCATCCCAGACCGCTGCCAAAATCGGGTGAAATTCCCGGATCTGCTCTTCCAGTTTCTCCACACTTTTTCCCGCACTGACTGCAACAACACGAAGGTCTTCGTTTTTTCTTGCCACATCCAGTGTCTGGGTTCCGATGGAGCCGGTAGAACCTAAGATTGCAATATTTTTCATTTCAATATCTCCTAAATTCCAAGAATGATTTTTGCAAGATAGTAAATAACAGGAGCTGTGATGATCACGCTGTCAAAACGGTCCAGGATTCCTCCATGGCCCGGGATCAGCTTTCCATAGTCCTTGATGTTCTGGTTTCTTTTGATCGCAGATGCAGCCAGATCGCCTACCATGGAAATCAGCGCTCCGATTGCACAGATCACAGCATATTCCAGCATCGGTCCCTGAGTGGCTGCTGCATAGATCACACCAAGAAGTGCAGCTCCTGCCACACCACCCACAGCTCCCTCCACAGATTTCTTAGGGCTGAGGACAGGTGCCATTTTATGTTTACCGATCAGCATTCCCACACAATATGCGCAGGTATCACATCCCCATGAGCACAGAAAGATCAGCCATACGTGGAACTTTCCACCGGGAAGCTCTCTGGTAAGATAAATAAACGACAGCATAACTGCCACATACACAATACCAAACAGTGCAGGCATTACCTGCCCTGCCTCATAGGTTGGATAAGTGAACACGTATACAAACATGAGCAGCACAAGTCCGAAAATGATTGCCAGCACTCCATACCTCTCAAAATCAAGCAGTACTGCCAGATAATATAATACTGCGCCTAAATAGCCTGCTACTGCCAGCAGATTTATCTTCTCATCCTGCACCTTCATTGCTCTGTACAATTCTCTCATTCCAATGAGAGAAACCGCAAGAAGTGTGAAAAACAGCACATAATCACCGCTGATAATAGTGGCAAGCGCAATAATCACAAGCAGGATTCCGCTTAAGAGTCTTGTCTTAAACATTCTTTACTCCTCCTTAACTCCGCCGTATCTTCTGTCTCTCTGATTATATTTCTCAATAGCCTTAATCAACTCTGCTTTATTAAAATCCGGCCATGCCACATCTGTGAAATAAAATTCTGTATAAGCCATCTGCCATAACAGAAAATTGGAAAGTCTCAATTCACCGCTTGTGCGGATCATCAGATCCGGATCAGGGATTCCTGCCGTATCCAGGTAATTGTCAAAAACGTGCTCATCAATTTCTTCCGGCTTTACTTTTCCATCTGCAGCATCCTGAGCAAGTTTGCGGATACCTCTTATGATCTCATCTCTGCTGCCGTAGTTTAATGCAATCTGGAAATAGATTTCATCATATTTCTGAGAATATTGTTCCAGACGTGCAATACTTTCCTGAATATCCTGATCAAATGCCGAAACCTCTCCGATCACCCGGACACGCATTTTGTTCTTATCTGCCAGTTTAATACATTTTTTCAGATAACTTCGGAACAGTTTCATCAGACCGTCCACCTCATCTTTGGAACGTTTCCAGTTCTCTGTGGAAAAAGCATATACAGTCACATATTTAACTCCCAGCTCCTTCATATAGTCACAGACTGTTTCCAGATTTGCACAGCCCTTCACATGTCCGTAGCTTCTGGGCATTCCCTTTGCCTTCGCCCAGCGTCCATTACCATCCAGAATAATGGCAATATGATTTGGTACATTCATACTCTTGTTTCCTTTTCTTATCCTGTTATTCCTTTAACCTTACTGTCTCATCATAATGAACCGCAGTTTCCGGTCCATTATCTCATTCAGATAAAAAGAGAGCCCGCATTCATGGAGCTCTCCTTTTCGTTTCCCTTATACGGTCATGATTTCTTTGCTCTTTGCATCCACTGCCGCATCAACTTCTTTGATATATTTATCTGTGCTCTTCTGGATTTTCTCCTCAAGTTCTTTAATCTCATCCTCAGATACATCCTGTTTTGCAAGTTTCTTAAATGCATCATTTGCATCACGACGAATGTTGCGGACTGCTACTTTGGCTGCTTCGCCTTTTTTCTTGACATCTTTAACCAGTTCCTTACGGCGTTCCTCTGTAAGTTCCGGGAATACAAGGCGGATTACTTTACCATCGTTGCTTGGATTTAATCCAAGGTCAGAGGTAAGGATTGCTTTCTCAATTCCTTTGATCAGGCTGCTTTCCCATGGCTGGATCTGGATCATACGAGCTTCCGGGACAGTGATATTTGCCACCTGCTGAAGAGGTGTCGGAGCTCCGTAATAATCTACGGCGAGTTTGTCAAGGATATGCGGGTTCGCACGTCCTGCACGAATTGTAACCAGTTCGCTCTCAAGGCTTGCCAATGTCTTTTTCATCTTCTCTTCATATTTCTGAATTCTCTCATCCATTAGGTTCGTCTCCCTCTTTTTATAGTTTTTATATTACACTTTCTCTGTAAACTGACTTATAAGCCTTACTTATACAGTAACCTTAGTTCCGACAAATTTGCCATGTACTGCATTGATGATGCTGTCTTTTTCATCCAGTGCAAATACCAGCATCGGCATCTTCTGTTCCATACACATGATCGATGCTGTCAGATCCATAGCTGCCAGTTTCTTTGCAACTACTTCTTCAATGGAAATTTCATCATATTTTACTGCATTCGGGTTTGTCTTCGGATCACTGTCATAAATTCCGTCAACAGCTTTTGCAAGAAGGATTGCTTCTGCTTCGATCTCTACTGCGCGAAGTACAGTGGCTGTATCTGTGGAGAAGTAAGGATGTCCTGTACCGCCTGCAAAGAATACGATCTTGCCCTGTGCAAAGCTTGCTTCCACTGCATCCTTAGAGTAAAGGCTTGTAAATGCACCGCATACAAATGGTGTAAAGATTTCTGTCTTTAATCCAAGGTATCTGCAGATATCAGATACATAAATACAGTTCATAACTGTTGCAAGCATACCAATCTGATCAGCCTTATTCCTGTCGATAGTCTCACTGGTGCGTCCTCTCCAGAAATTACCTCCGCCGATCACGATGCCGATTTCCAGTCCTTCCTCAGCAATTGTCCTGATCTGCTTTGCAACTTCAATAACAGTCGCCTCGTCAAATCCGGTCTTCTTCTCACCGGCAAGGGCTTCACCGCTTAATTTTAATAATACACGTTTCATAGTAACTGTCTCCTGAAATTAATTTTATCGCAGGTAACAGAGGATCGGAATACCTCCTCTGTTACATTCGTAGTTCTATTCTACCATATTCCGGCAACAATTTCATTACCATTTTCATCAACTGTTGTAGAAACTGTGAAATTGCTGTAATAATGGAATCCTGTTTTACCTGTCTCAGGATCATCCTCATAGCTGCTGCCCTGTGGAGAACCGCATGCGCCTTCCAGTGCATCCAGAGACTGACCGATATACTGTTCTGCTGTGGAAATCATATCGCCGCCATTTCCCGGATCATCGTTACTGCCCGGATCATCATTAGTACCCGGATCGTCTGAGTTTCCTCCATTGCCCGGATCATCTGAACTATCCCCGGTTCCATTGCCACTGTTATTATTCTGATCAGAACTGTTGTTACTATCTGTGGAATCAGAATCATCTGCAGAATTCTTATCACTGTCGTCTGTGGAATCTGATTCAGACTCACTGTCATCTGTAATTCCAAGACGTTCCTTTACCGCATCAAGCGTGGATACTTCTTTTGTTGATGTACCTGTCAGATATTTTGCATATGGGATCGCATCATCATCTGTGCCATCCATACATAACGTAATCTGCGAAATTGTTCCAAGCGGAATATCGCGGAAAAAGCATTCATTCTTGTCCTCATCAGCATATGCAATACGGATATCATAGGAAGCTGTACTCTTGTTGGATGTTGTCTGTGTATCTGTTGTCTGTGTATCTGATGTCTGTGTATTTGCAGTCTGTGTATTTGCAGTCTGTGTATTTGCAGTCTGCATATAATATAGTGCCTTGTCCTTATCTGTCAGGGTAAACATTCCATTGATGAGATCATCTCCCCATCCTCCATCCTCGTCTGCATCATAATCCTCACTGTCTTCATCCACATGAGTCCGGATATAGAGTGACTGGATGTCATCCCCTGTATTATTTACAAACACAATCTTAGATGCTGTGGAAGTTTTCTCCCCCATTACATTCTTTATGTCTTCATCTGCTGTCTGCTGCATATCCACCATATCGACTGCCTTGGTTACTTCAGGAGTCGGGGTAGCTGTTACCTCTACAGGTGCTGTCTCTGTTGTCTTTTTCTTACCACATCCGGCAGCTGCCACTGTCATTACCAACAGACCTGCCAGTATTAAATAACGTTTCTTCATAATATATTCCCTCCTGCTATATGGAATATCTTTTTTCTTTTTAACAATGTCATTTTTTCAATTCCCTATTATTGCAGAGTATCGAAAACTTGTCAACTAAGCCTCTGCCGATTTCATACAATTTTAAGACTTTCAGATTTTTAAAATCTCTGCCTGCGGACGCATTCTTATGAAAAAATCACATTTTTCCTACTTCATATTATTGCACAAAAGGAAACGCTCACTGTAATCAGCGGATACTCACCAGAAAGGATGTTACTGTGACTTTCACTCGCAAAAAACACCTCGCGGAATATTACCAGTGAACAGTAACGAAAGGACTACCATGTTGCTCTGGCAGTCCTTTCTCATCTCTTTGTGGTCATATTTAATATATTTCTATTCTGCCAGCTTCATCAGAAGTTCCACGCATTCTTCCTCTGATAAAACCGAAGTATTCAGGCAGATATCATAATTTTCCATTTTTCCCCATTCATGTCCTGTATAAAAGTTATAATAATCTCTTCTCTGACGGTCTTTATATGCAATCCTGTCAAGTGCTTCCTCCTGAGAAATATGCTTATTTTTCTTAATCCGTTTAATACGGTCTTCCATATCAGATGCATAAATATACACGCGAAGCAGCTGATTATCATCCTTCAGAATCTGGTCTGCACATCTTCCCACAAAAATGCATGGACCTTCCTGTGCCAGGCGCTTCACTGTCTCTTTCTGCGCATGAAACATCTTCTCCGGAATCGTCAGGCGTTTTTTATCCTGCGATTCTTCTGACATCATTACTCCGATTGCATAAAGAAGACTGGTCTTGCCTTTAAATTCATTGATGATTTCCTGACTGATTCCATGCCTCTCTGCTTCCTTCGGCAAAAATTTACTGTCGTAACAGGGAACTCCCATTTTTTCTGAAAGCAAAGCTGCAATATATCTTCCACCGCTTCCATACTGTCTGCTGATCGTGATTGTTTTCATAGGGCACCACTCCTTTCAGCTCATCTGCCTGAAAATGAATTGTTATTTTTTTATCTATATGATAGATTATAAGAATTTTCGAATATTTTTGCAATATCCATTAATTTTTTCATAACATTTCACAATTTTGAGCCAAAGGATTTAGTAATATTATCAATATAGATTCTTAACCTTAAATTCACGCTCTGCTTCTCTTCTCTGGTCTTTCTTTGCGATATCCTGTCTCTTGTCATAAAGTTTCTTGCCTCGAGCCATTCCAATTTCCACTTTTACCAGACTTCCTTTAAAATAAACTCTTAAAGGTACTAAGGTCAACCCTTTTTCATTTAGTTTTCCAACTAATTTATTAATTTCATATTTATGAAGCATTAATTTCTTTGGTCTTAAAGGATCTTTGTTGAAAATGTTTCCCTTTTCATAAGGATTAATATGCATTCCGTATATTATAACTTCGCCATTTTCGATTCTTACAAATGACTCTTTTATACTGCAATGGCCTGCACGTAAAGACTTAACTTCTGTTCCATGTAAAACAATTCCTGCCTCATAAGTATCTTCTATAAAATAATCATGAAATGCTTTTTTGTTGTTGGCGATCAGCTTCATTCCTGCTTTTTTTGCCACGAGCCACACCTCCCTCGTTCAATCATTCAACAATTGTAAAATCTACCGTCCTGCTGAGCGCGTCCGCATCAGCCACACGCACTCGCACTTTTTGTCCCAGATGATATATTTTCTTTGTGAGTTCTCCGCTCAATTCATAATTTTCTTCATCAAATGTATAGTAATCGTCAGACAATGTACTGATATGTACAAGTCCTTCGACCGTATTGTGCAGTTCCACGTAAAGTCCGTATGCAGTCACTCCAGAGATAATTCCATCAAACTCTTCCCCCAGATGATATGACATATACTCAGCTTTCTTAAGACGGTCGGACTCGCGCTCTGCTTCCTGCGCCCTGCGCTCACATATACTGGACTGTTCCGCAACACTTTCCAGAATTTCCCGGTAGTGTTCTGTCTTGCCTTCCCGCTGTAACCGTCCTCTTATA
>ERZ827498.4669-NODE-4669-length-10567-cov-2.688642_pt1 | contig 10567 bp, 10 predicted proteins | sample MGYA00519865_ERZ827498 | MGnify/ENA primary metagenome ERZ827498 (study PRJEB31778, sample SAMEA3449328) | human gut metagenome | biome: human gut; feature: human-associated habitat; material: faeces | place: United Kingdom | collected 2010/2012 ...
TGAAGTTCTTGGTTTAAATGCCCCACCTCTTAAAAAATTTGCCCCTGACGCTTTTACTGCCTTTGCAACTTCCACTATTTGTTTTTCACTTTCTACTGAGCAAGGACCAGCCATTATTCCTAAATATTTTCCACCAACTTTACTTCCATTTACATCTACTATTGTATCTGCTGGGTGGAATAATCTATTTGCTTTTTTATATGGTTCAGTTACATTCATAACTTTTTCTACATAAGAATATGCTAATAATTCATCTGAGTCAATTCTAGTAATATCTCCTATAACACCTATTACACACATTTGTTTACCATGAGATACTGTCACTCTTAATCCTCTTACTTGCAAAAATTCTAATATCTCATTTAATTCTGCTTCTGTATAACCTATTTTTAGTACGATTATCATAATAATTATCCTCCGTATAAACTTATATTTTTTAATTATATATTTGTATTTAAAATTTATTTACATTTAACATCTCTATAACAACCTAAAAGTTTAAAGTATTTAGAACTTCTTGCAATTGTATTTATAGCTTTTTTTATATTTACATCGAATAAATTTCCATCGAAGTCTACGAAAAATATATAATTCCAAGGGTTGTTTCTGTTTGGTCTAGATTCTATCTTCGACATATTTAATCCAAACTCTTTAATATCTCTTATAACAGTATATAATCCTCCACTAGTATCTTCAATTGAAAATAATATACTTACTTTATCGCAAGTTTCATCACATTCTAAATCTCTTCCTATAACAATAAATCTTGTGTAGTTGTTTTTTAAGTCATTTACATCTTTTTTAATAATTTTTAAATCATATAATTTAGCTGCTCTCTCAGAGGCTATAGCTGCTTTACTTTTATCTTTTAAATCAGATACGAGTTTAGCAGAAATTGCTGTATTTGAGTAAGGAATTAGATTATAATCTTTATGTTTGTCAAAGAATTTTGTACTTTGTTCAAATCCTTGTGGATGTGAGTAAACTTCTTTGATATCGTCTACTGTAGCTCCTTTTATTCCAACTAAGTTTTGACTTATTCTTATACATTCCTCTCCAACAATATATAAGTTATATTCCTTTAATAAATCTTCTACTGTTCCAATTCCACCTGTTGATGAATTTTCTACTGGAAGTATTCCATATTCTATTTCTCCATCTTCAACTGCTTTAAACACATCTTCAAATTTTTCATATGATTTCGCTTCTTTTATATTTTTGAAATATTTTAGCATTGCTTCATTTCCAAATGAGCCAGGTACACCTTGATAACCTACTACTAAGTTTTCTCTATCATTTTTATATGGTTTAGTATAAATATTATTTTCTGAGTAAATTTCTTTTTGTTGTACTAATCTGCTTAAATACATTAAATTATCATAATAACTTTCTACTAAATCTCCATATTCTTTATTTTCTAAATAACCTTTATTTTTTTCGATTACTATTTTTTCTCTCTCTGGATGAAAAATTTGCATATCATGTTCCATTTTATATTTTGAAATAGACTTTGAAATATTCATTCTCTTTTCTAATAATTTTGTCATTTCTTTGTCTATCTTATCAATTTCCGTTCTATAGTCTCCTAATAGATCCATGCTATCACCCTTTCTGTATTTAAATATACCTAGTTACTAAAAAAGAGAACTCCCCAAAGAGTTCTCTTCATAAAACAAGTATTATTTACCAATTTCATATTTTAAGATTTAACCCTAAATAGTGGTTAAAATGAACTCCTTAGAAAAGATATATTTTTTGTATTTTTGCAATAGAAATAGCCAGCGCTAAAATAAAAGCCCCAGAAGATAAAGTAGAAAAAGCTATATAATTTTGCAAAATCTTTTCTAATTCCTTTCATTGTTTTTTCCTCCATTTAAAGTAATTATTTAATATTATCAATATATTTATTAATTTTATATTAAATATATTGAGTTTCAAAAATTTATATTTATAAGCTAAATACTTTCTATTATTAGCTTATACCTTAATTTTATTATATTAAACAAAGTTGTCAATCTAAAAATTATTTTTATATATATAAAAACATTTTCCCGAGGTGTTTAAAATAAATTATTTATCACTTATACTTTCTAATTATTTGTTATTTAATATATTTTCCCTCAAACATTTTTTTTTATTAAAAAAAATTATATTTTTTATAAAACTTTAAAGAATTTAAATTTTTGTGATTTTTTTTACTATTTTAGATATTTTACATATAATAAAAGCCCTTGAAATCATAGTAAATTCCAAAGGCTTTTTATTTGTTATAAAAAAACGCAACTTATTATTATATGTAAAAATATGCACAAATATATATCCTTATATTTATATTTCATAAATCCAGTAATAGCTGACATTAACACTCCCAATTTCATATTTGTAAATATTACATCTACTGCAAATTTATCACTTCCTACAATTTGTAGATTTTGATTTACAATATCCCAATATCCTAATATAAATAAAACTGACATAATTGTTATTACAACCCATGTTGTTTTTTGATTTTCCACAAAACTATTTACATAGTTCCATAAATACTTTCTAAATAATAATTCTTCATATAATGGAACAACTATTGTAGCTAAACACATTACTATCAATTCATAAAATATATATTCAGTTTTAAATACGACAGTTAAAATCAAACTTATTAAAGTTATTATAAATAATATTATTCTTATCTTTTTATTATCGTATTTATTAGCCATTTCAGTAAGTCTATTTCCTGCTGGATTAAATAAACTACTTCCTCTTAAAAACATAAATACACTTATTCCAACAATCATAATTGATATTATATTTGCTATATTTAAATTTATATCTGTAAAATTAAGTACACTTAATAATATATTTTTTATAATTATTCTAGCAATCTGTAAAACGACTAATACTAAAAAACAATCTAGCACGTATTCCTTATCAATTATGCTGATACTTTTTTTACTCAAATTTTATCACCCACGTTTCATAATATTATCTTATTAATTATAGCATATTATAAACGTGAGTATATACTAAAATCCTAATCGTAAACACCATTTAATACTCTACAAACTGTTGCTTTGCTCCAACTTGTTTGTTGTGATATTTCTCTATAACTTAATCCTTGTGTTCTTAGCTCTTTTATAGATTCTATATCGCTATCTTTTATTTGTTTTTCTTTTGGTCTTAAATTACTTCTAAAACATTTTAATTCTTCTAATTGTTTTTTTAAATCATCTATTTCATTTTGTTTAGATAATATTTTTTTTTCATATTCTGATCTCATTTCGTTAAATTCTTTAATATAATTTATTTTCCAGTTTTCGTCTACTCTTGTTTTAAATAATCCCATAAATAACATCTCCTTTTCATTAGTATCTAAACTATAATTTCTTTAAATTAATGAAAAATCCTTGTTATTTCATGGTAAATTCATTCGTTATTTTCATTGAAATTTCAATCTTTTTTGTGTTTATTTATAGTTTTTATGTCTACTTTAAAGTTATTTTGTTTTTTTATAATATATTAGCGTATAAATTTCTTTTTTATCTCAAGTATAATTTTGTTTCAATTCGTTTCATAAGCTATTAAAAAATATATATTATATAAATTTACATAATAAAACACCTATTAAAAACTTATATAATATATATAATTAAAATATTATTGGTACAAGTAATTATAGGTGTTTTTTACTATTTAATTTATGCTGTGATAAGTCGTAATGAACCTTTTGTATGTGATAAGAATAAATCTATTATTTTTCCACTAAGAGTAGATGCAATCATTGAATAGAAAATAGCGTCTGCTGATAAGTAAGTTAAAGATAATAAAAGTATTATTCCGTCCATCAAAATATACACTTTTGTGATACTTAAAGATGTTTTCTTAGCAATTACTAATGCTAAAGCATCATCTCCTCCTGATGAACATCCTGTATTGACAATTATTCCACATCCAACCCCTACAAATAACCCACCTAATATGGCATTTATTAAACTATTATTTATTGCAGGTAATATTGGACCTATGTTTTCAAACATTCCATATGTTATTGAAAATGCAAAAGATGCAAATAATGAATATAAGAAAAATTCTTTCCCGAAAATTCTATACCCAAGTAATAATAAACTAAAATCTATTATTATACTGGCCATTGATGGATGTACCCCAAATAAATTTTTTAGAAGTAATAGAAATCCTAAAACTCCGCCTTCTGTAATATGATTTAAAAAATAAAAATTGTAAAATCCAAAAGATAGTACTATTGTCCCCAATAATATAAAACCTATCTTTTCTACTGTCTGCCGACTACTCATTTTTAACCGCCTTTCTTCCTTCAACGAGGAAATTTATTATTATTTATAGTAGAAAAATTATTAATTTACTTTGTAATTTTATTTATAACAAAGCGATTATTTTGTTTTTCTAACTATCTTTATTTATATTATATATTATAAATTAGTCCTAATATATTAGTTATATATATTTTTTATTAAAATGAAAAATACTTACTCTATAATTATATACACATCTCAATTACAAAGATTTATTTTATACTTTACTTTGATATATATGTTAAATATGTTTGATACTCTTCTTCTCCTTTTTTCACCTTAAATTCATCATTTTTATTTGGATAAATTTCTATAATGCCATCTTTATAAGATGATTTATCAAAGTTAATATTTATATCCATATCACTAATATCACCATATAAATAACAAACTACTTTATCATCATTCATAAATACCATTTGCTGTTCACTATGTTTATCTTTTGATACAATACTTTGCCATTTATATCCTATAGTTTCATATATTTTATCTACATCAATATTTTCATCAAATACATAAACCTTATCCCACTGAAATGGAACTACTTCACTCAAGTGTATTTCTTTATCAGTACTTTTTAAACTTGATATTTTAGATAATAATTCAACTAAATATTCATCAAATTTTATTGTATCAAATTTAGTTAATTTCGCATATTTATCTGCTACCTTCCAATTACCATTTTGATTTTTTAATTCAAAAGTTATTTTAGATATAGCCTCTCCATGCTTACCAGGCTGAGTAACTATAACTTCTTCACCTTTACTATTTTTATAGTTGTGTTGTTCAAAAGTTTGATGTGTATGACCTGCAACTATAGCATCTATTCCGTCTACTTCTTGTGCTAATTCTTGTATTCTATTTCCTGGATTTTTAGGATTTTTAGGTTCTTCTCCACTATGTGCCACTGCTACTATTACATCTATATTTTCTTCTTCTTGCATTATTTTTACCCATTTTTTAGCTTCATCTACTAAATCATTTATGTATAATTCTTCATTATATTGCGGCATATCTTTTAATTCTCTAGATTCATCAATAGATTCACCTACTTCTTTTATAGTAAGTCCAAGTATGCCTAAGTTTAAATTACCATACTCCGTTTCTATTTCCTTTATGGTATATGGCTTTACATAGTTTGCATTATCTCTTTTATAAGTATTTGCTGATAATATATCTAAATTATACTTTTCAAAGTCTGATACCATATTATCTAGATAAAATTTATTATTTGATACAAATTCATGGTTTCCTAGAACTACTGCATCATACCCAGCCTCCTTCATTTCTTTCACTAATGGCATTTCTATATATTGTTCTATTCCTTGTTCGATATTATTTTGTCTATCATCAAAGTATTTCTTCGTGGGAGTTCCATACACCCTACTATCAAAAAAATCTCCTGCATCTACTGCTACTGTATTTGGATTCTTTTCTTTTTCTACTTTTATATATTCAGTTATGTTGTATGGTACCTCACCATGTAAGTCTGTCGTTGCCACAACATTTATTTCTGTTGTATTTGAGCTTGTACATCCTGTTGATAATATTAGTATTAAGATTAATGCTGATACTATAATTAAAACTTTTTTATTTTTCATATTCCCCTTTACTACCTCCTTTTAAATATATTAATCAAATATTCTTTTGATACTTACTAGATATCTCTCTCCTATTCTAGGTTTGTTATATATAACAATTACGACCTTTATTATATTATAGCACTAACTTAATTTGCATATTTCATTCAGAATATTTTTGTCACTTTTTACTTTTATGAATATATTGATATTGCTTTAACACATAGGCTATCCTCAGATTTTAAAGTATAATAATCTCCTTGTTATTAAAAAAGTAAATATAAAAAAGAGTATCTTGTATTTTATATTTATAAGATACTCTTTTGTATTTAATTTAAATCATAAAAGTAGCTCCATCAAGGGATTGAAAAATTTGAAAGTTAGGTTTATTCCCTAATGCATAAAAACTATAAACTCTTCCTGGATTTATAGTAACTCTTATTTGCCTAATTAATTGACCATTTTCATTTAATAATACATCTACTTGATATGTTTTAGGGTCTACATCTGTATATGGAGTTACTTCTTTATACTCAACATCCTCTAAAACCATTTCTTTATCTAATAGTATATCTACTGGTCTTCCATTTGGAACTAAATGTATAAATCTTGCCCTAGATTTATTACCTGTTGGTGTTTCCATTTCTTCTTTTATTGGTAGTATTTCTATTGTCTTATCAGACTCACCTGTAATTGCTATAGTAATTAGTTCACCTGGACTAACCTCTATAGTTCCTGTAACAATTGGATTTTCCTTTTGATCTCTTGGAAAAACTTCTACTGTATATTTTCCTTCTGGTACATATACATATGGTGTAAAATCGGTAAATTTAATATTATAAAAAAATGGATTTCCATTTAAATATATATCTACGGTATCTCCACCTACTACTGCATGTAATCCTCTGACTAAAGAGTAATTTTCGTTGAAATTTCTCACTTTGTATCCCCCTTAAGTTTAAAATATCATACTACTATCATAATATTAACCATTTACCTTTTTGACACTATTTAAATTTTCTATATATCCGTATCCCTTATTTCTATTTCTGTACCTTCTGGAGCCTTTATTTTAAATAATTTTTCACCTTCAACTTCATATACAATTTGTCCATTTTTTAATTTAAAGTTTGTATACCCCAAATCTTTAATTCTATCATATTCCTTTTGCACATCATCAACTAAAAAACCTAAATGCACAGGTCCTGCGTTTGATGAACTCCATTTATGTAAAGTGTCATTAGATTTAGCAGTTTGTAACTCTATCATAAATTCGCCAAATTTTATCCAAGTATTATAATCTCTAGTATGGAAATCTTTACTCTCTCTAATCACTTTAAATCCTAGTACATTTGTATAAAAGTCTAATGATTCCTTATATTTATCAGTTTGGATACACACATGGTGTAAAATTTTTATACACATTTTAGTTCTCCTTATAGCTTTTTTATCATTTATTTTATACACATAGTAACAATCATTTTGTTATTATGTGTATAATTTTATGTCTAATATTAATAAATCATATCTTATTTTTATTATATAGTTTAACCCATTTTAATAATTAAATATAATTATTGAAAATACTAAAACCTAAAAATATACATTTTTTATATGTAAAAAACTTCATATAGTAATTTCAATATAATCAGCAAAATAACTAGAACAATAGTTTAATTTACTTAAGTCACATCCACTATCTACTTATACAAAAAAGTTGCTCATTTCGAGCAACTTTTTTATTATCTATCTTCATTTGTAACATTAAATACGTAAGGTATATTTCTATAATAGTCTCCGTAGTTTAATCCGTATCCGACAACGAATTTATCCTCTATTTCAAATCCACAGTAATCAGGTACTAATTCTACCTTTCTTCTGCTTGGCTTATCAAGTAATACACAAGATTTTACACTGTTAGGATTTTTAGCTTTTAAATGATTCATAACGTGGTGCATAGTAAGTGCTGTGTCTGTTATGTCATCAACTATTAATACATCGTATCCTTCTAAGTCACAGTTAACATCCGATACTACTTTTACATTTCCTGTACTTATTTCTCCATGTCCGTAACTTGAAGTAGTCATAAATTCAATTTTAACTGGTACAGTTATATTTCTTACTAAGTCTGCACAGAATATGAAGCTTCCCTTTAATAAAGATACTACTAAAAGTTTTTTTCCTTCATAGTCTTTAGATATTTGAGCTCCTAATTCTTTAAGTCTTGATGCTATTTGCTCTTCAGAACATAAAACTTCCCACTTTTTAGTTTCTATATTCATAGTTTAACCCTCCACTAATATGATGATATTATTCATTTTATAGGAGATTAAATAGTTTTGCAAGATAATTACTTAACCTTGTTCATATCATCCATTACATTTATTATAACCTCATCTGTGACTGTCATTCCTTTATCACTTACTCTACCTAAATTTTGTATACTTTCTTCTACACTTGAACCTACTATTCCATTTTTAGATGGTACGAAACAATTTTGATTTGCAATTATAGCACTTTGTACTGCTGCTGATGCTGCTGATGCTAATTTTACTGCACAACCAGATTTAGCTCCATCACATATCATACCACTTAAACTAGCTACTATATGTTCCATAGCTCCTTCAACTTTCTTTATGTCTCCACTCATTAGCCACGCTATAGCTGCTGTAGCTCCTGTTGATGCAGCAACACCACATCCACATACGGCAGATAATCTACCAGTATAGTTTTTAACATACGCTGTTACTAAGTGAGATATTGCTAATGCTTTAGCTAATTTTTCATCAGTTTGTGGGAATTTTTTATTATAAGCAACTATTGGAAGTATAGCTGTTATACCATGATTTCCACTACCATTTGAACTCATAACTGGCATTTTAATTCCTGCCATTCTAGCATCTGATGCAGCTGCTGTTATCATCATCGCATTGTTTAATAAATCATCTCCAAGTAATCCATCTTCCATAGACTTCTTTATTCCGTATCCTACACCTATACCTACTTTATGATTTAATCCATAATTAGCTATTTCTTCATTCATAGCTATTCCTTCTAATAAGAATTCTATATCATTAAAATCTAATGCTTCTACATTTTCAACTAATTCTTTTATAGTTATTGTATCCAATATATTTTCTTCATTTTCAACTGTAATTGCTACTTCTGCTGGTTGTTCTTCATTTAATAATACTTCTCCGTTAGCTTCTAAGTAAACAAAGTTATCATGCTTAGTTCTTATTGCAACCTTTGAACTTCTTGTAGCCCCTTGTAAAGAAACTTCTATATAAACCTTTTCCTTAGTGTTAGCAGGTGATATATCTATCGGAGTATTATCCATATACTCCTCTGCAAGCTTAACTTCTTCTGGTGTTAAAGTTTCTAATACCCTTAATCCATTTTCAGAGTGTCCACCTATAAATCCTAAAGCTACTGATATCTTAAGACCTAATCTTTCTGTTCCTGGTATTCCTACGCACATTCCATTTTTATATACATTTGGACTAACTAATACAGAGTGTTTTACTATTTCTTCCCCTAATAATTCTTTAGCTTTCGCACAAGCTAGTGCTACAGCAACTGGCTCAGTACATCCTAATGCTGGTTTTACCTCCGCATTTAATATATTAACTAATTGTTCTTTTACATTTCTCATAATTTTATCCCTCCAAAATATTTTTGATATATTTGTATCAAGCAATAATCATGCCAACTTTTTATTTTTAATATAATTTTTATGACATTTAGTTATAAAATAATAGTTTACTGCATCTAAATTCAGAAACTTAATATGTGTAATATAGTTATTTAAAGATTTATCTAAATTTGTCATAAAAAAATATTTTTATTTATTAATTTTATTTTATACAAAAAATAAATTTTATGCATTATTAAAATTATATATTTGTATCAAAATGATAAAAAAAAATCTCAAAATGAGATTTTGTCTCATTTTGAGATTATGTTATATTTATCTAATTTTCGATATAAAGTAGCTCTTGATATTCCTAAAGCCTTAGCTACTAAATCTTTATCCTTTTTATAGTCCTTATATTTATTTAAGGCTTTTATTATCTCTCTTCTTTCTAGCTCATCCAAAGTTTCTATATCTTCAATCTCCATCGATACTTGATTTTTTGGCTTTTGCTTTATTTGGCTTGGTAATATATCAACGGTAATTCTATTAGAGGATGACATGTTTACACTATATTCTATTATATTTTGTAGTTCTCTAATATTGCCTGGCCATTTATATTTTATTAAAGTTTCTAATACACTTTCATCAACATATTCTACATCTTTATCAAGCTTTTTAGCATACTCTTTAACCATAAAATCTATCAATAAAGGTATATCTTCTTTCCGTTCTCTTAAACTTGGTAAATTTATAGGTATAACATTTAATCTATAGTATAAATCTTCTCTAAATAATCCATTGCTGACCATATTTTCTAGATTTTTATTTGTAGCCGCTATTACCCTTACATCTATTGATTTATTTAAATTAGATCCTATTTTATTAAGTTCCTTTTCTTGTAGAACTCTAAGTAATTTAGCTTGCAAGTGAAGGCTCATATCTCCTATTTCATCTAAGAAAATAGTACCTTTATCAGCTAGTTCAAACTTTCCTAAATTTCCCCCCTTTTTAGCACCAGTAAATGC